>Ga0206682_10002206_pt1 | contig 18082 bp, 31 predicted proteins | sample M240m12015metaG_FD_155444 | JGI IMG/M metagenome (GOLD analysis project Ga0206682, IMG submission 155444) | Ammonia-oxidizing marine archaeal communities from Monterey Bay, California, United States - M2 40m 12015 | ecosystem: Environmental > Aquatic > Marine > Intertidal zone | place: USA...
TGTCATAGTATGGGGGATTTACGATTTTTTCAATAAATGCTCCTTTTTTTACGAATTCTCTAAAATGATGACATTGTGTCACGTGCTCGTATTACGAATTTCATAATTGGGGGTTAGGGTGTGAACTGACAACCTGTCATATTCACTATGCGGAAAAAAAAGGCGTACACACAAACACACATGAGGTCCCGAACTATATTGATACGGTGGTGTCTGGTGGTAAAATGTGGGAAGTGTTACATATCAAATTATGATATAGGGTACAATATTCAACTCCATAGTGAGGTATTGGGAAGTGAGACACCTCGACTGGGTTAATGCAATGATTTCTAAGGTTATATCTCCTATGGTGTAATAATATGGTACGGATACAATCTCAGAGTTCTTAAATCGAAGATATCAACCTCGTACTGAGAGTAGGGGAATTTGGGGATTTTGGGTTATTAAAAGGGTTTTACCCGTCCACTTCGAGAGTGTGGAGCTTTTAACTTGGAAAATAAGGGTATTGGGGGTTAATCTCTCCCTCTCTCTACTACCTTATCTAGTTCATCGTATTCTATATCTATTAAATGAGTATTACCTATATTGACTTCAAGGCGAGTACTAGGATGAGCATCTTTTGTTTTATCCTCATCTTTACCAAGTTTGGAATCACAATAGGTTACATCATTACATTTTTTACAAATATAAGAATATCCATCTTGTCTTGAACCTATTATATTCAATTCACCATTACATTTTCTACATTGTTTCATTCTATATAAATACTATCAATAAAAAATAGGGGAAAAAAAAATTTCTTGCGACTCTTCGAACCCCCCACGACAAAAGAACGAAAGGGGATTAGTTGTGTTATAAGGGATTAATAATCGTAATCATCATCATTGTAAGGAGTTTCTTTGGGAGTTGATATAAAATCATCTATTCCATCTTCGAGGTTATCTTGGATATCCAAATCATTGGTCTTTTTATCCATATACATCCATATCCATTCTTTTGGTATCATATCTTATTGTGTTAGTTCCCTATCGTTCAAAGGGGGTTCGATTCGTTAGTTTGTTAAAAATAATATCCGCAAGTTCTTCATGTCCTTTATATGAGGGATGATTGTCTATAACTTCATTGTTTGTTGCATTAGTTATATCCTCTATCTTTACAACATCGATATAAGTTCCTACTAAACTTCTTCTATGATAATTCCAAATGAAAGTATCAATACCAATAGAATTAAGATGGTCCATTATACTTTTTAATTGTTTAGATATAGATACATTGGTGTATGAAAGTGATTCTAAATGTATATATCTTGTATAATTTCTTATAGCATTGTTTATATCTGTATTTGGGTGTAAATTATTCATTAAATTTGGATTATCTATATCCTGATAAAATTCATGTACCAAAAATGATTTGTATTCTGATTTTTCATGGTGAGGTAGTAACATTTCAAATCTAAAATGGTCTGTTATTCCTATTATAACCTTGTCTCCTTTTTTAAAGTTACTAAGATTTTCTATTACTTTTCGTAATATTGCATCATTAGAAAGACCACCAATGGATAGTTGTTTAAGTTCTAAATTTAATTTTTCCGATAGATATACACCATACTCTTTCTTTTCTATGTTGTATGGTTCAAGAAATCTCTTATAATATTCATGGTTCTTATCTTGACCTGTTCCTGCAGATACACTATCTCCAAATATCCATAACTTGTTTTTCATTTTATTTTAATTTACCGTATATGGCATCATCTAACTTAAATTGAAGTTTTTCAATCAAATCTTTATTACCTCCACCTATTTTTGCGGATTCTGAATTGATTGTGTTTGTTAGATTATCAATTATCTCTTGTTTTCTTTGTTTTTTTCCAAGTTTTCTTTTCTTTGTTGGATTATGAAGATTAGTTGGATTGTTTTTGTAAAATTCCATATTTGTGTTTTTTAATTATTAATTTATATTAAGTTTGTTACTCTATTTAATTTACTTTCAATATATTTTGAAAATTGTTCATGTCCTTTCCACGAAAAATGTTCATTATGTATCTCTGGTATATGTTCACTTATAAGTTCTATATCTATTTGCTTTTCGTACCATAGTTTATATGACCAAAAGTAATTTGTAACTCCAATTGAATCGAAGTATTTTTGTAAGTTTTTAAATCGTTCTAAATAATACTCTTCCCAAAGTTTTGAGTAATTTTCTTGAAAATACCAAGTATAATCAATTAATGTTCGTTTCATATCTTCCCATTCCTTTGGTTTAGTGGTATCTTCTCTATTTTTTATATGCCAATCCCATATAGATTCTTGACCTGGTGAAAAACAATGTATTTCATTATCTTGTACTCTTGGAACGAGATATCTTGATGGTCTTGTATCTGATAATATTACAATATCATTTGGTTTGATTTTATACAAGTTATCTACTATTGTATTGATAATCCAATCGGAAGAGCATCCACTTTCTCCTAAATTATTTTCATTCATACCAAATTTATTACTTAATTTAGTAGTCCATAATGTATCTCTTAAATTTGGATAATTATCATAATAAGGTGATTCATTCTCAGCTATACAACCATCTCCACGAGTAAAACTATCCCCAAAAAACCAAATATTTTTCATATCATGTGATTTTACCATTTAATAGTTGTAATTCCTTTATGAAATGATTTTATTAATTTATCTGCTAATTGCCTATGTCCATTCCAAGATAAATGATAATTATCAATTTCGTTATTTGTACATTTTGTAATTGTTTCATATTTTCTTACAAAATCACCTTCCCAATCCCACATCACTACTTTAACTCCTAATTTTAATAGAAGTTTTTTAATAGAATTAAATTGATTCATGTGTAAATCATTTATAACTTTATATCCTACTGAATTTTTATTTTTATCGGAATCATTAATATCCATCATATGAAGATATTTTATATACTGATATACGGTGGTATTTACATCTCCATCTGAATCAAACTCACCATATACAGGATTTTCTTTATCAGCTGCTTGATTAAGTATTGGTTGTAAATCTGTTGTATTAGAAGGACTTGGTAGTTCAAATCTAAAAGAATCTGAAATGTTTATACTAACGAAATCTCCCTTTTCAAATCTATGTATGTTACTTACAATATTTCTAAGAATCCAAGGATTTGGTGCACCATTTCTTGAAAAATCTTCTAAAGGTAAATCATAATGGTTTGATAAAAGTTTATTAAATTTTAATCCTCTCTTTTCAGGATAATTTTTATAATAATCATCCCACCAATTACACCCATCTCCAAATGTAAATGAATCACCAAATGTCCAAACTTTATTCATATCCTAATTTATTTTTATATGCATCATAAAGAAATTCTGTTACTTGATTATGTCCTGTAATTGAAAAATGTGTATCATCATGAAAACCATCGTTCACAAAAGCTTTAATATATCCTGGAAGTCCTCCTGTTATTTTATCACCAATTGGTTCAATTTCTAATTTTTTAACCAAAGTTTCAATTTGTGGAAAATCTGGTGTATTGTGTGAAAGTTCTTGGTGATTTATTTGGGTTCTCCATAATTCAATTCTTTCTTTATAAGGGTTTATTTGATTTTCAACACTACAGCAAAATTCAAATAAATGGAGTTTAACACCCATATTTTCACACCATCCTTTAAAAATGATTAAATTTTGTAATGCATTCATAACTGAATACCCACCATCCCAATATTTTAATATATAATCCTTTGCGTGGTTTTCGTGTGATTGTCCGTCTAACCATGCAAACTTAATTCTATCTATTTGATTTTTATCGTGGTGAGGAAGATGTTCTTTTAGGATAACCTTGATTACCTCATCTCTTTGAAATGAAGTTAGTTGAATACCTACACTTGTTTTAGTAAAATCTAATTTATCTTCATTTTCAATCAAATATGAAAATATTTTTCTTATTTGTATAGGATATCCCATTCCACCTGCTGCAAAATTCTGTATATTACTTGCACCTAATTTTTTACCAAGTTGATATGGAAATACAATTTTTTCTATTTGTGATTTAATATTTCCAACATTATGTGGTTCTTCAAAATATTGTTTTAAATCTTTATGTGCGAAACTAAAGTCAGCCTCAGGATTATCCCACATTGGGTTATCTGTAAATCCACTTCCTGCCGAGTAGGAACACCCACCCCATATAAAATTATCAATTTTCATATACTTTATCTAATACTTTTTTAACTGTTATACATTCTTCATATCTTTCTAAATCTTCTAACCATACTAGTAAATCTACAAGTTGTTCTTTTGGTATTAAACCAACAATTGTTCTTTTTCGTATAGTACCTTTTTCAAAACACCCCAACATCCACGATAAAGATTTTACTCTCATTTCGTATAATGCTGAATTATCTTTCATTATATATTTGTAATAATATTCTTCTGGTGTCATTTTTTATAAACAAATGATATTAATGCGTTTCTACCATAATCTCTTAAAACTCTATTTACAGAATGGTTAACATTATTTTCTGTAAAATCCAATACAACCACATTTCCAAACTCAGGAGTTATGGTTTCTTTAATTAAATTGTTTTCATCTAATATATTAAATTCTCCACCATCTCCACTTTTATAGTTATTAGATAAGTACAATAAAACTACAAACAATCTATTTTCGTCAACTCCATCTTCATGTGGTGTAATATGACAATTCATATCATAATAAGTTTCTCTAATACTTTGAATAACAATATCTAAATTTTTAAAATCGTAATTATCTAATGTTATTTTATGTATCAGCATTTTAAAAATATTATATGATACTCCTTCTTCTATTCGATTTTGATACCATATCTGTGTTTGATATTTGTGTGGAATTTCATTATATATTTTCTGGTGTAAATCAAAATCTTTGTTAGGGGATAGAATGTTTAAAAAGTATCCATCTACTTCTTGACCAGAATCAGAAATTTTAATATCAGTTCCCTCTTCTGTTAATTCTGAGTACAATCTTTCAATTTCTTCTTTAGTTTCAGAAGTATATGTTCCATTCAAAACTAACTCTAAATTGTTAGATTCTTTAATCTTAAATGATTCTTTGTAATATTCTTGTAATTCTCTACATTTAAAATCAGGTATTAAATTTTCTAATTTTAAAATATCGTATCCATTTTTAATTAAATTACTCATATCTTATACTTTTTTAGTTTTACCTTGAAGATATCTTCACAGTATTGTATATTACTAAATATTTCATTTTTAGATTCATCATTCCCATTTAATTCTTTTTCAATTTGATTTTTGATATCAGATATTGCATTTGGTTTATGATTTATAAATGAACACTCACTTAAAATTTCCTCAGAAATTAAAAAGTAAGCAATTGGATTTGGATGATTCCCATACTGTTCAATAAAAAATTGCAAGTTAGATTCATCACCTTTCATGGCGTGATTACTATAACCAAAAATTGGTAAATTACAAAATGTCCATTCATCTATACCACCATATCTGTAATTATCCTTTTCAAATAACCAAAATTTAGAAAAATCTATTTCGTTAAATTTTGATTTACATTCAGGAAAGATATTATTGATATCTGATTTAGCATCTAAAGAATTAATATACACTTCGTGTTTTTTTCGTTGATTTATTATTTTATTACCCCTTTTTTCTATTGGATTAACTATATAGTGATATATGCTTCCAAATGTATCTTTTCTAAATCCAGATAGTTGGGAATTAATAAAATGAAAATTGTAATTTATATTATTACCTTTCAAATAATATTGTAATTTTAAAATATTATTTAGATAATTAATAATTAAACTTTCATTTATGTTACCCTCTGAGTGTTTCTGAAACATATGTAACCACTCATAAATACTCGTATCCTTATATTCCTCTACATTGATATGACCAGGATTTACATAAAATAAACCATCTATGGTTTGTATCTGCATTTTAAGTCCATTCTTATCAAAAAATTGAGTCATATTGAATAGGGATTTTATTTTTTGTTCCTCTTCATCATTTTTTGCATTATGAATATGGATATTATTACTATGATTATTTTGTTCGTAAAATGAATTCTTATCATCTCCACTTGGTAATGTATAATGTAATCTATCGAAAGTTGTCCATTCATTAACTACAAATATATTTTCAACATCAACCCCATTTTCAATTAACTTATTACATACATAAATTATAGAATCAGCAGAATAGTTAGAAGATTGACTATCTTTTTGTAAATCTATTATGATTGTATCATCATCAATATCTAAATATTCTTTCCATTGGTTAAGTGCAAATGCAACCTTACCATATGAACAACCAGCACCTATTAAAAATTTATTTTGTTTCATCTATATATTTGTTCCAATCATCTTGTGTTCCCCAATCTATAAAATTAGAAACTTGATTTGAATAAAATTGTTTTCCATCTAGTAACATCTGATATATTACATGAGAAATATAAACTTCCCCAACCATTTGAATTTTTTTATATGTACTAACAAAATCCTTGGCAGATTCAAATGAATATAATCCACAACAGAAATCAGAAGAAATTACTTTCTTTTCAACTATGTTTAATATTTGATTATTATCTGTTTTTTTAACATATGATTTATTACCAGGTGTTATATTTTTAGTTTCATTTAAAGAAAATACACAAACTTGATTTGGATTAAGTTCATTAACATCAAAATAATCATCTGCATCTTTAATATAAATTTCTCCTTCTATACCAACCTTTTTAATGGTTTGAGATATAGTATCGGATGCAGAGTTAGTATCTTCTTGTAATACAACTAATTCAAAATTATCAAAGTGTTTGGTATTATTTTCAATTTCTTGTTTTACATCATCTGTTAGATATTTTTCAAGTGTTACCATTATTATTTTATCAAATGTATCTAGTGGTAATCCTTTGATTGACTCAAAACACATCAAGTCACCTGATGGATGATTTAAGAAATACTTTGGTCTTTTCGTCTTATATCGAGTACTCTGACCAGCACAAGGTATTATAAGTGTTCGCATAATTCTTTTATATTTTTATTTAACCAATCTTCTGTTTTTTTATCGTTGGTATATGGAAATATTCTAATTAAATTTATTATTTGTAAAAAATAATAATCTTCTACTTCATAATTGTTTATCAGAAACTCATCTATATATCGTAAACCTAATTTTATTTTTGTTAAATCAGTTACATTTTCTACCATATTTAATGACCAATGTAAATGAGTATCTTGTCTTAACTTAACTATATCCATTGTTGGTGATTCCAAATATGAATCTAAAAAATCTATTAGATAAATATCTTCTGCAAATATCATATTAGATAACGTTAAATCACCATGACATATACCAACTCCTACGTTTACTGTTTTTTTATTTTTAATTTTAGATAATAATAAAGTTGAATCATAATCAATACTTTTTATTTTATTTATAAACAATTCAATAGGAATATCATAATTTGTAATTTGATTTTCTTTTAAATATCCATCTATTTTATTAATAAAACCATCCAAATCTCTTTTTGATGCTGCTGTTAGAAATTGAGAAAAGGAATAACCTGAAATATATTCCATTTTAAAACCATCTCTTTCTATGTTTAGAACGTTTGGTGTTTTAAAGAATTTACTTTTAAATCCTTTTTGTTTATATGCAGATTTAACCAATCTATCATCATTAGTGTGATGGTATTTTTCAACTAAATTATTTTCTAATTTAAGTTTATATTTACTATGTCCTCTTACTTTAAAATCCAATCGTAATCCTTTAAATTATCAGTAATTCCTAACCTAACCCAATCATTTCCTCTTTCTGGTATTTCACAATTCTTTCTGAATATAATATTATCAGGTAATTTAGGTAAATCTGATTCTTTTACATGAATCCAATTACATTTAGAAGGAATACAATATATTTTTTTATGATAAAGTTCGTTTGTTACTTTAGTTCTAACATACTTTACATTATCAATATACTCATCAGCAAAATCTTTATGTTTACACACAGTTTTTATCCACTTTAGAGTTTGACCAGTTATTTCGTACATATCTCTATACTGATTAAGTTTTTCTATATTTTGTTTCTGAGAAAATATACAACCAAAACGAGTACCTGCAGAACCATATGCTTTTGAAAAAGTTCGTGTTACATATAAATTTGGATATTCATCAATCAAATCAATACAACTTTTTTCATTTGAAAATTCTATATACGCCTCATCAACCAAAGTTGGTTGTCCTAAATCTAATATCTTAATTAAATCTTCTCTACAAATCACATCACCAATTGGTGAAGAAGGGTTTGATAATACTACGACAGAGTTACTATCTATTTCATCTAAAAAGTTAATTATCGGAAACTTAATAATATTATATCTTACTTTTTTTATTTTGTAATCATGTATTTGTCCATATACATCATACATAGGAAAAGATGGGTCTGAAATTATTAATCTTTTTTTACCCCACAACCAATGTTTTTTCTTATGAGCCTCAAAAAAGTAATTTATACATCTATCCGAACCGAACCCCATTAAAAAGTTATCATATCCATAAAATTCTTGTAATGGTTTAGTTAATTCATCTACATTTGGGTAAAATTTAATATCTTCTTCTGTTAGTGATTTTTTGTACTCTTTAAATACCTTTCCCCAAGATGTATTTCTTTCTGCAGAATGTAATCTTAATTTATTGTGAGGAACTGTGCTGTGAAACTTTCTTTCTATTTTACTCATGATAATTATTTTTTACACCAATTTCAGATAACATTGGTACTAATTCTTTATAAGAACAATTTTTACAATGTGATGTTGGATTATTTGTATTACATCCATTCTTAACATTTTGAAAATCTTTTGATTTTCTTATTTCATCTACTGAAGTTTCAAATACGTTTCCAAATGGTTCTGCACCTGTATTCATACAACACATTTTAACATTACCCTCAACAGTAGTATATAATCCCTCTTCAACCCAAAAACAATCTTCAAAATCCCACTCAGATTTTCCTTTTATGTTTGATGACCAGTTTTTATTTAGATATTCAATTTGTTCTTTTGTATATCCACCTGGTAATGATTTATCCTCACTCCAATCTTGTGCAATATTTAAACGAAGTTCTTCTAACTCATTATCAATTCTTAAATTATCAATCTTTTCAATATCTTGAACATTATCAGGATTTACAACATAGTTAATAACAACATTACAGCCACTTCTTTCCATACCCTTAAATCCATTCAAGAAATCAATCAATCTACTCCATTTTGCAGGTGCTCTATCTCTTTCATATGATTTTTTATAACCATCTATACTGAAATATAACATATCAGTATATTTTAGTGCATTTTTGAATCTCTCTCTTAAAGGTTTTCCTTCTGAAATATTATATTGACAATTTGTTGCAACAATTAATTTAGCATCTGGAAAATATTCCTTAAACATCTTACATACTTCATCAAATTTTGGATGTAACATTGGTTCACCCATTCCCATTAATTTACCTTCCTTAATAGGATGTTCTTTTATACTTTCCAACAACTCTCTAAATTTAGATAAAGGCATATGTTGTAGTGCGCCAATAACTTCATCTCTATTACAAAATGAACACGCAAGATTACAATAATTTGTAGTCTCTAAATAAACATATGATATTGGTTTCATTATAACAATTCTTTAAAAGTTCCTGTACTATCTATAAATTTTTTATTTATAATTACAAATAGTTTTTTTATTATATTTTCAATACTTTTACATTCAAATAGTAATTTTCTATTATGTTCAAGAGATTCTCTATTATCAATAATTAAGTTAATTAATTCATCTTTTGATTTTTTCATCAACTTATCTATTTCATTTGTATTTAGAACCATTCTTTCATATTGTGTTGGACACATATCTACTGTCTCTACCTCAGAAAACCAAGAATAATCTTTAAATCCTGATAGTTTCATATAGTAGTTATGTTCTCTATTAGAATTAAATATGATTGGATGATAATTTAACATTGGTTGAAATGTTGATGCATTTATAAAAACTTGGTCAAATCTATCAGTTAGTGAAGTAGATACCCAAGAAAAAATAGTTCTTTGATAACAATCCATAGGAATATATTCGTTGGAATATATATCACTAAAAGAACCTAGTAATTCATCTTTACTTGCAATATATGGTGAATTATTTTCAATTTGTTTTATTATGTTTTCATTAAAATCAAATCCACTTGATAAATTAGTAAAATCCAATCTTTCAGCCATTTTTTTACATTCATCTAAATAATACTTAACTGCATAATAATCATATTCAGGTTCATCATCTTGTTTTAACCATGGATTAAGTTCTTTTTTAAAATAAGAATCGTTAAATTTTTCTTTTGCTCTATGTTCAACTATTGTATCTTTTACATATCCTGTTTTTTCTAACCAATATAACATCATATCTCTACAACCCAATTGAGTTCTATTAATTCTTAACATTTTTTTGATATCATTATTTTTTAAATTACTGATATGTTCATCAAATGTATATTCAGGATTCCATTTTCCTTTCTGACTTTTAAACGTATTTAACTCAAATGCACTTTCATATATAACTTGAGTATATTCTCCATGGTTTAAATCTTCACCATAATTTCTTTTTTCTTGAGCATATCCCATTAAATTAGAGTTAAGAATAATAATAGATTCACTTGGTAAATCATATGAAGTTCTAACAGCATCAAACATAGAATAGTAACTAGTGTATTTTCCTTTCTTTGGAAAACTTGTATTATCCTCAGAGAAATTATCTGCCTCCCAACCAAAAAATAATAGTAAATGAGCCTCTCCATTTCTCATTTTATCTAAAAGATTTTTGTACTTTTCAAATAATGGTTTAAAATAATTAGTTTCTATCCAATCACAATTAGATGTTCTTGGATGTAATGACATCTGAACTATTACTTGTTTATCTAATTTTATTGCTTCTTCAAATGGTTTTATTAAGATATCTGTATAATTGTCTAAAAATTTAACAAATCTTGGATTATGAAAAGAGGTATTAGTTCCATCTATTTTATAACTTCCAGCATCAAATAATCCAGAAAACCATTCTGAACCATGTGCAATTACACCATCTCCACTTCCACTATCCCCTACAAATCTATCTTTTATAGTAGTCCATACAGTATCATCTAATAACTTTCGTGTAACTGTAAGATAATCTAAACTATTGTAATTAAAATTCTCCATATTATTTCTTTTCTATTCTAATCCAACCTGCTTCTTTCCATCTACTTGGGTAATCTTGTGGAAATGACAATGAATATTGATTATTATAAATTTCTTTAACTTGTTCTTTTATAAAATCCCAATCTAATTTCCACCCATTCTCAGGATTATAATCAAATGGATATTTGTAATCTATATCAAATGAATCATCTGTAAATATATCTACATCACCCTCATCTGCAGGTACTGCAAAATCATGAATGTATATAATTGGTTTAATACCTTTTTCTTTTATAACATTAAGTTCTTTTGTTAATGGATTATCATTCCAATCATCATATGAACCACCATGAGCATCTAAAAACAAAACACTTTCATCTGTTATTTTAATTTCTTTTAAAAATTCAGAACTATCTAAATGATATAATTCTACATTTAAAGTATCTTTCAAATTATATAGAGCCATACAATGATTCCAATAAGATATTTCACAAGATTGAGTTAATTTTGAATACCTAGAAAGTTCTTTTACTAAATATCCAAGATTTGTACCAGTTTCTACAAAATGACCTGATAAAATAATATCATTAATAAGAACATTTTTTAACCCCTCATCAACCAAAGTTCCTGTTGTTTCATTTTCTTTGATTATACAAGTATCGTGAAATGGGTCATCTTTTGATTTACTATTGTAAATAGCCTTACATTTAACAAACTTATCATCAGAATATTCACTTAACCATTTGAAAAAATCCTCTACCATGATACATCCCAATCTTTAAATTCTGATGCAATACAATCTATCTTATAATCTTTTCTACCACCATCTAATTCTTGTATCTTATTCTTAGCAGTATTTCTGAATCCATTCAATCCATGTGTTAACATTAATTTATTTCCTACATCATCACCGTTCCTTGCATTATCCTCATTGTACCAAATATGTGTATTCATCTGAGATAGTACAACTATTGCTCTGATAAATTCTCCATCTACTTTTGGTTTATCATTAAGGATTTCGTTAATATCGTGTACTATTTCTAATATTTCTTGTGCATATTCCTCTTTATGTTGTGGAATCTTCACTTCTTTTAACTGAACGATTGATAATCTATCAATCAATTCTCCTAATGTTGGTAAGTATTTTCTCATCTGTCTAAATATACTAAATTTTGTTTCATATTAATATTTCTTATTTCATCTAAATTACCATATTCGTACATTGGTATCCAATCAGAATGTGCACTTGTTTTGTTATATTCTAAGTTTTCTATAAATTTAGATATTGCAATAGATTTTCCTATAAATAAAGTATCATTTATCGTTATAGAATTATAATCTTTAGATACATATACTTTATCATCTTTAATATTATTTATAATACTATCTAAATTAAATTTGTAGTACACATCACATCTAAGTAAAACTACTAAATCATAATTATTAACTTTAATATCGTTAAGAAATGATTTAAAATGAAGTTTCATTGCATTGTATGGTAGAAATTCATCTGTGTATGGTATTAGTTCATTATATCTTTCGTTCTCATGAATATATCCATTTTCAAATGTCCATAATTTTTCAAAATCAAAGTGAGTTATTTTATCTTTACTTGATAAACGAAGTCCAAGTTCATCAAATTCTCTTTCACTCTGTCCTCTTTCATTCCAAACAGAATAAAAATGAAATGTATCGTAATCGTATTCTTGTATGTTTTTTATGTTTCTCGAAAAAACATCTTCCATACTTCTGTATTGGCCAAACCAACAGAATGCTATTTTTTTCTTCATATTGTAGTAACACCTCTTTTTTGAACCACTATCGTTGCATTATTATTTGCAAACTGTATTGATTCATCTATACTATTACTATCAATATATTTCATTACAAATGATGCCATCCAAGTATCACCTGCTCCACTTAAATCTCTAACCTCTACTGAATTATCAACAGGATATCTTTTTTCATTATACATACAACCTCTTTCAGACATTGTAACGATTAATGATTCTTTCCACTCGGAATAAACTGCACCCTTATCTACACAATTTTCCCACTCCACTTCATTCATTTTAACAAAAGTATAGTCTTTGAAGTAATCTCCACTACCTATTGTTTTTTTAGTATCAATAAAAGATAGTTTAGATTTTTTACCAATTTCACCAATATCTTTATACGTTAGATATCCTTTATCATAATCCGCAACTATTACTGCATCATATGAATCAAAATCTACCTTACGATAATCAAATGAATTAGAAACTTTATCATTACCATCTACTCTGAGTAGCATTTGGTTTGATTTGGTTTCTACATATCTTGTTTTTATGATTTGTTCGTTGTTAGTGATTAGTTCAGTTTTTCTAACTCCTAATGCTCTGAGGTTATCAACAACGTTTCCAGCCATACCTTGGTTGGTTATGGTTTTTGATGGTTTGAATACAGGTATTGGTGCTTCAGGACATAACCTATCACAACTACCATATACAAAAACATCTGTACAACTATCTCCTATAACTAATATTTTCAAAACGTATTATCTTTATCTAAAAGTTCTTCTAATTTTTTAATTTCAGAACACATTTCGTATTCTTCTTCTTCAATTGCCCACTCCATTAACTTTTCAATAGTATCCCATATACCCTCCATTTCAACGAAGAAATCAAAGGCCTTAGGTTTACCTCTTATAATTGCCTCTACTCTAGCGAATTGTAATTTATTTAAATCTTCATTTAACATTGTCTTACAACATTCAAACATAGCTGGCATTAAAGTATATTTTCCAATACCTTGAGTCCATTCTTGTATATCATCTTTTCCTATGTAGATATGAAGTACAGTATCTTTCACTATTTACAATTTAACTTCAATTACTACTGATGCTAATTCTAAATCTTTATTATATTTCTGTGGTGTTATCTTTGTGATTGTCCAATTTGAATTCAAGTAAGATATTTTCCCACCTAAATTTAAACAAGGCCCACCTTCAAAATCATACATTGTATGATTTCCTTCATCATCTTCAGAACCTCTACTAAGTAAAGATTCACCTGTTATTCTAATTCTGGTGTTATCAATCTTTTCATAAACTCTTTCTACACCGTATCTATTTTTTCGTATTTCCATAATCTATAATCTATGTAACGATTTTAATTTAGATTCAAAATATAATTCTAAGAAAGATTTATTTTTTGAACCATGTTCTTTGTAGTACAAATCTATATATTTTCTTGTACCCAATGCATGCATTCCATTTTGCATTGTATCAATCATTTTAACAATTTTGTTTATTACCATAACTTCTTATATATAATTATTTAATTTTTATTTTTTAATTTTTTCTTGTATGTTTTAAATAACCACTTTTAACTAAATGATTATGTATTATTGAGGATATTTCTTTAGCTCCTTCCATTCCCATATGTCCATCGTTACACCTACCTTCTGTATCTCTTTCAATTGTTAGATTGTTATCATTATAGTAATCTACAAAGTTAGGAGTTCCTGTTGAATAGTTAATATAGCATGAACTATCAAACATAGCTTGGTCAAAATGAGATGGTTGTTGAGTAAACATAAAATTTAGTTTTTTTTCTTTTAAAAAAGATAAAAAGAAATTATCTATCATAATTAATTTATCTATCTGTGGTTTTAAGTTCAAAAATTCTTTGTAAAATGGTTCTATTATATCATCACTTAACGAATCTAAAATCCTAGTTTTTTCTACATCATCATAAAAATAATTATTTGCAGCTCCATTATATTCAAATGTATTTTCATCGGTTAAATTATAATTAGTAACAATAAAATCATTTAATGTATTACTAAATAATTCATTTCTACCAAGTCCTGCAAACTCAAATAAAAATAAATGTTCTTGTTTTTCAAAAGAATTCCAATAATTAAATTCTTCATTTGGTATATCATTTACTATATCATTCGTAATTCTCATCATTCTATCATTACCATAACCTGATTTAGCATGATTTAAAACAATAATTTCATCATTAACTAATTTCTGTAATTGACCTGGCCATGAACAATTAAATCTAGTTTGTTCTTCATTAGGGTATTTCTTTTTATAAAAATAAATTAGGTCTCTTACATAATCTGAGGTTTTGGAATTTATATTTCTATCGTTAGTAATTCCATCAAATTCATGTCCTCCACCAGCTGTATATGATGTTCCAAAACAATGTATATATTTTATCATATTCTAATTCCTCGTATCTTAAGTTCAGATTTTGTATAAGAACCCCCTATTTGTTTTTTATACCACCAATACATATCTTCGGTAGTACCTTTTCCTCTCTGTTTCTGCAAACATTTATCCCACAAATCTTTACCAAATTCTAATTTTAATTCTTCTCTTAATTGATGTAATCTATTCTGCTCTTCTTCAACACCCTTTTCCATCAACTTCTGTGATTTGATTCTTTTCATCTTGGCATATTCATGTGCCTCTACTTTTCTATCATTGATGTCTCTAAGTTGAGATGTTTCCATATATTGTTGAAACATTTCATCATAAAGTTTATCATTGTCCTTTGATTCTAAAAAGAAAGGTGAATATTCAAAATCACCATTTTGTATTTTCAACAAAAGTGGTTCTGATTTCTTAAGTGGTTTTGTTCGGTACTTACCTTGTGTGTACCATCTGAATGGATTATATCCCATAGTTTTATGTTTTAATATTTAATACAAATATACGAAAAATATTTCATATATCCAAATTAACTTAGTATCTTTTTAAAGTTTTCAAATCCAATTGCTGCATTTTCTTCCCATGAATCAACATTACCATCATCACTTACCCATTTGTAAGATTTAAACTCTACTCCATATCGTTTACAAACATAAGCAAGGGAGTAACATTCCATATCCACAATATCACATTCATTAATCATTTCTAAATACTTCTCTGCATAATCTGAACGAGAGTTATCGTATATTTGGTCTGTTGTAAAACAACGAATTCCACTATCTGATAATTTTACTCCACAAGGAATATTTCCTGGTGTGCAACCATATGGTGCAAAAGGTCTTACATCTATATTATTATAAACAGTTCCAACTTCAATAACCTCACCAACTTTGTGATTTTTAAGATTTCCACAAGAACCAAAGTTTATAATCAAATCTGGTTGGTGTTTATGAATTAAATCTACCATATTCATAGCAGAATTGATTTTACCAATTCCCACTTGGAATATAGGTAATCTATTTAATTCAGTCAATCCACCGTGTTCTAATGGTGTTGCAGATACTAATATTGTTTTACTCATTAAATAACCTCTACTAATTTTTCTTCACAATCTTTCCAATTTTTTAAAAGTTGTTCAGATGTTTTTTTGTAATAATCTCTTTCTTTTTTTACTTCATGGTATTTTACTTCCCATGAGTTTTCTTTCTGATTGGCACTGATAGTAAATCCCATCAATACCATAATTATTAGAAATAATACAATTTGTTTCATAATATATTTTTTAATAATGCATATAAATAACCAACAATCCCCACCGCATTAAGTAAGGAAAGATTATATTGTTTTGTTTTCTGTGTCTGAATTGTGATGAGAATTAAACCTATAATCATTCCCATCTTTCCATAAATGGAATCAATGATAAATGGTGATACCATCATTAATGTAGTTCCTAGATATAGTACACCATATTTGTATAAGTTACTTTCTTGTTTTTGTGTGTACTCTTTCCAACGTTTCATATTAATAAGTTATCAAACATTTTACATCGTGGTCTTTTACAATACCAATATCCATTAAACATAGTTTATCGATAACTTCCAACCCATGTCCTTTAACTAAACCTTCAGCAGCTTTCATAGTACCACCGGTTGCATATACATCATCTACGATTACAACTTTACCCAAATCGAATTGAGGTAGATAAGCCATTTCAAATGAATCTTTACCATATTCTAATCCATAATCAACTCTCATCAATCTACTATTTCCTAACTTCCCTTTTTTTCTGATTAATCTAACTCCACCACCAAATAACATTGAAAGTGCGGATGCAAATAAGAATCCTCGTGATTCTAGTCCTATCCAATAATCAGGTTTGGTTTCTAAGAGGTTACCCATATCTTTGATTGCATCCATAAACACAGTATGATTTGCAAGTAATGGTTGAATATCTCTGTAAGTTATTCCCTCGATAGGAAAGTTTGAAATCTTATCTATGTGTTCTTTATAGTAATTCATTAAAAAGTTTTACAAGTTAGATATTCTTCTATCTTCTCAGAAAATAACATATCATATACTTCCTTACCAACTTCACTTGGTTCAATAGTAATATGTTCTGATGCATATCGTGTTGCACGCATAATATCATATTCTGAATACCTAGGTCTTGTTGAATCAAGTTCTGCATTTACATATTCTACAAATTCTTCTGATTCTAACCATTTTTTGTATTGATACTCTGTATCTGCTCTTGAGTATAATTCTTCATTTAACTCTTCTTCATTTAGATTTAGACCATCAAGAAAGTTTTTAGTTCTTCCCATTTTTTAAGTTTTTTAGTTGTGTTTCATTTAATATACCCCTTTTATCTGATTTTTCTTCGGTAGGAATGGAGTATTTTTTTACCAATTCTTCCAACCAATCTTGTTTTGTTTTACTCATTTTTAACTATACTTATTGCTTTTTCTACATTATCTAATGATGCTTGAATTTCTGAACCATCTGAATAATTCAAATCCCATGAACCATCTTGTAACATCTCAAAATCTTCTTTGAGTGTTTCTAATATTTTTAATAACTCCTCATTCATTTTACACCACCATTTTTAATTGTATCAATCATGGTTTTGATTTGACCATGCCACTTACCATATGTATCTCT
>Ga0206682_10002207_pt1 | contig 18080 bp, 9 predicted proteins | sample M240m12015metaG_FD_155444 | JGI IMG/M metagenome (GOLD analysis project Ga0206682, IMG submission 155444) | Ammonia-oxidizing marine archaeal communities from Monterey Bay, California, United States - M2 40m 12015 | ecosystem: Environmental > Aquatic > Marine > Intertidal zone | place: USA...
TCCTGTTTTGTGACATAACTCTTCTACTGCAATTGCCTCGCTAAAACCCCTTATTGCAAATTTTGAAGTGCTGTAAACGGATTGATATGGAGTACCCAAAATTCCCATAATACTCGAAAGGTTTACTAGGCTTGATTCCTCTTGCTCTCTTAGTATTGGAAGGAACGCTAAGGTTCCGTAGATCATTCCCCACAAGTTTACTCCAAGGACTTTCCTGTAAGTTTCTAAGGTGATTTCTGAAGCTGAAAAATTTCCGTTAGTAATTCCAGCATTATTGATCATTATGTCTATTCTTCCGAAATGTTTGTTGCAATTATTTGCAAATTGATAAAATCGATCTTTATTGGAAACATCAAAAACTTCTTTGTAAACTTCCTCCTTCAATCCGATCAATTTAATTGTTTCATCAAGAGTGCTTTCATTAAAATCATTCAAAGCTAATTTTACTCCTTTTTTGTGCAATTTTAAAGCAAGTGATCGACCAATTCCTGACCCCGCTCCTGTAATTACAGCAACTTTATTTTTTAAATTTTTCATTAAATTTTGTGCGAATTAATGTCTAATAAAAGTAATAAAAAAAAACAAGGTCAAGCTCGTTTTTCAATAAGTCTACAATGTTACAATTGATCCCTGTTTAATGTCTTTAATGCATTCTTTAGGTTTCCTTTTCAATTGCCTCGGTCAATTCGTATTCAAAAATTAAAAAATGTATCTTTAATCAAAAATTGGTTTTATGAATTCTTCAATCCAAAAACGTTTTCCAATTCTATTACTTCTCTCTATTTTTATGGGTTTACAATCTTGTGATTCTCCCAAAGAACCCAGAAAACCCAAAATTGCAATTGCTGGATTGGCTATCGAATCCAGTACTTTTTCTCCAGCAAAAACTGAAGCCGAAGCCTTTTTGGCACGAATAGGTGAGGATGTTTTTAAATACTACCCTTTTTTGAGCAAGGAGAGTCCACAACGACAAATTGCAGAATGGATTCCTACCCTAAGAGGTCATTCGTTACCTGGGGGAATCGTTACTCGAAAAGCTTATGATTCATTGGTTGGGATTACACTGAATATGCTTGAAGAAAAAATGCCCTACGACGGTTTGTTTTTTGATATTCACGGAGCAATGAGTGTTGAGGGTATCGATGATCCGGAGGGGGATTTTATCGCTAAAATTAGAGACTTAATCGGTACTGAAACCCTTATTTCTACTTCAATGGATTTACACGGAAATGTATCCAAACGTTTAGCGCAACATACCGATCTTATTACTGCTTATCGAATGGCGCCTCATGAAGATGCTCTAGAATCTAAACAAAGGGCGGTAGATAATTTGATCGATCGCTTGGTTTCTGGAAAAGGAAAGCCAAAATACAAGGCATGGATTCCTGTTCCGATATTGTTGCCCGGAGAAAAAACGAGTACTCGTATTGAACCTGGAAAAAGTCTTTATGCACAAATTGAGCCTCTGACCCAAAAAAAAGGAGTTATCGATGCTGCGATTTGGATTGGATATGCTTGGGCAGATGAACCCAGAAATCACGCTGCTGTTATGGTAACTGGTGATGATGATGAAGAAGTGTCTGAAAGTGCAGAGTTTTTAGCGCAAAAGTTTTGGGATGTTCGGAATTCATTTGAATTTGTGGCGCCCACAACAACCTTCGAAAAGAGTCTTAATATGGCCTTGAACTCCTCCAAAAAACCTTTCATCATCAGTGATATGGGTGATAATCCAACAGCAGGAGGAGCTGGAGATGTTACTTGGACGTTAAGAGAATTATTGAATAACAAGGTTTTTAAAGATAGTTCGGGGCCTAGCTTGATCTATGCTTCTATTCCGGGACCAGAAATGATTATTGCTGCAAAAAAAGCTGGTGTAGGCGGAACAGTTTCTGCAAAAATAGGAGCTCAAGTTGATTACCGTTTTGCTCCACCATTGATGATTAATGGTGTGGTTGAAGCAATTTACGAGGGAGATGTTCATGCCGAAACTGAAGCTGTTATTCGCGTAGGAAGTATTAGGATTATTGTTACCAAAAAACGAAAACCTTACCATCGTGAAAAGGATTTTACACAACTAGGCCTGGCTCCTGGTAAATCGGATATTCTTGTTGTAAAAATTGGATATCTGGTTCCCGAATTATACGATATGCGTGGAGATTGGGTTATGGCACTAACCCCAGGAGGAGTTGATCAAGATCTATTTCGTTTGGGGCATAAAAGAATTAAACGTCCCATGTTCCCTTTAGACAAAGACATGGAAGATGTCAATTTAAAAACACGTTTTATTCGTGCGTCGAATGCTTTGAATGATTAAAATCTTAAACTTTGAGCAGACTTTTTAAAATTGTATTTTTTTGTTTTTCGACCTTAATCCTTTTTTTATTTTGGATGAACATTTCCAAAACAACAGATAACATAACGACGAACGTAAAAAAAGAAAAAGCATCACTAGATCCACGCACAGGAGTTTCTGATCAGATCCAATCAAAAATTGAACAAGATGTTCTAAAGCTCATGGACAGCTTATACAGTGATAAAATAGCTGGGTTTAAAGCCCTTAAAACTGAAAATTTTCAAGCTGTTGAACAGTTAAACGGTTATTTCATAGGGGGATTAATTAAGGTTTTGGTTTCAGATGATGATCAAAATAAATCGTACTACGTTTGCGAATTTCAATACCTCCAAGGAAAATTGGACGCTTATTGGATTTTTGAAAGTGAAGAAAATTATTTGAAAAAAATTATTTCACTCAGCAGTAAAAACAATTAAATTCATTGTTTTTGAACTAAAATTTACCTGCTTTAGATTCTTTGGCCTGGATACTTTTTGAAAAAATAAATTGATATTGAATAGATCAATGGAGTCATCAAAATCAAGCTTGATTGAGCTTGTAAAGTGATTGACCTGTCGTCTATACTTAAGAGTGTTGGGTTAAACCACGAGCCTAAAGAATGCATTGGAGCCCAAGAGAGATCACCATTATTGCCCGGCACATTGATGAATTTTGTTTAAAACTATCTAAATGGTTTTTGTTTTCATTGAAAAGAAAGGTTTAGGTATTGATATTTATTTAATATATTTATTAGTGGTCAATTAAATAAATCTGAAAATTTCCTTAAACTCAAGTCGAGCCAGCTATAGATAAATCAATAAAAAATTTAAACTCTACTTTTTTGTAAACTCTTTATTATTCTAGTTTTTGAGTTTATGTCTATCTTTTCAGAATACTTAATAAAACTATTGTACACCTGATGAAAAACAAAGCAAAACTAAGTCGCCAAATGGGGTTATTTGCTATAATTGCAACTGGGGTTTCATCTATGGTAGGGGCATCCATAAATGTGATGCCCTTTATGATTCACAGAAGTGTTCCAACCATTGGCCCCAATGTACTTTGGGCTTTTGCTTTTGCTGCTGTTCCTGCCTTGTTTGCTGGTCTTTCTTATGCTGTGTTATCTTCTGCAATGCCCAGAGCTGGAGGAAGTTATTTGTATGCAAGTCGAGGATTGAATCCTTATCTTGGATTTATTGCCAGTTTTTCACAATGGTTTGGATTATCAATTGTTATTGGTGTTATTGCCTACATAACAATCCCTTTTATTAGGGATATCGCTCTAAGTTATGAGGTTTTTTGGCTTTCAAATCTTTTGGAGGTTGGGTTTGTCCGGGTTAGTTTGTCTCTCAGTTTTATTTGGAGTTTTGTGTATTTGAATATAAAAGGAATTAAATCATATACTAATTTATTGATCCCCATGGTTATCCTTATTTTTTGTTTAGGGAGCATTGTTATTTTTTCGAGTTTCTTTTTTGATGCGAATGATTTTCTGGCAGCAATCGATCAAAAAAAGGGCATTACCCATGTTTTGCCAGCCCAACCCGATTTTGAGTGGTATGCTTTTTTATCTGCTTCGGCAATTTTGTTTTCCAGTTTTATTGGTTTTGATGCGATCGCCCAAACAGGTAGTGAGGCGATCAATCCTGGAAGAAATTTACCTTTAGCTATTTTGATTGCAATTTTGGGTGTGGGTTTATTTTATTTTCTTTTTACAGCTTCGGTTTACAAAATTATCCCTTGGAGTTTTGTTGCGGAGCAAGCTCAAAACAAAGACATAACTGCCCCTGGGCTCCTAAGTTATGTTCTGCCTCAAGGGTTGGAAACGTTAATAATTGTAGGAGCAACTATTGCTTTGATCAATGACCTTCCAGCAATGTTGCTTTCTGTTTCTCGACTTATGTTTGCCTGGGCTAAAGATGGTATTGTTTCCGATAGAATTACTGCAATCCACCTCAAAAATAATACACCTTTTGTAGCGTTAATTATCGCCGGGCTTCTGTCAAGTATTGGTGTGTTAGGATCTTATTTTGCAGGTGACTTTTTCTTAGGGATTGATATTATGGTTACTTCAATGCTGGTTAATTTTTTACTCATGTGCGTTACATTAATAACCCTAAAAAAACACAACTTTAAATTGTTTAGTAAAATTAAAGTGATGAAAAACAGGGGTTTGCAAATTTTTATTGGTTGGGGTGGAGTGTTTTTTCTAACTGGTTTCCTAATAATTCATACCTACAAAGACCTTACAAGCAAGGTTGATGCATGGTATTTTCACTCAACCTATGTTTGGCTAATTGTGATGGGAATAGCTAGCTTTATTTTTTTACATCAGTGGAAAAAATTAAAATTAAAAGACGGCGATATTAATACAAGATTTAAAAATTTACCCGACGAATAACTATGGACAAAATCGTTAAACTCTCTGCTTCACTTTCAACACCAAGGTTAATTATTGGATTGTGGCAAATTGCAGATATGGAAAGGAAAAATAAGCAGCTTGATTTAGCTAAAACAGCAACCCATATGGATTCGTATTTAAAGGCAGGTTTTACTACTTTTGATATGGCGGACCACTATGGCTCTAGTGAAATTATAGCTGGAATTTTTAAAAACAATCATCCTGAAAATAAATCGATTCGCTTATTGACCAAATGGGTTCCCAAACCAGGGCCCATTGATAAAAAAAAGGTAAGAGAAGCGATCGAAACAGCACTTCAAAGAATGCAACAGGAAAGCATTGATTTGATCCAATTTCATGCATGGCTTTATGCTGATCCCAGCTGGCTTGATGCTCTTTTTTATTTAAAAGAATTGAAAGAAGAAGGGCTCGTCCAAAATATTGGGGTTACAAATTTTGATGCTCATCACTTACGAATAGCTTTAGCTAGTGGTATCCCAATTGTAAGTAATCAAATTTCACATTCTGTTATTGACCGTCGTGCTTTGATAGCAATGAAAGAAGTTTGTGAGCAATACAAGGTTCAATTATTTGCATACGGTACCCTTTTGGGTGGGTTTTTATCAGACCGTTGGTTAGGAGTCGAAGAACCCCAAATAGAGACATTGAGTACTTGGTCCCAAATGAAATACATACGTTTTATTGAGGCTTCTGGAGGTTGGCATTTATTTCAAGAAATCTTAGAAACCTTAAATAGGATTGCTCAAAAACATAAAACTTCTATCGCCAATATTGCAAGCCGATTTGTACTTGAAAACCCCAATGTAGCTGCTGTTATTATTGGGGCCCGGTTGGGAGAGAATTCTCATATTAAGGCTCATACAGAATTGCTCAACATAACTTTTGAGGAGGATGATATTCAAACGCTCGAAAAAGTGATTTCAAAACTAACTCCTATCCCAGGAAACTGTGGAGATGAGTACCGTAAACCCCCTTTTTTAACCGCCTCAGGTGATTTAAGCCATCATTTGGAAACCATTCCCTCTGTTTATCCAAAAGTCAAACAATCTCAACAACGAGAACAGGTTTACAGCGGTACTGTTTGGGAGTCTTTTGCTGGTTATTCTAGAGCTGTAAAAAAAGGGAATCGTATCGTTGTTTCGGGGACTACTGCTACCCATAAAAATAAAGTTATTGGAGGAGACGATGCTGCGGCTCAAACACATTTCGTTATTGATAAAATTGAGGCGGCAATTAGCTCTCTTGGAGGAAGTCTAAAAGACGTTGTAAGAACTCGAATTTTTGTCAATGATATTAACGATTGGGAACTTGTGGCAAAAGCACATGGAATTCGATTCAAAAATATTGACCCTGCAAACACACTAGTTGAAGCCAAACTTGTTGGGAAAGGGTATAAAGTTGAGATAGAAGCAGAGGCAATCTTAGATTAACTCTTGGAATCAAACCAGAAATTATTAAAGTTTCCATTTCGATTTGAACCGCTCTACCTCTTTCTCAAAAGTGTTGATCAGTAGTTCAGCCTGCTTAATTAGTTTCCAGTCTTGATCCGAAGGGATTGACAATCTTGCTTTTGATACTTTTACAGTACTCCTCATTAAAGCGTGTGGAGTTATTTTACTGCTTTGCCATGCACCAACTTGTCGATCGACAGGCTTATCTCTACCCATCAGTTGAATGGATTTTAATTCTGCTAACAACCCTTTATTTTTTAATTCACTTTTTTTAGATGCACTAGAATCTTTAATCGTTTGTTCAAAACCGTCGATTTCCTGTAAGAGAAATGTTAATCTTTTTACTTGTTTGTCTACTTGCTTTTGAAAAACATACAAAGCTTGATCTACCTCATCTTCTATTTCAAATCTTGGGTCTGCAACTACTTCAATTGAAGTAGTTTTTGTTTGATCTTGATATCTTATTTTGGCTTTATATTTTCCGGGCAGTACAGGGATTCCTCTTGATTCTTCATTGATCCATGATCCTGGGAGTGTTGTTGTTTTTTCGTCCAATTTCCATGTAATATAATTTAATCCTTTCTCTAAATTCTTTTCAACTACCGTATTTATGGTTTGCATTTTTGAATTTTGAATGAATGCAGTTACAGAATCCAATGCAGTGGGTTTGTCATTCAAAAAAAACGGGATCCGTACTTTCTGAAAAACTCGGTTTTTCCCTTCGAATGTGGTGTGAAATCCAGTCCAAATATTCCCAGGTGGAGCAATAAATAACCCCTTAACCTGTACAACTTTGTTAAGAGATAAGGGAATTAATTTTTGATCTGAATTTTTGGTTATGATGTCTCTTAAGCTGAATAGATCATCCAGAACCCATATTGCTCTCCCAAAAGTTCCAATGACCAATGCCGATTCTTTTTCTTGAATCTTGAGGTCCATTGTGGATACTGAGGGAAATCCGTTTTTTACCTGTACCCAATCCTGTCCCTCATTGATGCTTACCCAAAGACCGTTTTCGGTACCAAGAAAGAGTAGTTTTTTTTCCTTAGGATCTTGAATAAAAGAAAGTGAATAGCCTTTGACATCCTTTTCACTAACCATTGAAGTCCAGTTTTCCCCGTAATCAGAAGTTTTGAATAAATAGGGTGCATAGTCTCCCTTCCTATAGTTATTGACCACCGCCCAAGCAGTTCCTTCATGAAACCTTGAAGCGTGAATTCTTGCTACCCAAGACTCCTCTGGAAGCCCTTCCACTTTGGTTGTTAAATTTTTCCATGTAGTTCCACCATCTTTAGTCAACTGAATTTGGCCATCGTCTGTACCTACCCAAATAATATTTTGATTTAAAGTACTTGGGGCAATACTCAGTATGCTTGTGTAATTTTCAGCTCCAGAAACATCAAGGGTCAGACCTCCATAATCTGCTTTCTGATATTCAGGATTATTTGTGGTAAGATCTGGAGAAATAATTTCCCAGTTACTCCCTTTATCTTGAGATTTATGAACGTATTGAGACCCATAATACAAGCCATTGGAGTTAAAGGGGTCCTTAGCAAATCCAGAGTTCCAGTTAAACCTCAACGGAGTTTTTGTGTGAATTGGTTGTGGAGATATACTTTGATAATATCCGCTTATTTTGTCGTAACGGTACAAATCTCCATTTTGTGAAGTTCCATAACCAAAACGAGAATTTTCTGAATCAGGTGCAATATAAAACCCATCTCCTCCTACTAGATATTGCCAATAAAGAGTTCGGATGCCTCCTCTTTTCCATGTGTAAGCAGGTCCTGACCAATTTCCATTATCTTGCATTCCTCCATAGACATTGAAAGGTGTGTCGTAATCAACATTAATTTGATAAAATTGAGCGACAGGGATGTTCTCAGGAAAATACCAACTTTTACCGTGATCGTGTGTAATTCCTATTCCACCATCCCCTCCAATAATAAAGTGTTCAGGATCTTTGGGGTTAATCCACATGGCGTGAAAATCGGCATGAATTCCTTTAGTTTCATCTGCAGGTATCATTGGAATTGGATCAAAGGTTTTGCCTCCATCATAACTTACAGAAAGAGGCTGATAAATGTTGTAAAGGTGATTTTGATCTTTGGTGTCAACTGCTAAATCTTGAAAATAAAAAGGTCTGTTGTTGGTGAATTTTGGGTTGTCATTTATTTTTTCCCATGAAAAACCACCGTCATCACTTCTGTAGAGTCCATTTTTTTTAGCTTCTATTTTTGCATATACTCGGTTTGGATTACTTGGTGCAATTGCTATTCCTATTCTCCCAAGATCACCTTCTGGGAGTCCGTGTTTTGATTCGATTTTTTGCCAGGAATCTCCATTATCTTTACTAACATAAAGCCCAGATCCAGATCCGCCAGAAACAAAAGAATAAGGGGTTCTGTGGTGGTCATACATCGCTGCAAAAATCTTGTTTGGGTTTTTTGGGTCGATTACCAAATCTGCTATTCCCGAAGAATTATTTGTAAACAATATTTTGTTCCAGCTTACACCACCGTCGGAAGTTTTGTAGAGCCCTCGATGTTCGTTTTTGGTAAATGGGTCTCCCATGGCTCCCACATAAATTGTTTTTTCATCTTGAGGGTCGATCAAGATTCTATGTATTGTTTTGGTGGCTTCAAGCCCCATATGTTTCCATGTTTTACCCCCATCTTCTGATTTGAATAAACCCATTCCTAGGTTCATAGAATTTCTTGGATTCCCCTCACCTGTCCCTACCCAAATTTCATTGGGATTACTCTTTTGAATAGCTATTGCTCCAATGTTTTGGGTGGGTTGTTCATCAAAAACAGCGGTCCAAGCTGAACCACCATTTTGTGATTTCCAAACCCCTCCAGATGCAGCTCCAAGATAAATGATTTTTGGATTGCTAAAAGCAACATCAATAGCGGTTATTCGGCCACTCATGTTTGCGGGTCCTATGTTTCTAATTTCTAGATTTTCTAAAGTGTCAAAATCCAAGACTTGTGCTTGAATTGATACAGACAGACAAATAATAATAGTAAATAAAAAACGTGTCATTAAAATGAATAATATGAATTGATTACAATGTAGTTAAAATTTGATACTTTTAAATTCCCTCTTGGGTAACTTTCGTGACTAAAATTATCAGCAAATGTTCAACTTTATTAAAATCAATACTTCGAATTTAGGCTTTAGTTTATTTCTAATTGGCTTTTTTACTTTTCAATCAATAAATGCTCAACCTACTAGTGAAGAAACTAGGCATGAGCTTATTCAGTTGTTTAATGACTGGAGAAACTTTGAATCACCTCCTCTAGTCGATGGTATACCCGATTATTCTCAAAAGTCATTCGACAACAGATGGGAGGCTTTCATGTCGCTTAAAACAAAACTAGAAGGTCTTGAAAAAGATAATTGGAGTGTTCAAGAACAGGTAGATTGGTACTTGCTTTGGGCAGAAATGAATGGTTACATTTTCAATACTAAAATTTTGAAACCCTGGCAACGTGATCCAGCATTTTATAAATCTATTTGGACCTACAAAAGCGATGTTCCTGCTCATGAAGGACCGACTCCACATTTTGTTATTGAACTCTGGCAATACCATTTCCCGCTGAACAAAGAGAGTCGAAAAAAATTGATTTCATCGTTAAAAAAGATTCCAAAATTTAATCAACAAGCTCAACAAAACCTCACTGGAAATGCAAAAGATTTATGGATCACTGGAATACGAGATATTCAAAATCAAACCAAGGTTTTGGAGAGTATCCTTTCTAAACCTAATGTAATTGGGGATTCTACTCTTGTATCTGAAATAAACAAAGCATTGAGTTCAACAAATAGCTTTGTAAATTGGCTTCAAAAGGAAGCTCCAAAAAAGAATGGCCCTTCAGGAATGGGTAAAGAAAACTATACTTGGTATCAACAAAATGTACACCTTGTTCCTTTGAGCTGGGATGATGAAGTGATTCTCTTGAAAAGAGAACTAGCTCGTGCTTGGTCTTCACTGAAGCTTGAAGAACACCGAAATCAAAATTTACCGAAATTAACGGCTGTTGATTCTGCTGATGCCTATGATCTGTTAGCTCAAAATGCAGCAAAAGAATTAATTGAATTTTTGGACGAAAATGATATCGTTACGGTCAAAGATTATTTTTCTGAGGCGCTAAAACCTCATCTGGGAAAATACATTCCTGCTGAAAAACGAAATTTCTTTTGGATTACTGCGCATTTAGACCCCAAACCTCTTTTCTCTCATTTTTATCATTGGTTTGAATTGGAGCGTATGAAAAAAGAACCTAACCCAAATCCGTTACGTAAAAATGCCTTATTGTACAATATTTTTGATTCAAGAAGCGAAGGTTTGGCTACTGCTGTTGAAGAAATGTTTATGCATGCTGGACTTTACGATAAAAATCCGAGAGCTAGAGAAATTGTTTATATTTTGATTGCCCAGAGAGCCGCAAGAGGGCTGGGTTCATTGTATGCACATGCAAACATAATGTCAATGGAGAATGCTGGTAAAATCCATTCTGAGTATACCCCACGAGGATGGATGAAGACTGAAAAAGAACTGTTGATTTTTGAGCAACACTTATATCTCCGACAGCCTGGTTATGGTACCAGTTACATTACAGGAAAGTATTTAATTGAAGAGATGATGATGGATGTGGCAAAACAGCAAAACAAAAATTTTACCCTAAAAATGTTTTTTGATGCATTGAGTGCTACTGGAAATATTCCTGTTTCGCTGGGAAGATGGGAAATGACTCAAGATTCTTCTCAAATTGAAAACATAAGAAATTCTTTTAGACCACTCATGGCTAAAACCAATTGACTTTTGTTTGGTGAACATCAAATAAGGGGTGATTATTAATTCACTACTTTGAGCAACTCAGTAGCGGATAATTTTCCAAAATCATTTGCAGCTTTAGGGCTGTATCCCTAAAAAAAAATTTAACATCAGTTAATCCACCCCCCTACTTGTGTTCTTAATTCTGCACCATATGCTTTGGCTTTGGCTTTGAGTTCCTCTGAAGCATCTCCTGAAATAATAACCTTTTCAAGAGTAAACAAAGTCATAAATTCTTTGGAGTAGTCGCTTTGTTCAAAATTGTTGAGGTGATGAACAAAATCAGCAGCCGTATAATATTTCTCAACTAGATTTACACGTCTTCCATCTGCCGATATAAAGTATCCAAAGTCATAAGTGTTGGGTTCTGTTTCTCGCACAAATTTTGTAAAACGCACCATAAATTCCTCAACATCTGATTTCTTAAAACCTTTATTTATCTTAAGCTCTGCAAGGCCTAGCACTTTGGCTGAGCTTTTGTTTATGCCTTCGTATGCGGCAACTTCTTTATTGAAAGCCGTGGGATCCATATATCTCCATATTTTTGCTATTTGATTGCCTTCCCAAAGACTAATAACATAAAAGGGTAAAGTTGTTTCTTTGCCCGTAAAATTCCCCTTTCCTGACCACATGGACCAAAAAGCAGTATAAATTCTACCGTCATTTAAATTGTATGTTTGAATTTTATCAGTGGTAACCTTAACATCACTAAATAATATATGAGCAAATTTATCTCCCTCTATAAGGCCTTGACGTCCTCCGGGATTAACAACAGTTTTATTGTCTTTTTGATTATTAGAAAACTGATCATAAAGCTCTAAGTTTTCAGCAAACAACTTTTCAGCAACACTTGAATCTTTGTTCATGTATGCCTCCATATGACTTTTGACCATTGATGTTTTTTGATCTGATGTAGTAATGATTCCTGTACTTTCCCCTGATATACTGTTGCAGGAAACAAAAAGAACGGATGCTAAAAGTGTGATGAAATTATTTTTCATTGGTTTTGATTTATTGTTATCTTCAAATATATTAAATTACTTTTTATTGATTGCTAAACAGAAGTGATTTGCTTTATTAGAATTTTAAAATCTTAAAGGTAGATTTTCTATTGAGTTGATATTCGGCTTCTGAACAGTCAATGTTATCAATGCAAATGTTGTCTAAGTTTTCTTCACCAAGGGCTTTAATGAGTAATCGACTTGGGTCAATCCCCTTGTTGATAAGCCAGTTTTTGGTAACCTTAGCTCTTTTTAAGGAAAGTTTCCTGTTGTACTCTTTAGATGCTCTAGAATCTGCATAAGAGCTTATTTGTAATACCATTTCAGGATATTTGATTAAAGCTACCAAAACTTTATTCAGCGATAATATGGAGTTTCTTTTTAAGGTTGCCTTATTCAATTCAAAGAAAATTGGTTCAACACCTAAAACGCAAATTAAATCATCGGGCAAACAATCGGTTGTCCAACTCAAATCAATATTTTCAATTAATTTTTGCCCTTCAGAAGGATCCAATTGTATTTGTCGAGTTGTATAACTAATTCCATTGGATGCCTTTAAATAATATGCTTTTGAGCAGTCAACTTTATTGTCAAACTGATAGCTTCCGTTTTCATCAACGATAAATTTGCCGATCACATTTTTATTTGCGTTTAACAGCTCGACTTTAGCACCAACCAACAACTCCTTTGTATACGAATCGTACACCTTCCCTTCTATGATCAAATCACATACTGACTTTTTATTTGTAGGGCTTTTTGAATAATTTGTGTTTTCTCTTTTTATTATTTTATAGACTTCGTCCGATGAACTTCCATTTAATCCGTTTCGGTTGGATGAGAAATAACCAAAGTCTCTATTCTGGTTGTAAACATATCCAAAATCATCAAAGGCTGAATTTACAGGAATTCCCAGATTCACGCTCTTTAATGGATATCCCCTGTCGTTTAGTTTTGATGTGAAAATATCAAACCCTCCAAGTCCTAATTTGCCATCACTAGAAAAATAAAGATGATTGCTTTTGTCAACAAAGGGGAATGATTCTCTAAACTCAGTATTAACATTGGGCCCCATATTGATCGGCTGACTGTATTTCCCATCTTCAAAAATGTAAACAAACCAGATGTCAGACTTCCCATAAGAGCCCGGCATATCCGATGAAAAATAAAGCTTCTTATTGTCTGGGCTCAAGGTTGGGTGTGCAGTTGAATATTGATTTCCATTAAAGGGTAATTCTTCAATCGACCCCCATGAGTCATTTGTTTTTGTAGCCTTGAAAATTTTTAATTTTACTTCTTTGTCTCGTGCTGATTTTAATCGTCCCTTGAAAAAATTGTTTCGCGTAAAGTACATGGTTTTTCCATCATTACTTATGGTTGCTGTAGACTCGTGATACTTGGTGTTTACTTCTCCTTGTAAGGCTTCACGTTCTGAAAGGTTGCCCAAAGAATCAATTTTAGCGATGAATAAATCCAGGTAGGGTTCGTTTGACCATTTAAAGTTTTTATCTCCGGTAGTTTCCAAACTTGAAGCAAAAATAATGCTTTCATCATCATAAAAATTGGGTCCAAAATCAGAGTTTTCTGAGTTAATGTCTGTTTTGTAGAGGCTGTAATTACCACTGTTTTTTATGATGTTGTCTAAGTAGCTTTCGCTGGCTTCTAGGTATTTATCCGATAAGGGATAGTTTTTTAATTCAATGTATTTTTTCATGAATTGATCGGCAACATCATAGGCCTCGATACTTTTAAAAGATATTGATGCTCTGAAATACATTTCAGGGTCTAGACCTTTAGGATAAGAATCGATAAGTTTATTGAACCAAACGGTAGCCAAATCGTATTGGCTATTATTGAAATAAGCCATCGCCAAATACTCAAAGATTTCTTTGGTTTGTTTTCCTGCCCTTGCTAGTTTTAAATACTTCGTAATCGCTGGAGAAAACTCGTAATCATCATAATTACTCTGAGCGGTAAAAATATTATTGGTTCGCGGTTTAATTTCTTGGTCAACAAGAGTCGATAAAGAGTCTATTGACTCCATTTCTTCTAACGAATTATTGTCTGCTATCGGTGTTTGAGGGAAAAAAACAGGGCGTTTATTTTCCAACACAAAATTGATTTGACTTTGTGAAAATGTGGTGTCGACTTGGGTGTCGACTTCATTGAACACAATTGGTTTTTTCTTTTCCTCCAAAAGGTGCTGCTTAAGGGATTGTTTATCTACTTTTTCGGGAATCGTTTTATCGTTTTTTGGGGTCGGTGTAAATTTTGGAGTTTTCACAACAGGAAGATTTTGTTGAGCAACTTTTGGCAGGGTGTCTTTCTTTTTTTGAGAAGTTCTCCTCTGGATTTTAGATTCAACAACCTTCGTTTTTGCGGAAGTTTGTTTTACTGTTTTTATAGAAGTGGTATCCGGTTTTATCACTACTGTTTTTGGTTTTAATGGAGTTTGCTTTACAACAGATCTATTGGTGTAAAGCAACCAGTAGTGATCTTTATCAAGATTATTGGTGTTAATAAACTTATCGACTTCTTCTTTTGACGCCAGCTGATTTATCGACACCCGATACAATCCATTTGTTTTCTTTAGGACTTTTACTTCTTTAAACCCTTCTTTTATCAATTTTCGTTTTAATATTAACGCATTAAGTTCATATCTGTAAGAACCTACAATAAGCTGTATTGACTGGTCCGGTGATTTTTTTTGAGCAATTGTTTTTTGCATAGGGAAAAAGAAAACCAACAACAAGATAGTTGTGATGTGCTTTTTGATATGTAATGCTCTTTTATTCATATTAAAAAAACCGAGGTGTCAATATTTTTTTATTTGTTCCTAAATCAATTCTAAAGAAAACTTCGAAAGACCCGGTCGCATATTTTTGTATTTCTGTAGTAGAAAAATCGTAACTAAATCCAATCATTAGGGCATCCGAAACTTGGATACCTGCCATAGAGGTAATGGCAGAGTCTAATCGATTGGCCACCCCAAAAGAAAAGTTATTATTGATTAAAAAGTTTAACGATAAATCCCACTGAACGGGACTCCCCTTAACCACTTTTACTAATGAGGCTGGCTTAATTTTTAGTGATGGTAGTGCATCAAAAACATAACCTGCAATAAAGTAAAAATGAATTTTTTCAGAAAAACTAGAGAAAAAACTCGACTCGCTTTGAACCAAATTAAAATATTGTTTTTCAAGAAGGTTTGGTGCTGATAGACCAAGATAATAGTTTTGCGTGTTAAAGAAAATTCCAGCTCCAATTTGAGGTTGGTATTTGTTATCTACAGCATAGCCGATGTATGGATCTGTTGGGTCATAAATATTCAAACGGCTAAAATTAATGTCAAAAGCGTTGACACCTACTTTTAACCCAAAAGTAAGTTTTGAAAACATGAAGCTCAAAGAATAGGCGTAATCAATAGCAATATTGGTTTCTGTCAAGGGTCCTATTTGATCATTAATTATGGAAAGACCTAATCCCATTTTTTCATTCTCGCCGATTGGGGTATCAAATGAAAAAACTGATGTTTTTGGTGATCCCTCAACATCAATCCATTGAGACCTAACCAATGCTTTCAAACTCATTATACCTCTGTTTCCGGCAAAGGCAGGATTAAAGACTTGTGTCATATACATGTACTGCGTGTACTGAGCTTCTTGTTGTGCCTCTACAAAACAAGAAATTAGTCCTACCAAAAGGAATAAAATTTTTCTGATATGTCTATTTTTACTCTTAATCATTTTGTAAATACAAATAGCCAACAAATTCTTTCTTACCCGGATTATCGGCTCCTGGGAAACTCAACACATAGTAATAAGTCCCTGAAGGTAATTTTTCATCTTTGCTGATGGTTACTCTTCCATTTGAAAAGCCTCTAAACGCCTCTGAATTTCCACCTCCAGGGTAACCCTCTACCTCGAAAACCAATACACCCCATCGGTTATAAATTTGTAAAATATTATCCGGATAATCTTCTATTCCGGTAATAATGAAATAATCATTTTTTTGATCATTATTAGGAGTAACCAATTCAAAAATCTCTATGTCCGGAACATACTCACCATTTAATTCAATTTCCGTAGGATCGTCCTCTGTATTATCATCTTCATCATCCCCGTCATCACTGTAGTCAAAGACTTCTCCTTCATAATTTAAAGCTGTTCCAGATACCCTTACACTGTTGAAAATTCCTCCGGAAATAATATCCGATTGAGTAATGCTATAACTTGCTCTGAAGACAAGTACTCCACCTGGGGCAATCGAATTTTCTGAAGACCCTAAAGTTGATGAAACTAAGTTAGGATCGGTAGATAAATAAATAGTAGAGCCATCACCATTGGTCATGAAGTCTTCTATTAATAAGTTATCTATTCTGACATTTCCTTTGTTCTCAACTACTATAGTAAAGGTAATCACATCTCCCACCATGGCAATCCTTCCATCACTTATTGAAGAAGAAGCTGTCTTGGTAACTTCGAGTAATGGATTTGGAGAAATCAATACTTCGGTCGGGTCATCTTGGGTGTTGCCGTCTGTGTCGTCTCCGTCATCAGAAATATCCGATACCGTTATTGACCCGTCGATATTTTCAGCAGTTGCCACTACTGTATTAATTATTTTACCAGAATCTGCTGCCCCTTGCTTGATGGTGTAAAAAGCGATGAAGGTAGCACTTTCTCCTATTTTTAAATCTCCTTCAAGAGAGCCCATTGTAGATCCAGTAAAATATGGGCCGTTGGACAAACTAAGTACGTTTCCATTTCCATCAGTCATTGTGTCTTCAAGCACCAGATTGGTTAAGATTGTGTTTCCTGTGTTTTCAACTGATATTTCAAATGAGATCATATCTCCAGTATCAATCAAATCATCGTTATTGTTATCTATGAATGCTGTTTTAGTTACTTCAATAGTTGGAACTTCCTGTAAGAATACGATTGTTGGATCATCGGTGGTGTTTCCATCAGTATCATCTCCATCATCACTAATATCAGAAATACGTGTTTGTTGATTTGGCCCTGTCGCAGAGGCTACTGCTGTATTGATGATTTGTCCAGAAGCAATATCGTTTACTTGAATAATGTAGAATGCTATGTAAGTTGCCGTTTCGCCTTGTATTAATATTCCTTCTGAAGAGCCTTCTGAGGAGCCCGAGAAGAATGGACCATTACTTAAGTTCAAGACATTACCATTTCCATCTGTTAAAGTATCTACTATTTGTAAATCACTTAAGGTTGAGTTTCCTTTATTTTCAATAGTAATGGTATAGGTTATAATATCTCCTGCTCCTGTTTCGTTATCACCATTGTCTGTAATTTCTGCTGTTTTGGTAACCTCCATACCAACATTAGATACAGTAAACACTTCTGTTGGATCATCAGCTATATTCCCATCGGTGTCATCTCCATCATCACTCACATCAAACACATTCCCTACATTCCCTGGACTATTCCCTCTAAATACGATAGTGTTCCTGATTACACCTGAATCTGCCGCTCGTTGTCCAATAATGTAACTTGCTGTGTAATTTGCTGTTTCTGATGGAGCAAGAATGCCTTCGGCAGAACCTTGAGAAGCTGATCCAAATGTTGGCTGTGAGGTTAATATAAGTTCTCTTCCACTTCCATCTGAAAGTGTATCAACATAAGATAAACCGCTGATAGTAATGTTCCCTTTATTTTCAACTGTAATAATGTAATCTATTCTATCTCCAACATCATTAATTCCATTGTTGTTGAGGTCAGTAACCGATGCTACTTTTGTTACCTCTATTTTAGGCAATGAAATGATTTCGATCACTGTAGGATCATCTGTTGTATTTCCGTCAGAATCATCACCATCATCACTTATGTCTGTAACATTATTGTTATTCCCAGGGCTAGAAGCGTTAACTGTTACTGTATTTATGACTTTCCCCGTTCCAGCATCATTGTTAGTAATAAGGTAGGTTGCGGAGTAAGTTGCACTTTCACTAGGGCTTAATAAACCTTCTAATGAGCCTTGTGAAGATGAAACAAAGAGTGGTCCTGAAGAT
>Ga0206682_10002208_pt1 | contig 18079 bp, 15 predicted proteins | sample M240m12015metaG_FD_155444 | JGI IMG/M metagenome (GOLD analysis project Ga0206682, IMG submission 155444) | Ammonia-oxidizing marine archaeal communities from Monterey Bay, California, United States - M2 40m 12015 | ecosystem: Environmental > Aquatic > Marine > Intertidal zone | place: USA...
GTGTAATAGATATTTTGAACATCAACAAATATTGCGGTTTTCATTATAGTAAATATAGAACTAAAGTAATTTTATTTATATTATCATTATTAAATCAAAGTCCATTCATCTTTCAGCCAATTTAAAAGAGAAGAGAGTGCGTGAATCTCATAACCTGGCAAATAGGATTTCTCAAAAATAAATTTAGAGAACAAGCCATCTCAGCTGCAAATCAGAGATTTGATCCATAAAATGTTTTAAGTAATATCTAAATATGAACAAAGATAACCTTGACGGTACACAAGAACAATTTGGATATGAGTGGGAGAGGTATAATGAAATTGTCCCTAAATATAAAATACAATTTCAAAAATGGATTTACCCTTTTGAGTTAAAAAACTTCATAGGTAAAAGCTTTATAGATGCGGGATGCGGAATTGGGCGAAATAGTTTTTGGCCTCTAGAAGCAGGTGCAGAATCATGTTTAGCATTTGATTTTGACCATAGAACAATTAAAGTAGCTAAAAATAATTTACAACAGTTCAAAAATGTAGATATTAAATATTTATCAATTTATGATTTAGATATTAACTCTAAATATGAAATTGCATTTTCTATAGGTGTTATACATCACCTTAAGCATCCAGCTAAAGCGGTTGAGAAACTTTATAAATCTTTAAAAAAAGATGGAAAATTAATTATTTGGGTCTATGCTAAAGAAGGTAATGAAATGAAGTTAATCTTTCTTCGCCCTATTCGGTATTTCACTACTAAACTGCCATTAGGATTAACAAAACTAATTTCTAAATTAATAACATATGCAGTTTGGTTATTTTTAAGAATATATTCTAGATCTCCTTATTTAAAACTAATGAAGACATTTTCTTTTCGTCATACAGAATCAATTATTTTTGATCAATTAATACCGAAGATTGCAAATTATTGGACAAAAAATGAAGTTTTAGACCTTTTAGATGGCTTGAAGGTCAGAAATATTGAGATATATCATACTAATGAAATGTCTTGGACACTTATTTGTGAAAAAGATATTTAATTAACACAAATATAAGATTTGGGACCATAAATATTAGTTTCATATTACACTTTCTTTATATGTGGAAAATGAAGTAAGTGGCGACTTCAACAACATAGTAGAAGCATTAAAAAATGCTGAGCTGGAGAGCATATTATTTACATCTTGAGAGAATAGTTGATAGCCCATCTTTTGAATCTACTTGTTGTATAATTCGACGCCCATTCGTTCTCCAGCCAATATAAAATAGAAGAGAGTGCGTGAGTCTCATAGTCCGAAGGTAGGAGGTTCGAATCCTTTAAAACTATATCTATATCACTTTATTTCCATGTGATTGGGTTCAATGGCCTCGCTTAGATTTTATCAACTTTGATGTGTATAAATACAAACTTGTATTAACATAATGAATTGTATACCTGTAGCAGTTGGACTTGTATTTGGTCTTGATAGGGCATTGGCTTTAAATAGTTGGCTTCTAGGTGTTAATTCGCCTTGCACTATAAGATTGAGCTAGTATAAATTGTTATGTCATTGGGGTTTATTCTTAGAATTATCCTTTTGATTTTCAACATTAGGGTAAATACTGGTTGGAGCTTGATGATGTTATTTATTGATGCTTATCCTTCAGTTATTTATTTAACACAAAAATGGTGCATCTATGTTTACTACACCTTTGATCTATTCGAGAAGGCTTTTATTCCAATTTTTATTGGCTTAGCCTGTTGGCACACAAAATAACATTCACCATATAAAATGCTGCCTAAAAATCAAGAAAAGCTATTAAATGATATTCATTCAAGGGTAATTGAATATTTAAATGACATTAACATTAAGCCCAATAAAACTGAAAAAGAAATAAGATCAAATATAGATCTTTCTATTGGCACTAGTTCTGACCTAAACCAAATCAAGACTCTTTTTGATAAGTATCTTGAGCATTCCACAAAAACAAATAGTCCACAGTTTTATAATCAATTGTTTTCAGGTTTTTCAACTACTGGTTATATCGGAGAACTTTTATCTACAATTACGAATAATTCTATGTACACATATGAAATGAGTCCTGTTGCAACTCTAATAGAAGTTGAATTATTAAATAAAATGAGTAGTCTAATAGGATATAAAAATGGAGGTGGTACATTTGTCCCTGGTGGCAGTAACGGAAACTTCTTAGCGATGTTAGCAGCGAGGCACTATCGTATGCCGACGGTAATGAACTCTGGATTATTTGGGGTTAGCCCTATGACTGTTTTTGTATCTAGAGATTGTCACTATTCAATGACTAAATCTGCAAACCAGCTTGGCATAGGAACAGATAATATCATCAAAGTTGATGTTGATAAAGGTGGTAAAATGATCCCTGATGCTTTAGATCAAGCGATTCAGTTGTCATTGAATCTTGGATCAATTCCCTTTTTTGTAGCTGCAACGGCTGGAACAACTGTGAGAGGGTGCTTTGACCCAACCCAAGAGATCGCACAGATCTGCAAAAAATATAATTTATGGTTTCATATAGATGCTAGTTGGGGAGGATCTGTATTATTGTCCAAAAAACATAAACATTTGATGAATGGGTGCGATCAATCTGATTCTGTAACTTGGTGTACCCATAAGGCGATGGCCCAGCCATTAATGTGTACAGCTATATTATTTAAAGATCCTTCAATTTTGGAGAGTCTAAATGATGTGGCGGGTACAGAGTATTTATTTCACAATAAGGACAGTAAAGAACCCGACCTAGGGAAACAGTCTCTGCAGTGTGGAAGACGTGTTGATGTATTAAAATTATGGTTCACGTGGAAATATTATGGTGATAGTGAATATGGGAAAAAAATTGATCATCTTTTTAATATGGCCAAGTATGCGGAGTTAGCGGTAATAAAATCAAAGATGTTGAATTTGGTATCGGATGTTAATTATTTAAATATTTGTTTTCAAATACAGCCAGATGGCATTAATACCAGTCAAGTAGGACATTTTACAATTGCCGTTCGTAATGAATTATTTAAAAATGCAGATGCGATGGTAAACTATGCTGAAATAGATGGGAAAACTTGTATGCGACTGGTAACCGCTAACTATGATCTAAATACAAAGCATATAGATCAGCTATTTTCAGATATAGAATCTAATGCAAATAAACTCCTGACTAATTATAATTAATGCGAAAAGGTGGCCTAGTATATTTTTTATTCATTAATGGGCCCCATCATGTTTACCATCTCATAGAGCCTGCTCTAATGTTTGCAACTAACAATGACCAATATGAGCCAATATTTGTATCTGGTAATCCTGTAAATACCAGAATAATAAAGGATAGTCAACGCTTATATTCTTCTGCCAGTTTTAAATTAATTGATATACCCCTACCATTAAGGTATCGTCTCATAAAATCATATAAAGCAAAATTATATCCGCCAATACATACTCGGTTCAATAAGATCGTTTCCAAATTAAAAAATGCATCGGCTATTGTATCCACTAGCCATGAGCTACCGAATTACATTAATAAAAATAAAATAAAAAGACCTAAGCTTTTTTATCTCTATCACGGGACAGGTACTAGGGAATATGGTTTTGATAATAAACTTGATGGTTTTGACTATATTTTGGCACCAGGTCCCTACCACAGAGACCGCTTAATTAATGATAATGTATGTGATGAGCAAAAAATTAGAATGGTTGGTCAGCCAAAGCTTGAATGGATAGAAAATAATCATCTATCAAAAACAAATCTTTTCAATAATAATAACCCAGTATTTTATTTTAACCCACACTGGGAAATAGAACTTTCTTCTTATCTAAGTTGGAGAAATGTGGTTTTAGATTTTTTTAGAAAACACACAGAATACAACCTCATTTTTGCACCTCATCCCTTGGTAAAACATCATTCAAAAATAAAAAAATATAACATTGAGAATGAAAATGATGGCAGTGCAAATATTATTATCGACCTAGACAGTCCAAAGCTAAATGATGGTACATATAATGCTTTATCTGATGTTTATATTGGTGATGTTAGTAGTATGGTTACGGAGTGGATCAATTTCAAACCTAGACCATGTATATTTATTAATGCTCAAAATATTAGATGGGAAAAAAATAAAAATTATGAAATGTGGCAATATGGTACAGTCATTGATGATCCAAATAACTTATTAAATGTAATTCAAGATAGCCTTAGAAATAATTCTTTTGATAAGAAGCAAATAGAACACCAACAAAGATTTGTACATCAAGCAGATTCATCCTCATCGGAACTCTGTGCAAATTATATTTTAAAAGAATTAGAGTTAGGCCATTAGTGAAGAGATCAAAAATATATTTTATAGGAAGAAAACAAGGATTTGGAAAACGCAGATGGAGACTTAGCCATCTTGAGAATCGGCGATATAAAGAATCTGAAGGGTTGAGGGAGGCTAGCCACCGTATTGTACAAACAAGATTTATGTCTCTAGCAGATTCAATATGGGTGCGTGTAAGGCCGGAGTTCACTACGGATGAAGAGGTAAGTTGTATAAATAGAAGACTAGAGCGATACCGGAAAATAAAAACCATAATCAATGATACATCTGGCTTCTACAACTATGATTCTAAGGATCGAACATTTGGTATTTGGGAAAAAGAGAAAATACCATGCCCAGCGTTTTTACCCATATCCCCAATAGATGCAGGTAATGATATCGAATCCACTATTGATAGAATAAGAAAATTCATTGATGAGAATGGAAAAGTATTTCTTCGTACAAATAATGAAACTGCAGCAAATGGTATGTCTTTATTAGATAGAGATTCTTCAAAACAAGAGATCACTGAAAAACTCAAAACTTTAATTAATAGGTGTAAAGCTTTTCTTCTACGAAGAAAAGACACACGCATAGTATTAGTCCAGTTTATTAAACCTAAAACAGATCATAATTTTAATGATCTATACCGAGTACATATAATGTTTGGTAAGGTCCTGAGTTATTATGCTGTGACAGCAGACCTTGATGTTTTTCATAATTGTGATATGGACTTAAATAGTCTCAATAGATTTATTGAGTTAAATACATCTATTTCAGAAATAGTTGAAAAGCATAAGGAGAAGATCATAAAAGCATCAGAGGTCTTAGGTTGCAATTTAGGTGCAATTGAGTTTTTCATTCGAGACGGTAACCCAATATTCCTAGAGTTTAACCCCATGTGGGGCGGACAGGCGAGTAAGATTGGTTTCGGAAACTCTAAATTTCAATCGTATTTATTAGAAAATAAAACAACACTCGTGAAGAAAATACCAAATGTATATTATTTCCTCAATTATAAGAGCTACTATAAAAATCTATTTGAGAGTATACACTCACATTGCATTGAATAATGTTTTTAGTGGGATTTAAATCTTATGTAGTCAATACCAGAAACGTGGCAGTTATAGCATGATGATACAGAACCTGCCTTATTTACATCACCATTAGTATCAAAAGAGGCCCAAAACCAATCATTGTGATCAGGGTCAAAACCTTCAACCTTTTTCATTACTGTAATTGTATTTATATCAGAACCATCACTGGATGAGTATCCCTCCTTCACAGAAATAGAGCCATAGGGAAGATCTGTGCTAGTACTATCTTCAAATGAAGGTAAAGCCTTTTGGTTTAACCATATTTGCACAAAATTCCCATGCGTTCCATCACTGGATGCTTTGATATCTGTCCAATCTGCTGCTTGGTTCCAACTAGAGTAACCTTGAATTTCTTGCCATATATCTTCTGCCATTTTTTCATCTTCGCTTTTTCCTTCATCATTTTCACAGCCAATGAACAAAGAAATAACTAATAATAGGAATAGTTTTTTCATTCCTAAACCTCCATATATTAAAAATAATATCTACACAATATAATACTGAATATATTTAAACGTTTACTTATTAGGTATTACATTTTTGAAACTAGATCATCTCAGAACCGATTCAAACATTTTTTTAAATATTTACTATTTATTAGCTACTTTAATCAAAAAACAAAAATAATTTACAATGTGTAATATATGTACATTTACAAGTCTAAAAAGGATTCGTCTAATTTAATTTTTTATGACCATAATGATTATGGAGTTGGGTGCACTCCAATTTGGAAATCATAAAATAGAAAATTTTTTAATGATGAAACAATTATATAAAAACTATTTTCATCAGACCCTAAACTGCATTAAAACATAGTTTATTTAAGGTTCTAATTAAAATTTAAAAAATCTTGGTAGAAATAGAATTCCATATAGACGAAGATTTAGCACCATATGTAAATTGTATTATGAGTGGTAAAAACTCTAATTTTAATTCACATATAAATATCCCATTATATGCTGACGGTTATCCAGGAATCATGTTTCAACAATCTGAAAAGGACTTCTATCTACTCCCTAAAAAGAAGAAATTATCAGAATTATTTTTGTACGGGCAAACGTTAGACCCTATTTCATTAGACGTTAAAGGACCTCATAATTATCTCGTAGTCCAGCTATACCCTTTCGCATCTAAGTACCTACTTAACATTGATCCCAAGTTATTAAATGATGAATGCTTCGACTTGCTTCAAATCAAATACATTGATACGAAAAATTATCAAACGCAATTAAGAAAGTCTGGAAGTTTAATAGAGCAGATTGAAATCATTTCAAACTTAATGCGTGAGTTAATAACCTCCAATAAAGTTAATGAAAATGACAATATACAGAAAGCTATAACACGAATTCTGCACAGTAAAGGTCAAATAAAAATTAAAGAATTACTGAAGGAATTACCATTGACCGAACGCACACTTGAACGCAATTTTAAAACTTATGTAGGCCTTTCTCCAAAGCAATTTTCAAAAATTATTCAGTTTCAATCATCTCTCAATCAGCTAACTGAATCAAAGTTTCAGAAATTAACAGATATTGGGTTTGACAGTGGTTTTACAGACCAGTCTCACTTCATTAGAACTTTTAAAAGCTACACGGGGCAAACTCCATCTTTTTACTACGATAATCTTAAGCATTAATATCATTTTGTCGGTTTTATCCAATTTTCTTTTCAGAGACCAAATGTAATATTTGTCATGTTAAGCATAATATAAAAAAGAGATTAAGCTTACTAGAAAAGAAGCTCAACAACTATCCACTTGGATTAAAAGTTGAAACAATAACAGGTTTTCCTACTCCACCAAAACATACAAAACTTAATTAACAGGGGAATAATTATGCCATTTTTAAAACACTTAGATGACTTATCCGATATAACAGATATCACTTGGAATGATAGAAAACGATTGGGGCCTCTCGATAAAGCATCTCAAGAAATTATGCGAGGTAAATCTTCATTCACATATGCACAAAAAGAAATTTTTGCAGCTTTTGTATCAGGACTTAATGCATGCTCATTTTGTTATGGTTCTCATGCTGCAGTTGCCAATAACTTCGGAATTCCAAGGAAGACTATCGAGGTTTTGCTAGAAGATATTGATAGTGCGCCAATTACCTCCAATGAAAAACCACTTTTTCAATACCTCAAGAAACTTACACTTTCACCAAGTAAACTAATTCAAGATGATGCAGATAAAATTTTTCATGCAGGTTGGAGCGAACAAGATTTGCAAGATTTAATATTGATAGGTTGTTTATTTAATTTTTACAATCGCCTGCTTGACGGACATGGAATCAAGGGTAACCAGGCTATTTATAAATTTGGTGGTGCCCACCTACATAAAAATGGATATGGGGTACCTTGGTTTATTGGTTTAATTAAAAATTATATTAAGAAAATAAAAATTAAAAAGCTCAAAGAAGTTGAAGCATGAAAATCAATATTAATAAATAATTATAACTTTAATTGTAGATAGAGTATCTTTTATAGATAGCTTTGTCGATTCTGAGTAGGTTTTTTCGTTTATGGAATGATAAGTGAATTTGGATATGAGTTCCATAAAATTGATTTAAAAAAAATAATTATATAGAATTAATGAATACAAAATCATTGATGACCTTAAGCGCGATAATATTAGCTCTGATAGGAATTAGCCTAATTTTTTTCCCAAAAGAAATATTAGATTATTTTGAATTGAGTGTATCAGACACTCTTGCATTATTAATGCAAATTTTTGGTTCTTTCTACTTTGCTTTTGCAATGCTTAATTGGGTTTCTAAGGAAAGTATTATCGGTGGAATTTATAATCGTCCAATAGCTATCGCCAATTTGACACATTTTTTAATTGCTGATCTTACCTTAATTAAAGGAGTTTTGGCTAATCCAAGTCTCCCATACGCAATTTGGTTAATCACAATTATTTATTCAATTTTAGCAATATTATTTGGAATCGTGGTGTTCAAACATCCTGTTAGTGAAAAAAAATATACTTCAACTAAAGAAGACTAACCCCACATTCGTGTTCTTTTTCTTGGCAATGTAGTAGATTCTCTAATTACAACCTTAAATGCTGATCTGGATAGCATTTTATTTAAATTTTAAGAAAAATACTAAATAGAAAGTTTCTAGAATTAGTTAATCAAAGTTTAGTTTTTCGATTTATTTTCGTCATGACATTAATCGTATAAAGGTATAAAGGAAATTTCTAGTTAATTTATTATATGAATCATATTATAATTTTATTGTTCGTTATGTCATTATCTTTTTCTCAAAATTTACAAATCAAGGTTGTGGGAAAAATGAAAATGGACATTCCTGTTTTAGGACCTTATAAAATGACATTTAACCAAACTGTTGCGCCGGGTTTTTTAAAAAAAGAAGAAAAAATTGAAGCAGAACGCTTCTACGGTCGTTGGCTTATGAATAGTGAGACAGGGGAGATTTTGATTGATGGTACAGATGAAATTCTAAAATATGACATAGAAGAAGAAGAGTACTGGCTTCAATCTCCTGAAGATTATTTCAAGAAATCAGATACCAATTCAAATGATAAAAAGTCTTTCTCTTTCTCATTTTCTTCAGATGGTGAAGATGAAGAGCAATACACTCCACCAAAATTCACCAGAACTGGCGGGAAAGAAATTGAATCTGTTCATGGCTTCAGAACGAAAAAATGGAATACAACTATTTTCTTTTCTGAAGAAAAATTTATGGTTTTTGAAGAATGGTTTGTAGACAATTTGCCATTAATGAGACTTTCAGATTCTCTAGAGTCTGTAATAAAAACTAAATTTAATCCTTTTCAAGATAGAGTTGAAATAGAGCAATTTGAATTTTCATCCAATATTTTCATCCGTGAAATGGATTCACTGACAACATTAAAACCTATTCCAGGTCATGTCGTAAAAACAAATTTTTCCGTTTATGAAGAAAGTGACGATCCAAAAGTAGCTGTTGGTTTTGAGATTCTGGAATTATATGTAGAACCAGTGGATACAGGATATTTTGTCGTTCCAGAAATCTATAAGCGGATTGAAAAAGATATAATAAAATGACGTCAGTTCTCAATCCAGCCAATTTAAAATAAAAGAAAGTACGAGAAGTCAAATAATGGGATTCTTACAATTAAAGTAAATAGACAAAAAAATAAAATGAATAATAAATCTATAGCCACCGGGCTTTTATTTGGTGTTGGCATGGCATTGGCTTTAGAGAGTTGGCTGCTTGGCGTTATGTTTGGAATAATTTTTTATGTGGGTCTGAATGAAAAAAAGAGGAGAGAACCTTAAGCAAGCGATGGATAAGAGTAGTCCCACATCCGTGATTTTTTTGTTTACAAGTTGATAAGTAGATTCAGATATGTTAAAGTATGTTCTTATCGGATTTCTTTTTCTGTTATCGCTTACTAAAAGTAATCAATTTGTCAACGGTGTTGATATCTCTATGCTAAAGCAGGTAGAAGAAAATGGAGGCCTTTTTTATGAAGATGGAGTTCAAATTGACCCAATTCAAATATTTAAGAATAAAGGTATTAACACTGCTAGAATTAAAATTTGGCATGCACCATCGCTGAACCATAATAACTTAGAAAGTGTTCTTGAAATAGCGAATAGAGCAAATAGTGTAGGATTAGATTTATTTTTAGATTTTCATTACTCTGATTCTTGGGCAGATCCATCCAGTCAATCTAAGCCATTAGCTTGGGTCGATTTGAATTTTGAAACTCTATGCGATAGTATTGAACAATATAGTCGCCATGTTATCACTAAATTGAAAAACCAAAATACGTTGCCCAAATATGTACAAATTGGTAATGAAACAGATTGTGGATTACTTTGGCCAGATGGATATGTTTGTGATGAATCTGATAATGAATTCCAATGGAATAAATTAAGATCATTATTTATGCATGCTATTGAAGGAGTAAATAGTGCGATAGATACCCAAGATACACTAGAAATCATCTCACATGTTAGTAGTGGAGGTAATTGGTTCTTTAGTAATCTACTGGAGACGGGTATTGATATTGATATTTTAAGTATCTCCTATTATCCAATGTGGCATGGAGCATTAAATGATTTGAACAATAACATAGAGGCACTTGGAAATCAGTTTCAAAAGCCAATATTGATAGCTGAAACTGCATATCCATTTACATTGCAATGGAATGACAACACTAATAATATTTTAGGTTTTGAGACTCAAATACTTGAAGATTATGAAGCGACCGAGGAGGGGCAGTTCTTGTTTCTTCGTGATTTAATTACACTCGTTAATGAGAATGATTATGGATTGGGTATTTGCTACTGGGCCCCTGATTGGATATCAACAAACCAATTTGGAAGTCCTTGGGAAAATCAGACCCTATTTGATTTTGATGGAGAACTACTCGATGCAATATCAGTATTTGATAATTCAAGTGTGGAAATCAAAAGTGTTAATAATTTCAGGCTATATAATATTTATAATTATCCTAATCCATTTAATCCAATTACCAACTTAAGATACGATTTGTCGGAAGATGCATATGTAAGAATTACTGTGTTTGACATTTTAGGTAATATTGTTAAAAAATTTCCAAATACTAATCAATATTCTGGAAGTAAGCTCGTACAATGGGATGCTAGAAACAATCAAGGTGAGTCTGTATCAGCAGGAGTTTACATATATAAGATTCAGGCAGGTGATTTAAGTCAAACAAAGAAGATGATTCTATTGAAGTAATTAAAGTTCTTTTTTGATAATTTTTCTTTCTAGCTATTCATATATAAAAAAGTTTAAATAATTAACATAGGTTAAGAAAACAGCATTTTTGAAATTTTAATTTGAATAAGCAAACATTTTCTAGCCAAATTTATGCAGAATTTCTTGATCTTTTTTTAAAGAAAATGGGGTAGTACATGAAAAATTTAATAGCATTCGTTACTTTTTTGAACGTAGTAATTTTTGCTGATTGCCGTCAAATGTATCTTTCTTTTAATAGCGTTGAGGGAGCGGAAGTAGCATTTGAAATGGAGGAATTTCTTTATGGTGAAGATAATTGCTGTGACGAATATCCAATATCATTTTGTGAAGAAGGAACAATCTATTACGAAAAAGAAGATTATGCCGATTTAAGTGACCCTGAAAATTGGGATATAATCTCTGATAATGTTGCTCTACTTAGAGGTGACAACCAAATGCTCTACAATCCAATAATAGAAAATAGCTATGAATTTGGTTCTCCACAGGGCACTCTTTGGAGAGGTGGTCCCACATATAGTAATAATGTTATCGGTGGTATTGCTCCTTATGGTAACGCCGGAGTTCTAAATATTATTTATGTAGCCAGGTTTTTGCCGGGTACTATTGGTTCATTCTATTCAATACCTGATGATCAATATTACGATATTCATTTTACTAGTTGGACATCTGGGGGTGGTACTGGGTGGCCAGGAGGTGGAGCTGATGGAGATGGTGGCGGAGGCGGAGGCGGTGTATCATATTGGCGCTCTGGACCTGTTGATGTTGCACCAAAGATTTCAGAAATTACAGATATTCCGAATGACCAAGGTGGTCGTGTCTATATTACCATCGATAGGTCAATAATTGATTTAGAAGATCATCCGGCTGGATTAGACATGTATACCATCCAAAGACTTGACTCTGAAAATTGGGTAAATATTGGATCCTTCGGTGCGCAATACAGCGAACAGTATATTTTTGAGGCGACTACCTTAGGGGACTCATCAAGTCAAAATTCTGAATTGAGTACATTTAGGGTAATTGCACAGAATTTTGTATATGATTTTATTTTTGAGAGTGAAGTTGGCTCTGGGTATTCCCTTGATAATATCGCACCTACAGTACCAAATGGAGTTATAATGACTGTAGTTGATAATAATTTACAACTTGAATGGAACGAAGTCTCAGATGAAGATTTTCATTATTACATTGTTGAAAGAGATGAAACCGAAGAGTTTCTCAATCCTCAAAGTTTTGAAACTGAGACATCATATTTTTTAATTTCTGATTATGACAGCGAAGAAGATTATTTTTATAGGGTATCTGCGGTTGATAATGCTGGAAATAGTAGCGGTCATTCACCCATTATGGATGCAACAGCTCTTTCAAATGAAAACCTAGTTATGCCTAAAGGTTACTCTCTTCAACAGAATTACCCGAACCCTTTTAACCCTGTTACAACACTGAAATATAGTTTAGTAAAAGAATCCCTGGTTGAAATTACAATATATGATCTGATGGGTAATGTAATTACCAACTTAATCAAACAAAATCAAATTGCAGGTTACAAATCAGTTCAATGGAATGCGATGGATAATCAAGGTCGGCAAGTTCCTGCAGGAGTATATCTTTACAGTATTATAGCAGGCGATTTCACTCAAACAAAAAAGATGGTTCTACTAAAATAATTAAACATCCTTTTTATGTTTATTTAACTTTTCTGCTTCATTGATATTTAGCCACAGATTTCCGCAAAATAACTCAATTTAAAAGTCCATAGTATTTTTGTTCTTGGCCTCCTAGTTTTGGTTTAAAGAGGAGATAAAATATGGAAGCATTTGGAATATTAGGCTTTGTTTTTGGAATTACAGCTCTTTCAAAAGTAATTGCTATAGAAAAAAAGATGAAAGAATTTGGTTTACTTAAAGAAAAAACAAAATCAGATGATAAGTATATTTAACTATTTTAAAGAAGTATTAAACATTTAGATTAGTCTTTCTCAAAATAAAGGATGTTCATCATTGTTGTTTTTTAAATAAACAATTTAATTACATCTTTTTCAAATGGAGAAATTTATTTAGAATTATACTGCTTTCAGAGTTGATAGCTCTTTTATTTCAATTTAGTTATTTAAAATAAGTAAAAAATGATACGACACTTTTTTATTATTCTCCTATGTTTAATGTATAGTTGCGAGGGCCGAAAAGAAAAACCTTCTGCATTTTTGGCTACTACTGGTGATTATCAAACAAAGAAAATTGATCCAAATTCTCTTCTTATGGGTTATTTAATTGATGGATATAAACCCTCTAATGCTCAATTTGAAAAAATAACACATATTTTAATCTCTTTTTTGCGTGCAACGAATAGTAAAGGTGATATAGCAATGACTTCTGGCTGGGAGAACTTAGATGAAGTGGTTACCGACGCTCAGAATAATGGTGTTAAAGCGATTATCTCTTTTGGCGGTGGTGAGTTTAAGGTAACCTCGACTCTTATGGGGAATAAAACTAATCGTCAAAATCTCATTAAAAATATAATAATCTTTATCAAAAAACATAATTTAGATGGGTTTGATTGTGATTGGGAACCTTCTTGGGTTGATGATAAAAATGAAATGAAGAGTATAAATAATACCGTTACGGATTACTATCTAACATTTATTAAAGAGTTTCGTGAAGCGTTGGATGCTGAATTTGGAAAAGGAAACAAGACATTTTCGGCTGCTGTTTTAAATTTAAATAGTATATGGTATTCTGCTGAAAAACAAATTTCTCACTTCCCCCAAAATGGTTGGTGGAATTATTTAGATTGGGTGTCTTTGATGAATTATGATAATGATTTGGGATCAAAACATTCTACGTTTGAATCAGTTTTTGGGAAAGATGGTTCTGTTACTTATTGGACAAATTTTGGAATACCACTATCAAAAATTGTAATTGGAATTCCATTCTATGCACGCGGAGGGTGGGGGGAAGAGTGGCTGTTTTATAAAGAGATTATGAAGATGAATCCCTTTCTATCAGGAACGACGGATTTCATATTATTTAAAAAGAACGATTTAAAAGAAAAAAAATACGGATTCAATGGAACTATTACCTCTACTGAAAAAGTAGCTAAGGCGAAGAAGTTAAGCCTTCCTGGTGTCATGTTTTGGCAATTAGCAGGTGATCTACCCGTTGATCATGAAAAATCTCTTTTGAGAGTAATAAGCAGAGAACTTAGAAAATAATTTGTCATCTATTTAAAGTATTAATAAAAGCATTTAGAACATTTAATTAACATATGTTAAAAACTAAAATTTTTTATGAGTGAAAGATATATTATTGTCGTTTTCTTCTTTACAATTCATTAAATATATCTTCATAATCTAAACCTCCAAGTTAAAAAATGAAGAAAACATAGGTCTCTCAGATATTTTTTGAGAGATCTATGTAAATTTTCAACATGATTGTCTCCGTAGAATTTTTTATGTATATTTATTTGTAGCATGAAAATTCTCTTTAAAATAATCGTTTTTTTCATATCCATTTTTGTCTTTGGTGAAAATACATCTATTAGTGGCTTCGTTAGAGAAAAAAATTCTGGAGAGCCGATCTCCTATGCCAATGTATTTTTAAGTGATAATTCTTTGGGTACAGCAACTAACCAAGATGGATACTTTGTCATACCAAATATTACTCCAGGGAATTATGAACTAAATGCCTCTATGATTGGATATTCTATTTTTCAAAAAGATATTATAATTAAAGAAAATTCCTCATTAAGACTTGAAATTATTTTAGATAATAAAGTAATAGAAGGTTCAGAAGTTGTAGTGACCGCTGAACGGCAAAAATTTGAAAGAACAATAGAGAGTAGTCAAATCTCTTTAGATTTAAGAGAAATAAATGCAGCTCCTGCATTTATTGAGCCAGATGTTTTTCGTACATTACAAATGTTACCAGGAGTACAAACATCTAGTGATTTATCAAGTGCGTTGTACGTTAGAGGAAGTACGCCAGACCAAAACTTGATTATGCTAGATGGTATTGCGATATATAATCCATTTCATCTTTTTGGAATATTTTCAACGTTTAATACAGATGCAATCAAAGAAGCTGATTTTCATGCTGGAGGATTTCCCGCTAGATATGGTGGTAGAATGGGTGCAATTTTAAATGTTATCAATCGTGAAGGGAACATACAAGAAGTTAGAGGATCTGCTGATATTTCGTTCATTTCTACAAAGGGATTACTTGAGGGTCCCATGCCAAAATTTAAAGGATTAAAAGGTTCCTGGATGATTTCTGGAAGACGCACGTGGTTGGATCAACTTTTAAACAGAGCAAAAATACCCAATGGAAGTAAAAATGAAGATGGCACGAATCAATATTATGAATTCCCTTATTCTTTTTACGATTATCAGATTAAGATTAATTTGGATGTAAACCCGGATCATCGATTAACCTACTCAAGATTTTATGGTGATGATGTTGTAAGTTTCTCCTTTTCTGATAATTCTCAAAATCAAGATGGGAATACAACCATTACAAATGAAAATAAATTTGGAATTGAATGGCCATGGGGAAATAAAACGAATGGTTTAACATGGAGATGGATTTATTCTCCGACTGTGGTAGCAAAAACCTTTTTTTCAAATAGCCGATATAGATTTGACTTTGATATTTCAATCTTGGATAGCACAATCTATAATTATACGGACTCAACTACACAATATTTTCAAGATATTGGTTATAATATTTTTGATGTTATTTATGATAATACAATTGAATCGGAGATCTTATGGAAAGCGAACGAGAATCATGATATAAGCAGCGGTATTCAGTTAAAAAATATAAATTTTGACCTCGGTATTAAATTTGATTTTACGGATCAAGATACCTCATTAGTATTTAATCCTTTGAGTCTGAAAAACAAAACCAGAGAAACATCTATTTTTTTACAAGATAAATGGAAAATTAATAGAAAGTTTAATTTGCAAAGTGGAATAAGAACAACCAAATACAACTTACATAATAAAATATATTTTGATCCTAGGTTAGGATTGAAGTACAATTTTTCAGAAAATATGGCATTTAAATTTAACTGGGGTGTTTATCATCAATTCTTGACTACAGCAACGAACCAAGATGAAAACTTGAGGATTGTTGAGCTCTGGTTAGGGATTCCAAAGGATAAAAAAGCGAGTGTTTCTCAGCACTTAATTGGTGGATTTGAATATTTAACAAATAAAAATATTTTTCTAAGAATAGAAGCATATAATAAAACTTTTGATAATCTTCTAACATTAAAAGAAAGTGCTTTAGATACTGAAGATAATGATGAGAATGGACTTGACAGTGTGGAATCAATTAATGAATTTTGGGATACAAAGGGAATTTCACAAGGAATTGAACTTCTAATTAAAAAATCCAGTGGTAGGCTAAATGGGTGGGTGGGGTACACATATTCAAAAACTAAATATGATAATGAAATAAGTGGAAGTCATTTTCCGGGTTTTGATAGAACCCATACTCTTAATATTGTTGGAAATTTTATGCTTACAAAAACCCTCCAGTTGAGTTCCTCAATTACCCAAATGAGTGGTAACCCATATACAAATATTATTGGAAGAGTAACTGAATGGAACCAGTCTATTAGCGAAGAATCAAGATGGTTCCCGTATGATAAATATTTAGTAGGACAGAAAAACTCAGCTAGATATGAAGATTACTTTAGACTTGATATGGGTATCACAAGAAAAGGTGGGAATTTATTTGGAGTAGAATATGATACTAATATTCAAATAATGAATCTTACAAGACATTTTAATGTTCTAACTTATCAATACCGTATAAATAGAGATCTTGTAACAGGAGATCAATTAGGGGTTCAGAGAAGAGCAATATCTATGTTCCCTCTGATTATAACTCTGGGAGTGAAAGTTGTTTTCTAAAGTAATAATTAGTTTCTATTTTTTAATTCTACTATTGCCATTGGGATGTACCAATTCTAATTGGGAGAATATAGATTCAAATTACGATCATTTATTAAATGTGATAGGAATCATTAATCTAGATGAAATTAATGATGGTGCCTCTGAAAGTTTTATTGGTGTATATAGAACAACAAATCTAGATGAAAAATCTCAAATTTTTGTAAGTGTAGATACTTTAGGATATGAATATTATGAAAGCGAAAATGATAAAGAAGGTGATGAGGATGGATTTTGGGTTGTCGATTCAATTTTTGTTCCTGCAGCACTCATCGATGATGCGATTGTAATTATTACAGATGAGCAAGGTAATAGCACAACATTTTCATTCGTAGAGTTTGAATATATAAATTTTGATACAACATTATTTGATACATCTTATTTTGAATTTGGTGGAACTATTTTTACAGTCATTGATACATTTGATATTGATACCACTTTTTCGACAAGAGTAAATATTTATAAAGATACTTCGGGGCAATTTATACCTATTCCAAATATGAATTATACATTGTCGATAAATGCGCCAGATTATGATTTAGTTAGTGGTAGTCTACTGACTCCTGAATTTCCCATTATAAATGATTCTTTAGTCATTGATACTCTTTCTTTCTTAAATGAATATGAAGTTTCATGGCAAAATTCAAATGTAAAATATGGATTTTTCGTAGAACAAATTTTAATTGAATCAAATATAAATTATTTTTCTATGTTAGAAAAATGGTGTTATGGATACAAATCAAGCATTGTTGAACTATCAGAAAATACTCACACTGTTTATCCTATATATTGCGATGAGCATGTATCAAATATTGAACCCCAGACAGCTTTGATTAAATTGATGGCAATGGATGAAAACTATTATGACTATTTTATAAGAGGTGCTTCTGAAGATTATACAAATATTACTGTACCAAATACGACAAAGGGAAGATCCTCTGGAATTGAAGGGGGATTTGGATTTTTTGGGGCAATTGCATCTGATCAA
>Ga0206682_10002209_pt1 | contig 18068 bp, 16 predicted proteins | sample M240m12015metaG_FD_155444 | JGI IMG/M metagenome (GOLD analysis project Ga0206682, IMG submission 155444) | Ammonia-oxidizing marine archaeal communities from Monterey Bay, California, United States - M2 40m 12015 | ecosystem: Environmental > Aquatic > Marine > Intertidal zone | place: USA...
TCAGCTGATGTTTGAACCTTGGTCGGACCGCGCGATGCACTTCATTGATGGCTTGGCGCCGCAAGGATATTCTTTGCACATCAAGCTGCCCGAACCTTTAGAACAAGAGCTGATCGATTGGGCGCATAAAGATCGCCATATTTGGGCTTTGGCGCGTGGATATGTGCTGCGGATGGCAGCTGATAGGGTGTCAGTCGGGGCAGCAGCGCATGAATTTTCGCTTTTGTTGATGGGCGGATTTGAAAAGAAATGGCCGCGGGGGAAGAAAGAGAGTTTCTATCGGGATGATTTATTATGCATTTTGATTCAGTATTTAATCACCGCCCATAATATGAAAACGCGGGCCGTTTTTGGCAAAGAGCAAAGCGCTCCCGTGATCGTTTTTGAAGCATTTCAACGGTTGGGGTTTAAAGATCGGCTTAGCGCCAAAGACTACGCAAAAAGGTGGGACATCAATCGCAAGCGATCCAGCTATGCGACGGATTATTTCAAACGTAAGGCGCGTAATTTGGCCGAGTTGCTGCAGGCGAGCGGCTGGGCCTTTCAAGAGACATTGCCCGCCCCCGCCGTGCAGCCTGACCGGCCCGCCCCTGCTGATGAGGCGCGGGGCTCAGGTTGAGTTACCCTTCATTATTCGTGAAACAGGCCACCATCGCATCGGCCATATTCTGCAAAACAGCCTCATAGAGCCTGTGGTCCAAGGGCAGGCCTGCGCCAAGCGGATCCAGCTGTTTCAAGCGCACTGAAGTCCCGTTGATTAAATTGTCTAGAAGCTTCGCGTTATATCCCGGCTCGGCAAACACACAGCTGATTTTTCGATCTTGCATGAGATCCCGAATTGCCAAGATGCGCGCGGCACTCGGCGGCGCGGCGTGCCCATCTGAAATTGCACCTTGCGCGGCAAGCCCAAAGCGCGCTTCAAAATATTGGAAGGCATCATGCACGATTAAGAAGCGTTCCGCGTGATGCGGCGCCAGCTGCTGCGCGATATTTTTGTTTAACAGCTCTAAGCTTGCTTTGGTCTTTGCGGCATTTGCATAATAGGCGCCCGCATTCTCGGGGTCTGTCTGCGATAATATATCCGCAATTTTATAGATCCAATGTATTGCGTTTTCTGGATCCAACCAGAAATGTGGGTCTAACCCAGAGTGGTCGTGGCCTGCATGATCCTGATGATCATTCCCGTCATGCGCTGCGGTGTTTTCGTGCTTTTCTGCATGATTATTCTCTGCATGCCCGTTGACTTTACCGGGGCTGTCATGTTCGTCATGTTCGTCATGTTCGTCATGTTCGTCATGTTCGTCATGTTCGTCATGTTCGTCATGTTCGTCATGTTCGTCATGTTCGTCATGTTCGTCATGTTCGTCATGTTCGTCATGTTCGTCATGTTCGTCATGTTCGTCATGTTCGTCATGTTCGTCATGTTCGCCTTGGTTTTCAAACAGGGCCCCTTTGCGAAATGATAATTGAACCACGCCCGCTTGTTCGCCTAAGGCCACCGCGATAGGCGCCTGTGCAAGAGAGGCTTGCGCCTTTTCCAACCAAGGGGTTAACCCTTCACCAATCCAAAAAATAATATCAGCCTGTCCAAGGTCGCGCCTTTGCGAAGGGCGTAGCGCGAAATTATGCGGAGAATCATTGCCACGCAGCAGAAGCTTTGGCGTGCCTACGCCCTGCATCACGCTGCTGACAAGGCTGAAAACTGGTGGGATATCCACGACGATATTTGGCACATCTGCCCGCACTCCGCTAGCGCTGACAAGCAGAGCGGTGGCTAAAATTGGTAATCGGCGCATAGGAGTCTTTCTTTGTAATATTATAACATCGTTCACTCTTTATTTGTTACAGAATAACATATCAAGAGGAATTGGCATTGGAATGCGCAAATTACTTTAGTACACAGGCAGGATGAATTTAGGATTCCACAAACACGATCATGCCGCCTGTATCAGCGAGGGGGTGGCCCGCGCGGATGCGCTTTGCGTTGAAGAGGGCGTTCAATTCACCCCAGTGCGAAAGCGGGTGTTAGAGTTGCTCTTGCAGGCGCATCGGGCGATGGGGGCGTATCAAATACTGGATCAGTTGCGCGAAGATGGCTTTAAGCATCAGCCGCCGGTGGCCTATCGGGCGCTTGATTTTTTGGTGGCGCGCGGCTTTGCGCATAAAATTGAAAAGCTGAACGCCTTTATTGCTTGCGCGCATCTTGGGTTGCACCACTCGCCAGCGTTTTTGATTTGTCGGCGCTGCGCGTCGGTTGCCGAAACGCGCGTGGATGAAACCCGCGGCCCGTTAAGCGATGTGGCGAACTCGGCAGGGTTTGTAATCGAAAAAGCGGTGATCGAAGCCGAAGGAATTTGTCCAAATTGTCTGACTGATCAACCGGAATGAGCTTGATTACGGCAAAAAACCTGAGCGTTGCGTTGAATGGCCGAACGGTTCTGCAAAACGTTGATCTCAGCATTTCATCGGCCGAAATCCTCACTGTTATTGGCCCCAACGGGTCAGGAAAAACCACCTTGCTGCGCAGCCTTATTGGCTCAATAACTCCGCTGAAAGGCGCTTTAACCCGGCAAGCTGGCTTGCGCATTGGCTATGTGCCGCAAAAGCTTCATATCGATGCGACCTTACCGCTGACTGTCAGCCGGTTTATGGCGCTGCCACGCCGGGTGCCGGCCAAAGATCTTGAGGCGGCGGCGGCGCAGGCGGGGCTGGGGCATGTTTCGCAGGCGCAGTTATCACAGCTGTCTGGTGGACAATTTCAGCGCGTTTTATTGGCGCGCGCGCTGTTATGCCGCCCGCAGCTGTTAATTTTGGATGAGCCGACGCAAGGTTTGGATCATTCTGGAGCAGCTGCTTTTTATCGGCAAATAGAAACGGTGCGGCAAAATACTGGCTGCGCAGTGCTGTTGGTGAGCCATGATTTGCACGTTGTGATGGCGGCCTCTGATCGGGTGATTTGTTTGAACGGGCATGTCTGCTGCCAAGGAAGCCCAGAGCAGGTTGCCTCGAGCCCTGAATATCAAACGCTTTTTGGGGCCTCAACAGATGGTGCGATGGCGCTTTACCGCCATGAGCACGATCATGACCATGACCATGAGCATGACGATCACCACGATCATCACCATAATGATCACCCGCGCGGGCCGGTTGCGACAGTTACGGGGCCAAAGGTTGCGCCCGATGCCAATGCCAAAGAGCTGGCCTGATGGAGATGTTTGACGCCTTTTTGGTAAGGGCGATCTTGGCGGGTGTGGCATTGTCTTTGGCGGCTGCGCCGCTTGGCTGTTTTGTGGTTTGGCGGCGGATGGCGTATTTCGGCGATGCCACAGCGCATGCCTCAATCTTGGGTGTGGCCCTGTCTTTGGCGTTTGCACTGCCGGTGTTTATTGGCGTTTTGCTGATTGCGCTTGCAATGGCGCTGGCGATTTCTGCGCTGCAGGCCCGCGGTCAAACATTAGATACGTTGCTTGGGGTGATGGCGCATTCAACGTTGGCTTTGGGCTTGGTGACGGTGTCGTTTTTCTCGGATGTGCGGATCGATCTGATGGCCTATCTTTTCGGGGATATTCTATCGGTTGCTTGGTCCGATTTTCTGTGGATCGGCCTTGGTCTTTTCCTCGTGGTCGGGTTGCTTGGGTGGCGCTGGTCGGCCTTGCTGACCTGCACTTTGAACCGCGATTTGGCGCAGGCTGAAGGGATTAACCCCAAGCGTGAGCAATTGGTATTGACCCTGGCCTTGGCCCTTATTGTGGCGTTGGGCATTCAAATTGTCGGAGCCATCCTCATCGCGGCTTTGTTGATTATTCCAGCAGCTGCGGCGCGTAATTTTGCAAATACACCTGAAGCGATGGCCTTGATCGCGGCGGCGTTTGGTGCTTGTGCAACGCTTGGCGGTCTTGCGGCCTCATTGCATTGGGATACACCAACCGGCCCCAGCATTATTTGCTGTGCGGCGGCGTTGTTCTTTACATCAACATTGCTAGGCGCCTTGCGCGGGCGTGGTTTGTCTTAAGTAACGCCGCGCATCGCGCTGTTATTGATCCGCAGGGCTTTCGTTTGTCGTGGCAGGGCCCATCCGGTTGAACACATCCAGATCACGTATGGTGATCGCACCGGATAAGATGATCGATGTAATCACGGCCCAAAGCACCGCGGCGATCGCTGTGGTAATCCAAGCCTTCTTTTTCAAATTGTGATCTTCCGGCGCTCCGGCATGCGTGCCTGGCACGACCGTGCCAACATCGCCCTGCGTTTTGAGGCGAATGGGGATCACAACCAGAAAGGTTAAAAACCACAGAACGGCAAAGAGAACCAGCGCAGAGGTTATAGACATATTCGGTTTCCTATTCGCTACACTTGTTCAAGTTCAATCAAGGTGCCGTTGAAGTCCTTGGGATGTAAAAACAGCACAGGTTTTCCATGCGCGCCGATTTTTGGCTCGCCTTTGCCCAAAACCCGGCTGCCAGCCTCAATAAGTTGGTCGCGGGCTTTTCTAATATCGTCCACCTCATAACAGATATGGTGGATTCCGCCGCTTGGGTTTTTATCAAGAAAGCTTTGAATAGGGCTGGTTTCCCCCAAAGGATAAAGCAGCTCGATCTTGGTGTTTGGCAGCGTGATGAATACCACGGTGACGCCATGATCAGGCTCATCTTGGGCGGGGCCAACCTCAGCCCCTAGGGTGCTGCGATATTGCTCTGCAGCGCGTTCTAAGTCGGGGACGGCGATGGCCACATGATTGAGGCGTCCGATCATCTGAGCTCTCCTATCGATTGCGCAACCTTATGCGCTGAGAGTGGCGGCGGTGCAAGAGCCGCCCGCGCGTTCTGACTTGAATTAACCGCTTATTAGCCACCCTGAGGCAGGATGGTTTCAGAATCGCAGGAGGCGTGCATGAATTCATTGGATCTGGTAGAACTGACGCCAATGGGGCGCAACACTCGGCCCTTAATCGGAAAAACAGTTCTGATTGTCGAAGATAGCCGTTTTATCTGTGAAGCGGCGCGTTTGATGTGTTTGCACAGCGGTGCGCGATTGCGCCGCGCGGATAGTTTGGCGGCGGCGCGCCGGCATTTGAACGTTTACTTCCCCACAATCGTCATTATCGACGTTGGTTTGCCGGATGGATCCGGCCTTCAGTTGATATCAGAATTGGCGGGCGCATCTCCGCGCATTGGTGTGATTTTGGGCACCAGCGGGGATGATCTGATGCATCATCAAAGCTTGCAAGCGGGCGCGGATGGATTTCTTGCAAAACCTTTTGAAAACCTCTCTTGCTTTCAATCAACGATTTTGCAGCTTTTGCCCATCGAGCAGAAACCCAAAGGCCCGATTGTTCTGCAAGATGCGCCGGTCACGCCTGATTTGATTACCTTTCGCGATGATTTAGTGCAGGCGCTGATCAGTTTGAAAGATTACCCCTCTGCCAAGGAAGAAGGCTTTATCCGCAGTTTTTTAGCAGGGGTGTGCGCGGCCAGCGGCGATGATTTTATGCGAGAGGCCATAAAAACCGGCGATATTGATCAGCTCTGCGCAAAAATTGAACACCGCATTGGCCAGATCGCAATTCTATAAACCACGATTGTTAACATCGTGCGCTGCATATTGATGGCGCTTCTGCCGCTTTAGTCTTGCGGGATGACTCGCAGGTTCAACTCCATCAATTGATCTGCCATCGGCTGACTTGGCGCGTCCATCATAAGGTCTTCGGCGCGTTGGTTCATGGGGAACATGATCACTTCGCGGATATTTGCCTCATCGGCCAGCAGCATCACGATACGGTCAATCCCGGCGGCGCATCCACCATGCGGCGGTGCGCCAAATTGGAACGCGTTGACCATGCCGCCAAATCTTTTGCGCACTTCGCTTTCATCATAGCCGGCGATTTCAAAGGCTTTGAACATGATTTCGGGTTTGTGGTTTCGGATCGCGCCAGAAACCAATTCATACCCGTTGCAAGACAGATCATATTGGTAGCCCAAAACCGCAAGAGGATCACCTTCAAGCGCCTCCATACCGCCTTGCGGCATCGAAAATGGATTATGTTCAAAATCGATTTTACCGGTTTCCGCATCCTGTTCGTAAATCGGAAAATCAACAATCCAAGCAAAGGCGAAGCGATTTTTGTCGGTTAGATTAAGCTCTTCGCCAATTACGTTGCGGGCGCGGCCGGCAACCGCCTCAAAGGCTTTTGGTTTTCCGCCCAAGAAAAACGCAGCATCCCCCACATCCAGGCCAAGCTGCTGCCGGATCGCTTCTGTGCGCTCTGGCCCGATATTTTTGGCCAAAGGCCCCGCCGCTTCCATGCCGTTTTCGCCGCTGCGCCAGAAAATATAGCCCATGCCAGGCAAGCCTTCTTTTTGCGCAAACGCATTCATTCGATCACAAAACTTGCGGCTGCCGCCCCCGGGTGCGGGGATGGCGCGAATTTCAGTGCCCTCTTGTTCCAATAATTTTGCAAAAATTGCAAAGCCCGACCCGCGGAAATGATCAGAAACGCGCTGCATTTTGATCGGGTTGCGCAGATCTGGCTTATCCGAGCCATACCAAAGCGCTGCATCGCGATAAGAGATTTGAGGCCAATCGGCATCGACCGTGCGCCCGCCGCCAAAATCTTCAAAAACCGAACGTAAAACAGGTTGAATCGTGTCAAACACATCCTGTTGCGTGACAAATGACATCTCAAGATCAAGTTGATAAAAATCAGTTGGAGAGCGATCCGCCCGCGGATCTTCATCGCGAAAGCAGGGGGCAATTTGAAAATATTTGTCAAAGCCCGAGACCATGATCAGTTGTTTGAACTGTTGGGGCGCCTGCGGCAATGCATAGAACTTGCCCGGGTGCAGTCGGCTTGGCACCAGAAAATCGCGCGCGCCTTCCGGGCTTGAGGCTGTGATGATCGGGGTCTGATATTCGCGGAAATTACGGTCCCACATTTTGCGTCGGATACTGGCCACCACGTCTGAGCGCAGCTTCATATTGTCTTGCAACTTTTGACGGCGCAGATCCAAATAACGGTAGCGCAGGCGCGTTTCTTCAGGATAATCTTGCTCGCCAAAGACCATCAGCGGCAGCTCTTCAGCTTGCCCCAAAACTTCCAGATCGCGAATAAATACCTCAACCTCACCCGTGGGAATTTTGGCGTTGATCAGACTTTCATCGCGCAGCATGACATTGCCATCAATGCGAATACACCATTCGCTGCGCAGCTTTTCAATTTCTGCAAACACGGGGCTGTCCGGGTCTGCCATCACCTGCGTGATGCCATAATGATCGCGCAGATCGATAAACAGCAACCCACCATGATCACGCACGCGGTGCACCCAGCCTGAAAGACGCACGGTCTCTCCGACATTTGATTTATTCAGGTCGGCGCATGTATGGCTGCGATAGACGTGCATGGCTTTGGCCTTTCCAAGCAAAGATCAATTCTTGTGCCGATACACAGGGTTGTGGGGCTGATGTCAAGTCATCCCAGAAGCAGTTTGCCTTTGATTTCGCCTCTAAGCGCGTTGCCAAGCCAAAACGACTGGCAATTTTCCAAATCTTTAGCGGTGATTATTTTTGCCCGCACTTGACGTTTTGCCAGTTTGCGGGCTCGTAACACGCCGGGCAAGCACCCGCTGCTGATTGGGGGCGTCACCCATTCTCCGGTTTTAAGCTGCAGAAAAACATTGGTGATCGTACCCTCACAGAGATGATTTTTTTCGTTGAAAAAGATCATCTCATCGATATGGGGTGGCAGCGCAGCGCGAGCGTCATCATAGATCTGGCGTTGGGTGGTTTTATGGCGCAGCCAGGGATCATAGGAAGTTAACCGCTGCGCGCTGATGGCAACCTGCCATTCGGGCTGCGTGGGGGCAAGCGGCGCCTGGGTTATTTCAACGGCTCCGGCTTGGTCAATGGTAAGCCTGCATCGCAAGACTTTGGTGGTTTTGATTGTTTGAAGTTTTTCGGTGATGAAGCCGCGCTGAAAAACAAACCCCAATTTTTGCGCGCTTAGGCACATGCGGTCTAAATGCCGTTTTATATCCACCGCCCCGCGCTGCGGATCAATCCGCAGGGTTTCAATCAATCGGCAGTTTTTTGGAATGTGGTTGCGAAGCGGGCTTTCCACAGAGCTTCCTCATATTCTGAGGCGGCATCGCTGTCATAGACCACGCCGCCGCCAACGTTTAATTGAACGCTTTGGTTATCGATCATCAGGCTGCGGATCGCAACGTTGAACTCAGAGCTGCCATCCGGCGCGGCCCAGCCGATCGTGCCACAATAAATTTCACGCGGCTCGGGCTCCAAATCCCGCAAAATTTGCATCGCCCGCAATTTTGGCGCACCGGTGATAGAGCCACACGGAAACAACGCCTTGAAAATATCAGACAGTGTTTGGTCTTTGCGCAATTGACCCAAAACTTGCGAGGTCATCTGATGAACGGTGGCATAGGTTTCCACGCGATAAAGCGAAGGCACTTTCACCGATCCTGCCTCGCAAATGCGCGAAATATCATTGCGCAGAAGGTCTACAATCATCAGGTTTTCTGCGCGATTTTTCGGGTCAGATTGCAGATAGTTTAGCCGTTTCTGGTCTTCAGGTTTCGTGATGCCGCGCGGCTGTGTGCCTTTCATCGGGCGGGTTTCGATCTGCCCTGACGCGTCTGTGCGAAAAAATAATTCTGGAGACCGCGATATGATCGCCCGGCCATCCTCTTGTTCGACCAAGGCGCCGTGTTTTACCGCTTGGTAAGCGCTGAGATCGTCAAACAAACGCGCAACCGATCCTTGGAATTCCGCTGTTAGCCCGAAGGTAAGATTGGCCTGATAAATATCCCCCGCAGCGATATAATGTTGGATGGTGGAAAAGGCCTTTTCATACTCGTCAAACTGCCATTGCGGGGTAAAGGCGCCAAGCTGCGCGGCCCGGTGGGCTGTGGTTGAGACGGGTCGCCGCGCTGTTGGGCCTTTGTAAACGCCAAAACACAGCAAAGGCCATTGCCGCTTTTCCGGCATTGCCGCGTTGAGGCGCGGCTCGAGCGCATAGCCCATTTCATAGCTGGCGTAGCCCGCGATCCAGTGCCCTTGTGAAAGCGCCGCATCCAAAGCTGCCAGCGCGTTTGGCAGCGCTGAGGGGGAGGCAGCGCAAATCACCCTGATCGGGTGGTCAAAACTGCGCGGTTGTTGCGCATCGCCTGTGTCAAACCGAATCTTCATGTCACGTCCGCTGCTATTCTTACGTTCCTCATAGGACCAGTTTACCGAAGAAGACAGACACTTTTACTGCAAATAATGGTATTTTTGCCTAGGCACTTGCACCTTGCAGCGTGATCTCTATAACCCACAACAATTTGCCGCGTCTTGCTTGGCAGCGCTCGGCTGTTTCGCCGCTTTATCAAAGGTTTTATAATGCCCAAAAGAACCGATATTTCATCGATCATGATCATCGGAGCCGGTCCTATTGTTATCGGACAAGCTTGTGAATTTGACTATTCAGGGGCGCAGGCCTGTAAAGCGTTGCGAGAAGAAGGGTATCGGGTGATTTTGGTCAATTCCAATCCGGCCACGATTATGACGGATCCGGGCTTGGCGGATGCCACATATATCGAACCGATCACCCCAGATGTGGTTGCTAAGATAATCGAAAAAGAACGCCCCGACGCGTTATTGCCCACGATGGGTGGGCAAACTGCGTTGAACACATCTTTGGCGCTAGAGGAAATGGGCGTTTTAGACAAATTCAACGTTGAAATGATCGGCGCGAAGCGTGATGCGATTGAAATGGCTGAAGATCGTAAATTATTTCGCGAAGCGATGGATCGGTTGGGGATCGAAAACCCCAAAGCCACGATTATTACCGCGCCGAAAGATGCCGAAGGTAAAACCGATTTGAACGCCGGCGTTCGCATGGCCAATGAGGCCTTGGATGAAATTGGATTGCCCGCGATCATTCGCCCAGCCTTTACGTTGGGCGGAACAGGCGGCGGCGTGGCCTATAACCGCGATGATTTTGAATATTATTGCCGCACGGGCATGGATGCTTCGCCGGTGAACCAGATTTTGGTGGATGAATCGCTTCTGGGTTGGAAAGAATATGAAATGGAAGTGGTTCGCGACACAGCGGATAACGCCATTATCGTTTGTTCGATTGAAAATGTGGATCCGATGGGCGTGCATACGGGCGATTCGATCACCGTAGCGCCAGCGCTGACGTTGACGGATAAAGAATATCAAATCATGCGGAACCATTCGATCGCCGTGTTACGCGAAATTGGGGTGGAGACTGGCGGCTCGAACGTGCAATGGGCGATCAATCCCGAAGATGGCCGCATGGTGGTGATTGAAATGAACCCGCGCGTGTCTCGCTCGTCTGCGCTGGCCTCTAAAGCAACCGGGTTTCCGATTGCAAAAATTGCCGCCAAACTGGCGATTGGCTATACGCTTGACGAGCTGGACAATGATATCACCCGCGTAACGCCTGCAAGCTTTGAGCCGACAATCGATTACGTTGTAACCAAAATTCCACGTTTTGCCTTTGAGAAATTTCCCGGTTCGCAGCCTGCGCTGACCACAGCGATGAAATCTGTCGGAGAAGCGATGGCAATCGGCCGCACGATTCATGAATCGTTGCAAAAAGCGTTGGCATCTATGGAAACCGGTCTCACCGGTTTTGATGAGGTTGAGATCGAAGGGGCACCCGAAAAAGCTGCGGTTGTGCGCGCGATCAGTTTGCAAACGCCGGATCGGATGCGCACGATTGCGCAAGCGATGCGCCATGGGTTGAGCGATGATGAAATTTTTGCCGTCACCAAATTTGACCCTTGGTTTCTGGCGCGGATCCGCGAAATCGTTGATATGGAAGAGGCCGTGAAGACAAATGGGCTTCCGCAAGATACAGAGGCTCTGCGCGAGTTGAAAATGTTCGGCTTTACCGATGCCCGTCTTGCCCATTTGACGGGGAAGAGCGAAACCGCAATACGCCAGCTGCGCCATGCGAAGGGGGTGACGGCCGTGTTCAAGCGGATTGATACCTGCGCGGCTGAATTTGAAGCCCAAACTCCTTATATGTATTCCACCTATGAAGCCCCGATGATGGGCGATGTGGAATGTGAAGCGCGCCCGACCGAGGCTTCAAAAGTTGTAATCTTGGGCGGTGGCCCAAACCGTATTGGGCAGGGAATCGAATTTGATTACTGCTGTTGTCATGCTTGCTTTGCACTGACCGATGCGGGCTATGAAACCATCATGGTGAATTGTAATCCTGAAACGGTTTCTACTGATTATGATACCTCAGACCGGCTATATTTTGAGCCGCTTACATTCGAACATGTGATGGAAATTCTGCGTGTTGAACAAGAAATGGGCACTTTGCACGGGGTGATCGTGCAGTTTGGCGGGCAAACCCCTTTGAAATTGGCCAAAGCGCTGGACGCTGAAGGAATTCCGATTTTGGGCACCACGCCGGATGCGATTGATTTGGCCGAAGATCGCGAGCGGTTTCAAAAACTGGTGCAAGATCTGGGACTAAAGCAACCCAAGAACGGCATTGCCAGCACGAATGAACAGGCGATTGAAATTGCCCAAGGGCTAGGGTTTCCTTTGGTGATCCGTCCGTCTTACGTGCTGGGCGGCCGGGCGATGGAAATCGTGCGCGATATGGGACAATTGGAACGCTATATCAAAGAGGCGGTTGTGGTCTCTGGCGATAGCCCTGTCTTGCTTGACAGCTATTTGGCGGGTGCTGTTGAATGTGATGTAGACGCGCTTTGTGACGGCACTACCGTGCATGTGGCGGGCATTATGCAGCATATCGAAGAAGCCGGCGTGCATTCAGGCGATAGCGCCTGTTCTTTGCCGCCCTATTCTCTTTCTTCTGACATTATTGAGGAATTGAAAAAGCAAACCCAGGCCTTGGCCCTGGCGCTGGGTGTTGTGGGGCTGATGAACATACAATTCGCGGTAAAAGATGGCGAGATTTATTTGATTGAAGTTAACCCGCGCGCCAGCCGCACTGTGCCATTTGTGGCCAAAGCCACCGATAGCGCCATTGCCTCAATTGCGGCGCGTTTGATGGCGGGAGAGCCGATGGAAAACTTTCCACTGCGCGCGCCTTATGGCGAAGCTTCTTATGAACAATCGGTGCCGATCGCAGATCCAATGACCTTGGCCGATCCCGATATGCCTTGGTATAGCGTCAAAGAAGCGGTGATGCCGTTTGCGCGCTTCCCCGGTGTAGATACAATTTTGGGGCCCGAAATGCGCTCGACCGGTGAGGTGATGGGTTGGGATCAAAGTTTTGCGCGTGCATTTTTAAAGGCACAGATGGGCGCTGGTATGGATTTACCACGGCCCAAGTCAGGGCAAGACACGCGCGTGTTTATGTCGATCAAAGATGCTGATAAAACCGAACAGATGGTGGAAACAGCGCAGATCTTGGTTGGGCTTGGGTTCGCTTTGGTCGCCACGCGGGGCACCGCGGCCTTCCTATCGGAGCATAAGATCAACTGCGATGTTGTGAACAAGATGTATGAGGGACGCCCGAATATCGTTGACATGCTGAAAAACGAAGAGATTTCTTTGGTGATGAACACAACCGAAGGGGCGCAAGCTGTGGAGGATAGTCGTGATATCCGTGCGGTCGCGCTTTTCGATAAGATCCCCTATTACACCACGGCTGCGGCCTCTTATGCGGCGGCTCTGGCGATGCAAGCGCGCGAGGAAGGTGCATTAAACGTCAAATCTTTGCAAGGCTAGGGCGGCTGCAATTTTCGCAGGGCGCAGGTTTGCGCGGTTAGATCGGCTTTGGGGGCAGCCTGCGCCTTACTCTCGGCTTGGATTAGCCGTCAGGCTGGGTATCAAGCATCGATTTACGCTGTGAAAAACGGTGATGCCAGGCGCTTAATTGGTCGCGCCCATCGCGCCAAGCCCGCGCCTGATGGCGGAAATCAAGATAGCCTAAGCTGCAGGCCAACGCCAATTGCCCCATATTCAGCGGCCCATCTAGCGCAGAGAAATCCCCGGCATTTAATGCATCAAGGGCTTGCTCAACTTTTGCCCATTGGGCTTCGATCCAGCTATGCGATTGCTCATGCGCGGCGCGCAGGCGCAGTTCATAGACCATCGAAACGGCCGATTCTGCTATGCCATCAGCTAAGGCCTCTAGGGTCAGCACATCCCACAAAGTTTCTTTGGGATATAAATTGCTGCCTGCAAAATCATCTAAGTAGCGGCAAATCACCCGGCTATCGAACAATGCCCCGCTATCTTCGGTGATCAAAGTGGGCAGTTTGGCGAGCGGGTTTGCTGCTTTCAAATCTGCGGCGCTGTTAAAGGCCGTGGTTTGCACGGTTTTTAAAGCGATTTTCTCTGTCAGTCCGGCTTCATGGATCAATACATAGACTTTGCGGGCAAAGGGCGAGGCGGCCGAGAAAATCAATTGCATTGTAAATTTGCCTTTACGTGATCAGTTGAGTGCAAGCTAGCGCTCGGCTGACTGCTTTTCCAGCGCTATTTGCGCTTTTCCTACTGACTGGGCAGCCAAGATTAGGTCAGCGTCTCCACAGGCGTAGATACACCGCGTTGGGTTATTTTTTTCGGCCCGCTGGGACCAAAACTTTTTAAACCATATCCGGTTATTCAGACGTGGTGCTTTTGCAGGCTTGGAAACAGCGTTGGGGGATCGCCGTATTGCCATTTGGGATATTTTTGCATCACAAGATGAAATGCATCAGAGCCTAGAAAACCTTCTAGCCAGCGTTGCACATAGGGCCATGGCTGGGCGTCGAACCAGGGTTTATTGATAAAGGCGAATTGACGTACGAAAGGCAATATCGCGCTATCTGCCAGAGTTGCGGTGGGCCCGAATAAGAACCCTGCCTGCAGCTGCTCGTTTAAGAGCTGCAAAAATTCGCTGGCGATCTGGCGATTTTTTAGCGGATCATCTTGGGGAAAGCGGTTGGGGTATTTTGTGCGGTCTAATGCGGCTTTAAACGCTCCGTCATTCTGCTCAATCAGCGCATAGCCTGCATCGGGCATTTTTAGCCAGCCCTGTGGGTCATTTTGCCTTAACGCCCAAATCATAATATCGAGGCTTTCATCAATCACAAAATTTTCATGCTGCAGGCAGGGTACGCTTTGGCTCGGCGAAATGGATAAAAAAGCGGGCGCTTTGTCGCGCAAAACGATCTCGCGCAGGTCTGTAGAAATGGCAGAGATCTGCAGCGCAAGCCGGGCACGGATGGCATAGGGGCAACGCCGAAAACTATATAGAATGGGCAGGGTCATCTGAGCGCGGTGCATCTGGGGGTCATCAGGCGACCAGCTGTTGGTTCCGCATGCCGATGATTTTTGCGGATATTATGCACCCTTCGGCTTGCGGTGTTGAAAACACCACTTCGGTGAATTGTTCGGTGCGCCCCATTGAGGGGTTTTCCATTAAGATTGAATGGGTTTTGCCATATTGGGCTTTGAGATGTGCTGCAACTTTTTGCGAACCAAGCGCGCGTAATTTGGCGGCGCGGTGTTTTATATCTGGGCCTTTCACTGCCGGCATTTTCGCCGCTGGCGTGCCCTCTCGGCTGGAATAAGGGAAAACATGCAGCCAAGTTAAATTACATTCCTCCACCAGTTTCAGCGAATTGGCAAAATGCGCTTCGGTTTCGGTTGGAAAACCCGCAATGATATCTGCGCCGAACGTGATATTGGGGCGCAGTTTGCGCGCCGTTTCGCAAAATGCGATGGCATCATCGCGCAGATGGCGCCGCTTCATGCGCTTTAAAATCAAATCATCGCCATGTTGCAGGCTAAGATGCAAATGCGGCATTAAGCGCGATTCAGTGGCGATCGCAGTCAGCAGATTTTCATCCACTTCAATGCTGTCAATGCTGCTGATCCGCAACCGTGGCAAATCGGGAACAAGCTTTAAGATGCGCATCACCAGATCGCCCAGTTTTGGGGCGCTGGGTAAATCGGCCCCCCAGCTCGTGAGATCAACGCCGGTTAAAACAACTTCATTATAGCCTTTATCCACCAACCGCTTGATTTGCTCGATCACCACGCCGGCGGGTACGGATCGTGAATTGCCGCGTCCAAAGGGAATGATACAAAACGTGCAGCGGTGATCACAGCCGTTTTGAACTTGCACATAGGCCCTTGCCCGTGTGGCAAAGCCATCAATCAAATGGCCCGCGGTTTCGGTCACTGACATAATGTCATCGACTTTGACTTTTTCGGTATCCCCGATCAGATCCCCCGCCATAGTCGACCATGTCGCCGGCTGCATTTTTTCATTATTGCCGATAACGGCGTTTACTTCGGGCATCTGTGCAAAGCTGTCTGGATCAATTTGCGCGGCGCATCCGGTCACAATTACTTTTGAGGTCGGGTTTTCGCGGTGCAACCGCCGTATTTCCTGACGTGATTTGCGAACCGCCTCAGCAGTGACCGCGCAGGTATTCACAATCACCGCATCGCCCAAGTTGGCGTCTTCGGCCAAGGCGCGCATTGCTTCTGATTCATAGGCGTTTAACCGGCAGCCCAATGTGGTGATTTTTGGCGTTTGGCTCATCGCAGGCTGTCCAGAAATTGACGGGTTAAACGACCTGAAAAGACATGCATGGTCGGCCCCGTTAGCCAGACTCCATCTTCGCGCCAATCGATCTGTAAGCTGCCGCCATCAACGTCAATTTTAACGCTGCGCCCCGTCAAGCCGCGGCGCGCGGCCGCCACGGCTGTGGCGCAAGACGAAGAGCCTGAGGCAAGCGTTACCCCAACGCCGCGTTCCCAGACGCGCATTCGAATGTGATCTTTGCCAATCACCTGCGCAAATTGCACATTCGTGCGTTCGGGGAAAAGTGGATGATGTTCAATCGGTGCTGCATCCGCTTCTAGGTTGATTGCGGCGATATCCGGCACAAAAAAGGTACAATGGGGATTGCCCATACCTGTCGCGCTTGGATCCCCTTTGATCGGCAAAACAAGCGTCTCCATCGCTTCAGAAAGCGGAATATCCTGCCATGTGAGCAGCGGCTGCCCCATATTGATCGATACAGAACCATCGGAGGATGTTTCCGCGCGCAAGGCGCCGCGATCCGTTGTGAGATGCAAGCTGGATTTTTCAAGCTCATCCATCAAATATCGGGCGATGCAGCGGGTGGCGTTGCCGCAGGCTGCCGAAACCGAGCCATCGGCGTTGAAAAACCTTAAATGGGCATCGCCAGTGCCGCTTTCTATGACGGCGAGCTGGTCAAAGCCTACGCCACGATGGCGGTCGGCCAAACCGGTAATCAATGTGGCAGGCAAATCTAAAGCGGCCTTGCGCCAATCTAGGATCACAAAGTCATTTCCAAGACCGTGCATTTTTAAAAATGGCCAGTTAGGGGTAAGCGATTTGTTCATGAGCGAGGATATATCTCGCTCAGAGCAATGAATCCATAGATTGCGAGTTTTTCTTTGTTTTCGGGGTTGACCACACCTCGCGGTGTTTTTAAGTAGGCCGCTTAGTGGGCCGTTAGCTCAGTTGGTAGAGCAACTGACTTTTAATCAGTAGGTCGATGGTTCGAACCCATCACGGCTCACCATTTAACCACCTGATTACAAGTAAGCTTGATAACCTTTTCGCATTCTACTTCGCTACAGTTTTCTCGCGGGTTTCCTCAACCGTTCTTTTTTTCTCTTTCCACGAATCCTGACAACCTTGTTCGCACCATAAAAACGGCCTCGCGCACAGAGATTAGCGAAAATCACGCTGAGCCTTTCGTTTTTGAGTCAGACAGACAGCCAGACAAATAATCATTAGGGTTGAATATTGCGCTATTCTTTTTTCAATTTTGATGAGCTAAATCGGTTACGTGTGTATAAGCGCTAGTGCAGTTTAATCTTCTGTAGCCCTCAGATCTGTTTGAGGCTTTATATCCTAAAATGTTTTGTAAAAATGAGAGCTTTCAAATTTATAAACACATGATTTAAAGTGAAAAAAACAGTCAAAATGGGCGTTGTGATTTTATTTGATTATGAATTAATGCGCTAAGAAACGTATTTTTAAAATTCTTAAGGTTCACAAGAGGTATATTCATTGCATCCTACTCTTCCGCTGCGGCTGGCCACCTGTAGCGAAAGCCAGCTCTCCGTGAATGTAAGGAAACACGCAAAAGTAAAGCAGGCCAGCTTTTCAAGACTGGCAGACCTTTCAGAGAGGTATAATAATCGCGACCAACTGCCCTTCAAGATATGGCTTAAAGGTTATGCGGGAGCAGACGAAGAAAGCGCGATACGTTTAAAAATTGTACGCAACCCCTAAGATGGCAGCGGTATTAGAACTTTTGCTGACAATCGGGCTGTCTTTAATTTTGCTGGGCAAAAGATTTGTAGTGATGTTTGCAAAGGCACCAATATTAGAAGTAATATTGAAAAACGTATTCACAGAGAGATAAGTGATTGCCGCCGCGCCGGGAGCATATGCCGCTCGGCTTCCCGTAGCCTCAGAGGGCTTTACACCAAAAAAGTATTCTGCGCGTTTGCTATCGTAGTTTTTCGATCCCAATGAAACGATTACAGGCTGACCGCCAATTGGGATAAACTGGCTGAACGCAAGATCAACGAGCGTGCCATTGAATTCATTGGTGACTTCGCGGGCCATTTTCAGCTTGAGTGTGGAACCCCGAACGATATCAAATGAACCCATGATCACTCCGTCAAATGTCATTTTGCGATCCATTCCCGAAAGTGAAGTTGAATCTGCGCTCTTATAGGGACGGAAATTGGGGGCGATTGCTGCGCGCATTCCGAAGGTTTGGGTGTCTATGAATTTATAAGATACGCCTTCTCGAAAATCGATTTTTACTTTATCGTTTTCGTAGGCGATCGAGGGCATAAAGCGCGAGGTTGATCCAACACCGGTGTAAATGGAGTTACCATTTATATAAGCAGCACCCAGAGAGAATTTTGAAGACGGGTCTGCCGACACACCTCCAGCAAAGCAAATGGATACCGCACAAATAAAACGTATGACTGCTCTAAACACCTTTTGATCTCCCATCGGTTAACAATTTGAAACTAATGTGAATACTCAGAATTCCAAGAGG
>Ga0206682_10002213_pt1 | contig 18051 bp, 8 predicted proteins | sample M240m12015metaG_FD_155444 | JGI IMG/M metagenome (GOLD analysis project Ga0206682, IMG submission 155444) | Ammonia-oxidizing marine archaeal communities from Monterey Bay, California, United States - M2 40m 12015 | ecosystem: Environmental > Aquatic > Marine > Intertidal zone | place: USA...
TTCTCGACTTCGCGCGCCGCGCTTCCCGCACACTCTCCAAATACACAAATACTCGAACGGAGACTTGCCGACGACTCGCGAGTTACGTCCCACGCGCGTCCCGCGTCGCGCCGCACTCCGCGCCGCGCCATGCTCGCCGCCCGCGGCGGGGTCGACGACGATCCCGCGCGTGCGATCGAGACCGTCGAATGCGCGCTCGATGACCTCGCAATCGCGCCCGACGCCGTCGACGCCGCGCTCGCCCTCGCCTCGGACGAACGCCTTCTCGACGCCCTTCGCGCGCTCAGAGCGACGCCGTCGCCGCGTGGCGACGACGTCGTGAACGCCGGCGAAGCCGCCGAGCGTTGGATGGCGCGCTTAAAGTCTCCGCTCGAGGGATGGACGCGACAGCGCTCGATGACGAAATCTGTGAGCGGGGCGATGCTGAGCGCGTTTTCGCGCGGCGCGTCGTCGACGTCGACGTCAACGGCGCGGCGCGCGCCCGAAACGCGAATATACTACAAGTGTGACGATGAGCGGACGCTTTCGGTGCGCGTGGAGACGGTGATCGAGCGAGACTTGCTCGTCCCGCTGCTGTCCGTGCTGAACGAAAGCGAGCTCTACAGCGAGTGGTTGCCGCGCTGGACGACACCCACGCGTCTGGGCGTGCGCTCGAGCGAAAAAGTGGCGCAAGTCGGACGCTGTTCGCAGTTGGTGGTGATCACGTGCGACGCGCCGTGGCCGTTAGAGACGAGGCAGGTGGTTTTGGACGCGCGCGCGTTCGACGATATGGAGACGAGCGGCGATATTGGGGTATTACTGCGGACGAGAGATTGCGAAGATGACGATAGGGTCCCGCCAAAACCGACGGACGAGGATGTGACGCGCATCGATGTCGATGGCGCGTTCTTATTTCGGCGCGTGCCCGATGGATGGGATCGAGTCGAGGGCGAGGAAGCGTGCGACGTCGCGCGTGATGATATTTTAACCACTTTTGGGTTCACGGTGGATCCGAAATTAGAGTACATTCCCACGTGGTTGCTGAATTTCATCGTCCGAACGGTGATAGGCACTTTGTGGGGTGCGTTCATTCGCGTCGCCGAGGAGGTTAGAGACGGGAAGCGACCGATACACGCCGACGTCATCGCGCAAAAGCGCGCGGTGCTGTACGACTGGATTGAAGAGCGCGTGGAGCGAATGTTCATAGATAAGCTAGAGTAGGTTCCTGTAAAATATTAGACAGGCTGATAGTTTGCTAATTGCGTCTACTATGCCATGCGAACGCTTCACATCGTCTGAAGCACCTCGTCCATCTTCGGCATCTGGGACATGGCTTGAATCTGGCGCTTGACGGCGATGACGGTGGAGACGACGATTAACATCGACGTCAGCCCGATGGATTGACCGGTCGTCTTCGACATCCACAAATCCGTCAACGAACAAATCGTCGCGATCGTCGCGAGTAGAATCCCTCCAAAAAATCTCGCACCCGCCTGAACGCGACTAAAGAATTCAACAGTCTTCGTACCAGGGCGAATACCGGGGACGCGAGCGCCAATCTTCATGATGTATTCGCTGATGTCTTGCGGGGTGTTTTGTAGATCGACGTACGTCCCGGCGAACACGAGTATGAAGAGAAGCACGAAGTAACCCACTGACTGTCCATTGATCCAAGATAAAAACCCGAACGGTAGCCACTGCAATGCGCTCAAGAGAAACATGGAAAAAATGACCGGCTGCATATTCGTTGGATTAATCTTAAACGGAATGTGATCACCCTCATCCTCCTTGAATGCCTTGGGTAGCCCAGCACTACCAGAGGGGCCTTGGAAATATTGCAAAGGGACTTTGGCGGTACCTTGCTCCAAGAGAACCGTGCCGAGCATGAGCACGCCAAAGAACGCAAACGCCGGTAGCGCCGTGGCGAATGAAAAATCCGTCATAATCTTCGGCAAAAGCGCCTTTAGGGCGGCAAAATATCCACCACATATCGACATGGTGATTATCACGCTACTTCCTTGCCCTAAACCGTAATCGGTGATCTCGTCGGCGACCCAGGTAATCGCGAGCGCGCCCGTGATGAACATGGGAACGACGGCGAGATAGTACCCGAGTCCGGTTCCCACAAGACTGTACACCTTCAACGTTCTCGCCTCTATCACGCTCTGAATCACTGCGATGGCCAGCGTCATCAAACGCGTCCACCACTCGATGGTTTCTCGACCCATCTCATCCTTGCGCATCCTTTGCAAGTCTGGCGAAAACGCCACGACGACAGACATCGCGATGGACGCGCCGATGAACGGCCCTATACCGATGTGAAACCACGGCACTCCCCCACCCGCGCTCATCGAATCCGCCAACCAATTCGCACCCTGCGTCACCGCCGCCGTTTTATCCCCTCCGAGCGCGTTCGCCATCGCGTCCAACGCCGCGCCCCCGCTCCCCGCGAACGTCGACATCAACGTCGACATGCTAAACGGCGACTCGTACCCCCCCGTGCTCGCGTAAAACCTCGACGGCAACAACAACCCCGCCCTGACGAACACCATCATCGCCGCCACCCCGCACGCGCGCCGAAATATCCCGCTCCGAATCAATCGAATCGGCGCGCGCAGCGCCGGCGCCGCGCGCTCCAGCGCCGCCCCCGCGTCCCGCGCCCCCCCCGCGTCCATCGCGATCGCCCCGTCGTCGTAATCGTACATCTCCCGCCTCGCGCGCGCCACCGCGTCGTCGATCGCGTCGTCGTCGCGCTTCTCCGCGCGCGTCCCGCCCGCCTTCGCCCCGTCCGCGCCTCCCGCGCCCCCCGCGCGCGCGCGCCGCGCCCGCCGCGCCGTCGCGCGCCGTCCCGCGTCGCGTCGTCGTCGTCCGCGAGCGTCCAAGCGCGCGATCGTCGCCGCGCGCGTCGCCGCGCGCGCCGTCGTCGCCATCGCGCGCCGCGCTCTGACGCGCGCGCCCGCGTCCGACGCATACCACAGAACGTCATCTTTATACGACATTGATCGTCGTACATCGTCGTACGAATGCCTATATCAGCGACCGACCGCGTCCGATGCGCGCCGTCGCCCGCGTCCGACGCATACCACAGAACGTCATCTTTATACGACATTGATCGTCGTACGAATGCCTATATCAGCGACCGACCGCGTCCGACGCGCGCGCGACCCTCGCGCGCGCGCGTCGATCGACGCGATCGCGCGATCGACGACGCGTCGATCGCGCGCGGCGATCGAACCTCGACGCGAGGGTCGCGCGCGCGCGCGCGCGATCGAGGGTCGATCGACGCGCGAGGGTCGCGCGCGCCGCACACGACGACGTCGACGACGACGACGACGACGACGACGACGCGCGAGGTGCGACGAGGCGCGAGACGCGCGCGCGCGAACGACGCGCGCGAGCGACGCGCGCGCGCGCGAGGCGGCGGCGACGACGAGGCGCGAGCGCGGCGCGCGATGCGGGATGGCGGCTGCGGCGCGGGACGCGCGGGGAAGATCGATGAAGATCGGACGCGCGCGATGGGAACGGCGCGCGACGCGGGACCGGGCGACGGGAGACTGACGAGTGATGGTGGATCGGACGCGCAGAGTCAGTATATGGACAGAGCGGACGCGAAGACGAACGAGGGGAAGACGCTGCCGAAGCCGAAGATCCCGACGCCGAAAGTCGCGGCGAGCGGGACGACGACGAGCGGGAACGGAGCGAATGGGAGCGCGCGTGATGGCGATGGGAGAGCGAAAGTGACGGGGAGTAAAGAAATTCCCGCGCCGAAGATCGCGGCGCCGGTGCCGAAGAGGGTGGAGGATGGACGAGGGCAACCGGCGAGCGCGGCGAGCGGGAAGACGAGCAAGGCGAAGCCGCTCGCGAACGGAGGGACGAAGGAGACACACAACGCGCGCGAGGGGTCGAATAAGATTCAAGATGCCGTTGTGCCCGTCGCAAAGACGATTCCCGCGCCAAAAGGGGTGAAGGTGAGCGTGAATTCGACGGATGGGACCGCGACGGAGTCCAAAGTCGCCGCCGAAAGCGCGACGAAGGCGTCGCCGACGCCGCCGATAGAAAATTTGCACATTTCTGCGGTAAAACCGCCTTTGAGTCCCGCGAAACCGGTGGGGGTGTACGTGCCGCCCAGTCAGCGAGGGAGATCCACGGTCGAGGATAAGTCGGGCTCGAAGAGGAATAAACAGAAGGAGAATTTCGTCAATCCGAGGGATGATCCCGATTACAGACGAGGCGACGGCGGCGTTCCCACGTTCAAAAGCTCGAACGATGTACGAAACGACATCGCACGCGGCGGTGACAAACAGAGCCGAACAGACACATCGACGGCGAAGGCGTCGAGTCTGACCATCGAGAGCGACGAAAAAGATAAGAAGGCGCAAGCAGCGGCGCAGCCCGGCGCGAAAACGACGAAGGAGATCAGAAAAGCGCTCGACGAGAACGACATCCAGACGGCGATGGAGCTTTTCCACACTCGTTCTGAAGCCGGGCTCGTGAACGCCGACGCGAGTCGCTTGTTGCTGCACTACTGCATCAGAACTCCCGGAGCGCTCTTGGACGGGTTTGCCGTCGCTTCATACGCTACGCAGAAAAAGTTCAAGATTACGATGAGACAATTCACAGAGATTTTGATGGCGTTCCCGCAGCGGGCGAATCCCATCGACGCCATGGAAATCTTGAATGCCATGGAACCAATGATCCACTACGAATCCAAGTCCATCGCTAAGTACCATTTCCACTTCGCCAGACTCGTGATTCAGGAATTCTTGGAAGAAGCGCTTCAAACGCTCGATCGCATCGAAAATGCACCGTCCTTTGGTTTACAAGAGAATGGTTTGGCGGCGATGGACGTCGTTATAGAACCAGACAGGGGCGGCGGTCCCAAGGGTGCCGCTCCCAAGGCGGGTCAACTTGTTTTAAACATTCCCATGCTTGGCATCGAACTCTCACGATCGTTGTTGAAAGGAGACATGCTTCTTTTGTCCAGAACCGGCGCCACCGATCGCTCGTTGACGCTGGGCGAGCTCCCCAAGGGTTCGCGCGGCTTGGATGAAAACTCGCGCTCGCGCACGGGTGGATACCACGCGGAGACTGAATTTGAAGCCGAAGTGGTGTCGAGCATGAACAAAGTCACGGTCAAGCTAGTGGGCGTTGGTGCGGAAACTGCGGCCACGGTCTACGGTGGGGGCTGGCGTATCGATAAGCTGGCAAACAGAACATCGTTCCATCGTCAGCTCAAGGCGATGGAAGACATGATGCAGGTGAAACAAGGTAACAGTACCAAGGCTGGTGTTGATGTCAACATTCGTGACACCCTCATCGCTGGCTGGGACGGTAACAAAGAAAAGCACAAGGAAATCCCTGAAATGTGCGAAGCCAATCTTGCGGAGCACATGCACATCGCGACGCGTCAAAAAATGATCGATCAAGCCAAGGATATTCCCGCGATGCAGCACATGAACCAATCTCAAATTGATGCTCTCATGGCGGCGCTTTTCAATCGTGTGACGTTGATTCAAGGTCCACCGGGTACGGGTAAGACGCACACCGCAGTCGCTCTTGTTCAAATGTGGCTCAGATGCCGAACGTCGCCGATTTTGTGCACGTCTGACTCGAACATCGCGGTTGATAACTTGGTCGACGGCTTAGCGAGAGCTGGCGTGCGTGTCGCTAGAATTGGCCGCCCCGAAGCGGTTCGTCAAGATCTCATGCCTTACATGATCGAAAGTATTGCTGGCATCGATCAAGACTGTCGATGGTCCAAGCAGCAGCAGCGCTCCGCCATCACCAACGCGTTGCGTCAGGCGGAGGTGATTTGTGCTACTTGCGCCGGTGCTGGGAGCGATATCTTGGAAAAATACTCATTCCAAGCCTGTTTGATCGATGAAGCCACGCAAGCTACAGAGCCAGCGACTGTGATTCCGCTTACGAAAGGATGCAAGCAGGTGGTGTTGATTGGTGATCAGAACCAGCTACCGCCGACGATCATCAGTCGTGAAGCGGAGGCGGCTGGTCTAGGCGAAAGTTTATTCGAGCGTTTCATTCGTGCGGGCATTCGTACGTACATGCTGAAGGTACAGTACCGTATGCACCCCGCTATCGCGTTGTTCCCGTCGAAGACTTTTTACAAAGGCGAGCTTCTGTCTGGTACGCCGCCGAGTCAGCGGCGAGCGCCCGTCGGTTTCGACTGGCCGGTTCCCGCCGTACCTATGGCTTTTGTCAACGTTGAAGAGGGAGCCGAACGCTCGGATGGGTCTTCGCAAACCAACCCTGCCGAAATCCAGCGCGTCGTGAACATTGTCAAGAAGCTCGCTGGCCAACACGAAGTGTTGCCGGGTGACATTGGCGTCGTGACTCCTTACAGCGCGCAGGCGCGAGCCATCAAGAAGATTCTTCGCGGTAACGCACCGGAGCGCACACGCTTCGATGCACCCGCCGATCCAACATCAATGAAAGCGGTTGAAGTTGCCACTGTCGATGGCTTCCAGGGTCGTGAAAAGGAAGTCATTGTGTTCTCGTGTACTCGAGCGAACATGAACGGTAACGTCGGTTTCTTGGCGGATACTCGTCGCGTCAACGTCATGCTCACGCGAGCGAAGCGGGGTCTGATCATCGTCGGGCACATGAAAACCTTACAACAAGACGAAATCGTCTGGAAGGGATGGTTGAAGTGGGCGCGAGAGAGCGGTCTCATCTGCGGCTTGTCCGCCACCGATTCCGACGCCGCAAACAGACTTGCGTCCATCGGCATGAGCGCGGCGAACGAGATTGGTGGCACTGGCATCGGGCAAACGTACATCCAGAACGCTTTGGGCAAGCCCGTGTCTTGGGCGACAGGGCAGCTGAAGGAGTCCACCTCACAACCGAAGCTTGCAGAGCGCGACGTAATTCCGGATGCTTGGGACGATAGCGACGACGAAGAAAACATCAGCACTCAAGGCGTAAATACGATAACTAGCGTTTCATCGATGACGGGGATGGCCGATGAAGCCTGGGATTCCGACTAGAGGAGGTTAAAACAATTTGATTTGAGGCGAGAGAGAACATGTATAGGTACTAGAGGAGGTTTAGATTTAATACTACCGAGTTGAATTCATTAATCATGATCCCACGCTACGCTAAGCTATACACGCCATGCGACGTGCTCATCTACGTCTCGGCAAAAACTTTTCGCCTCGCACTCGAGTACGACGTTGCCGCTCGCTTGGCTTCATCGTACGTCCATCCATTCACATTTGGTGCGCGAAGTGCGCACGCAGGTGTGTTTTGCACGACTTTGACTAAGTTTGAGAATTGATACCAAAGCACCGCTCGAGAGCAAATGGAAATCGCACCGCCGCCTCCAATGGAGACACCGGTGCGTCCGTCGTGCGCGGAAGGCGTACCTTCGCCGAACGACCAAGAAATGCTTTCATCACCGTCTCCCGCGAGTTCTCGACCACCACTTGCGGTGTCGCCACCACCACTCTCTAGTTTGATACCGCTATACATCATCCACGGATGCGGAAGCGCATCCGTCGCGAGCGCTCTGCCGCGACAACACGTGGCAAACGTGCAGCGCGCGAAATCGAACTTACGCCCGATGACGACGGACGAAAGACGCACTGGCTCAATAAAATGACTGAGTAACGCTCCTTGTAATCCAAGCGCGTGCCATCGAACAATTTTATCGCTGCACGACAACGACTTTCCAGCGACGCCCAACGCGAGCTCGGCGTTTGGGATTAAAACGCACCCCGGCGGAACTTGACCTTGGTCATCGCCATCGTTTCCCTTGTAGGACGAGCCAAACCAGAGTGAATTCTTCAACGGTATATCATGCATTTGATACGCCTCGCTATGGTCGTCGACCCAATCGTGCGTCACCGTACCCTTTGGCCCCGCGCTTGCCGCCCCGCAGGGCGCCGTGGAGACGTACAAGTGAGCAGCAACACCGCGTTTGAGCGTCGCCGCGCCCTTTGTGGTTATTTCAAGCCAAGAAGATTCCCCGGAGCGAACGAACGATTCAATTTCTCTGTATAGAAATCGAAGAAAGCCTCTTCGAGCGAGAACTTCGGCGTGACTGTCGTGCACGTGCGCGTTCCAAAGGCAGTCTTTACTCGCTCGCTCTATCGCCGTGGCGACATCGCAGGGAATGAATTTCGTACCGACACCGAGAGACACGACCGTGATGTCGTGCGGTTCGAGCTCTTTCACATCTGTCAGGACAATTCCAGCGATGACCGCCGTCCCTCTCGTCGCTGCGGCGTGAGAGGCACAGCGAACTTTATACTCCGCGCCGACTCTCGCTGCGATTCTGTTCGCTAAGCGCGAAGAGTCGTCGTCGCGACGTTCACTCGCCTTGGCGGCTTCGATCTCGGCTCGGTCAATGTCTTCTGCCGTCGGCGACGGACACGAGCTCGATTCAAGCGCCCGAACGACGACAGTCGCGGCATCGACGTTGATGTGTGTTGAACAACACTGCGTGATGCGCGCGGCTAATTCGCCGTCGATGTCGTTGCCGTGAATCCATACCGTTCGCAACGGTGTACCCGCGTCTCGACGCGCGACCAGGGCGCGTAAAAGCGCCTCACCGCCAATGTCCGTAATACCATTATGATCCACATGCAGTTCAATGAGCTTTGAACGCGATGAGGAGCGCGTCATTGCTACTGCAATCGCCACGCAACCGGCGTCCCCGAATCCGTTGCCGCCGACGTCCAAGACTTCGAGCGCAAGGTGCGATTCCACCAATCGCGCCAACGCCATCGCACCCTCAATCCCTATATTGTTTGCGTACATTGCCAGTTCACGAAGGTTACTGTGCGTTTCACGCAACGCATCTGCTATATGAACGCACCCAAGAGAGCCTATACCGTTGTGATGCGCGCCCACTGCACGCACGCTCTCGCCCTTCTCGCGTAAAGCGGCTGCAAGTATCGAGGCTCCTTCGTCGCCTAAATGCCGATCAGAAACACTCTTTAACGCTTCATCACACTCATCGTATCGAATAAAATTCGCCGCAGCCTGCCCAGAGAGCTTTCTGAACGACTCCGTGCCGAATCCTGGATTCCCGCTCGCGTTGACGCTAGTCACTCGCGACGCGGTGACGCCGTTTCGTAGCGCCACCATGCCGTCTTCACCGAGCGCATTATCGCGAACGTCCAGCTTGACCACACCCATACACGATGCGAGCGCTCTGTTTACACATCCATCGACGTCGTCGTCCGTCAAGCCCATCTTACGAAATGACAAGACGGCCTCCTGGCCGTCTCTCAGCGCCGCGGTCGCCTCCGCCGCACGTTTCCTTCTCCAGTTTTCCCGACACTTGAGCGCCACCGCCGCCACAGTCTCCGCGTGCACGCGATGATTATTCGTCAATATAATCTCTACCACATCATCACTCCCCGCGCACGCCCTCAACAGCGCCTCGCCGCTCTCCTCGTCGACGTCGTTATCGCGAAGGTTCAAGCTCTCGCATCGCCGTTCGTTCTCGCTCCGCGGCGCCTCGAGCATCTCCACTAAAATCTTTACCACGCGCCCGGCAAGCGCGCATTTCGCGAGATTGAGCTTCCTTACGCGCAACAATTGACTGACGAAGTGTCGAACGACGTGCTCATCGACGTCGTCGTCGTCGCCGAGCGTCGGCGTCCCCGCCAGCGACAGTTCCTCCAACGCCCATTCGCTCGCCCCGAACGATTTCGCACTCCTAAACGCCCGCGCAATATCCTCGAACGTGAGCAAGGCTAAGGAACACGACAAGTTGAGCGCGTGCACGCCGTGTTGATGCGCCGAAATGAGCGTCGCGCGCAACGCATCGGCGTTTTCTAAGCGCAAGCCTTTGAGCGCGACGCACTTTTTGTCAATATTTTCCGCGTCGCGCGCCTCGACGCGCTCGCGAATGAGCGTCTCGACGCCGCGCGCGTCAAGCGGTGGTCTATTGACTTGACGCCGCGCCGCGCGGGACTGCGTCGGGCGCATGGCGCATGCGCCGGGGATCGTCGGCGCGAGCCGCCGCGAAGTGGGGCGTCTTACGTCGAATACACGCTATAAGTTTTATCATTAAAAGACGCAAACTAACGACGAGGGCGAGGACGCCAGACGACATCACACCATACCATCACCCTCTTCCTCGCTCTCGTCCTCTTCGTCCTCTTCGTCGTCCTCGCTCTCGTCCTCGCTCTCGTCCTCGCTCTCGTCCTCTTCTTCGCTCTCGTCGTCCTCGTCGCCCTCTTCGTCCTCGACGTCCTGCGAAGCTCCCGCGCGTTCGCGTCCCATGACGTCTTGTAAAATATCAACCGCGTCCGTGGCTTCGTCGTACACCGTCGTCAACGTCTCTTCGGCGTCCGCGAGTTCGTCGACGTCGTCCGCGCCGCCCTTTGTCATCGCGCTCGCGTGCAACACCAACTCCAACCGCCCCAACAGCGCTTGCAGCGGTCCTTGCATCGCCACATGACTCTCAATCGTCTGCGACAACCGCATGAGCGTCGTTCGCGCCTTCGGCGCGCTCGACGCGTACCCCGCGTGGTGCAACAAAATCGTCCTCGCCCACTTCGCGCACCGCTCCCCCGAGTTCGGTTTCGCCTGCGCCCTCGCCGCGCATTCGCTCAGCAGCTTCATCGCGTGCGTCGAGCTCAACTTCGCCACCGTATTCGCGATCGTCGTTCGATCGCTCACGCTCAGGCATCGCTCGATCAACGCCGCGTCGTCCGCCCGCAGCGCCTGCGAGAGCAACGCCGCGAGCGAATCCGCCCTCGCCTTCGTCCCTCGCTCCGTCCCTCGATCACCGCGTCGCGCGTCGCGCAGCGCCCCGTCCAGCGGTCGCTTCTGATCGCCGCTCGCCTCGCCGTCGCTCGCGTCGCGCAGCGCCTTGGCGCGCGCGCCCAGCGTCGTCGTCGCCGCCGCCGCCGCGCGCGCGCGCGCGCCTTCGTCGCCGGCGTCGTCGTCGTCGTCGTCCGCCGCGCGCGTCGCGCGGGCGTCCATGACGGAGGGAGGGTAGTGATGCTTCGTCGTCGCGCCGTCGTCGCGCGCGCGCGCGCGCTTCGGGGACGCGCCGCGCGCCATCGCGGCGGTGTGCGGGGCGCGCGCCGCCGTCGGCGTCGACGCGGCGCGAATCACGCACACGGCGTCACGTTAAAACCATGTGCGCGCAATAAAACTAAATATCAATTGGTACTAAATACACATACATCATGTTTCGGACATATAGTGTATGTGTAATTAGTGTGTATACGTATATACATCGCCATTCGAACCGCCCCGCCCGACAGCTCGGTCGATCTCGCGCCGGCGTCACGCGCCGACGCGCGCGTCGTCCCGACGGCATGCGCGACGGCGAAGACGCGTCGCGCGCGCGCTCCGGACGACCGTGCGCGCTGTGCTCGACGACGAAGCGAAACCCGCGACCGAAAAAGGTTTTGAAGAAGTGCTACGACGCCCTCGACGCGGACGTCGTCCTCGGACCGCTGCTGCTCGACGATCGCGGCGGCGCGCGCGGACCGGTGTACTGTCACCAGGCGTGCGCGCTGTGGTGCCCGGAGGTGTACTTCGACGCGAGGACGGAAAAGCTGCGAAAGCTGGCGGAGGCGCTGCGGCGCGCGCGAAGGATACCGTGCGCGCGGTGCAAGGGGAAGGGCGCGGCGATCGGATGCGCGGTGGAGGCGTGTCCGAGGAGCTATCACTTTGCGTGCGCGCACGCGGACGGATGCGCGTTCGTGCAGGGGGAGTTTATGCTGGCGTGTCCGAGACACGCGAGAAGGATGGCGAGCGAGCGGGCGGACGCGCGATGGCAAGACGCGGGAGTGGAGGACGCGGTGGAGGAGGGGCAGGGAAAGGGCGCGGGGTCGGGAGACGGCGATGGATCGAACGATAGGGGGGTGAGCGGCGCGAGAGATGGGTCGAATGGGGCGACGGCGCCGGTGGAGGCGCCGCCGCTCGCGGCGCCGGGAGCGACGCCCATTTTGAATAGGATTCGCGCCACCGCGGAGATTAGTAGAGGTAGGAAACAGAAGAAGAGGAAGCGAGTGAAGTTGGCGGACGATAAGTTTATGAACACGCGCGAAGGAGCGATTTATCGCGCCGTGATGGAGGCGGGGGTGCGTTTGAACGCGGAGAAGGAGAAGAGCACCGGCGCCATCGCAGACGACGACGAAGCCTTCAGGCTTCGCGAGTCGAGACGATTGGACAAGGACAAGGAATTGATTCCACGAGTCGTCATCGGTGGTGGTCTTGGTACGTCGACGTACTCCGCCGGCTGGGAGTCTCTCGCAGGCATGGAGGAGCACGTCAAGACGCTCAAGGAGTTGACGCTCCTGCCGCTCGCGTACCCGGAGATGTTTGAAAGTCTCGGCGCGGGCGCCGCGCGTGGCGTGCTTTTGCACGGACCTCCAGGAACGGGAAAAACAGCCGCTGTGCGTGCGATGCTCGGCGCCGCGGCGAGAGGACCGAGACCGATTAGCTTTTTTAGCCGGCTCGGCGCGGATTGTTTGGGCAAGTACAGCGGCGAAGCCGAGCGCAAGCTCCGGTTGTTGTTTGAAGAGGCCGAAAAGCGCCAGCCGAGCATCATATTTTTCGACGAAATCGATGGTTTGGCACCCGCGCGTCGAGGTGGTGGCGGCTCGGGCGCGCAGGATGAGATTCACTCCTCAGTCGTCGCCACTTTGCTCGCGCTCATGGATGGTTTGTCTGGTCGAGGGTCTGTTGTCGTTGTCGCATCGACGAATCGTCCCGACGCCGTCGATCCCGCTCTGCGCCGACCTGGGAGATTCGATCGCGAGCTATTTTTTGGTCTTCCAGACGCTGAAGCGCGTGCGGACATATTAGCCGTGCACACGCGCGCCTGGACGCCTCGGCCGAGTCGCGAGACGCTCGAAGCAGTCGCGAGCCGCACGGAGGGTTGTGCCGGTGCTGACTTGCGCGCGGTCGCGAACGCGGCGTTGATGAGTGCGCTCAAGCGTACGTGTCCATCACTTCTTAGCGGAGATCCAACGCGCGATTCTTTGGCGGTCGAGCTCGAAGCGCGACTGCCGCCGCCAGAGAGCTCGAAGACGGCTTTGGAGGAGGCTCGCGTGGCGCACGAATCAGGACACGCCGGCGCTTTTTTGGCGCTCAAGCAATTCGACGCGCTCGCGATGCGAGTCAAAGTATACTGGCCCTTAGAAGACGCTCATCACGAGGCCACGATTGTCGGCTACGACCGGAATACGGTCAGTCACCGATTGCGATACGACGACTCAAACTTGTTCAACGGCGAGGACGTTTGGATGCAACTCTTCCGGCCGAACGTCGGTCTCGAAGTGGTACCGAGCGATTTAGAAAAACATCCGGTAAAAGCAACGGTACGCACGCGGGTCCGCGAGTCGTTGGAGGACGCGAACGACTTACTCGAGAAGTATCGCAACAGTCGTCGAGACGGCGTTTCTGTGTCTTCGCGAGACTGGACGCACGCTTTATCCACCACGTCTAACGCGTGTTCGGCGAGAAGCGCCGCTGCGGCGCTCGTGCCGCGCGGGAAACCGCTCGAAAGCTTTTTAGTCCCTATCCTTGGTGGCTCGGTTCGAAAAGTGATGAGCGAATGCTTCAAGCGCGGCGCACCGATGACGCCCAAGTGTCTCTCCGCGGCGAGCGCGTGCGCCGACGCCGACGTCGCCGACACAGTCGTCGAAGACGCTCTCATCGCCGCTGGTGCGTTTGAACGCGGTTCAGCTTCAATCGAAGACAGAGATATCGTGCCTTTGACTCATCCGTCGGCATCCGGGGACGATAATTCCGTTCGAAGCGGATGTCGACTCTTGCTCGCGGGCGAAAGCGACTGCGGCCAGCGGGAAATCGTAGACGTCGTGCTGAACTCTTTGAGCGGAACTTCAACGCACTTGATCAATCTTGCATCGCTGATATCGCATGGAGATGGCGACGCCGTGCGCGGTGTGGCGGCTGCCTTACTCGAGCCTCTAAGGCAAGCGACGCGAACGAAAACGACGCTCGTGATGCCAGACTTGGACTTGTGGGCGCTAGCGGCTTCCACCGATGGCTCCGGCGACGTCATCGGCGTCACGACGACCGCGCTTTGGGATCTCGTGCAGAGCACTATTGCAGATTGCTACGCAGCACCCAGCGCGGGCGATGGTGGCCTGTACGTCGTGTCGTTCGTCAACTTGCCCACAGAGACGCTTCCTGAAGCCGTACTCCACTTTTTCGAGTGCGACGGCGCGGCGATGGATGTCGAACCTCAGTTCTCCGAAGACCGCGTCAAAGAGTGTGTTGAGCGCGCGGTGTACGAGATCGCCACCGTCGACGTCGCGTCTGCATACGCCGAAGCGCGGCATCACGCATACGCGAAGAGGATTGCCTCGCGGCGCGCGCCGAAGACGCCGTCCCCCGCCGTCGTCGCGGACGAGGAAACGGCGAACGAAGCCGCGTGCGAGGCGCTTCGAATCCGTGTCAGACGCGCACGTGCCATCGTTCGCGCGGCAATCGCAAAGTGTGTCAAAGAGCTTCTGAAAACGCACCGATTCGATCGATTTTTCAACCGCTCCGAGCAGGCTGGAAAACTCATTCAACTGGCGTTGGATCGTAAAATAGGCAATCCGAATCGGTTCGTGAAAGATCTTCGCGCGTGCGCCAGAGCTTTGAAGCCTCGACGCGTGACGCACGCCAACATGCACAAACCGATCGCGTCGTTGGGATTCAGCGCGGTGGACACCCTCGAAAGTTGGTTCCATCTCGGCGTCGCCAAGCTCTACGACGAGTACGTCGCGACGGACGCCGAATACGACGAAGCCTTGGCGTCGCTCGCCAAAGTCTCCGGCTTTTCCTCGTCGACGACGCGCGCCGCGAGACCCGAGGTGAGCGCACCGTCGACAATTCGTCCCCCGACGCCGTCCTCGGACGTCGTCGCGCCGCCCCGTCTCCCTCCGCGTCCGCTCGACGTCGTCGTCGACGACGTTCGCGCCGCCCTCGCGCGCGCGCTCCCCGCCTCATCCGCCGACGTCTCCCTCACCCTTCCCGCGCTGCGTCGCGCCGTGGACGCCACCAGACTCGACGCGCGCGCCCTCGAGCGCGTCTGCGTCGCCGTGAATCCGCGGTGAACCGTCCGAGCGCGCCGCGTCGTCGCGAGCGCGAATGTAAGATGTAACCAACCGAACGACCGACCGACCGACCGTGCTCCGACCGTCCGCACACCTCCGCGCGTCGGCGCGTCGCGTCGCGCGCGCCATGGGCGCGTCCCTCGCCGCGTGCGCGTCCCCCTCGCGCGCGGACGGCGTCGCCGTCACCGACGTCGACGTCGCCGTGCTCGACCTCAAGCGCGCCGAGCGCCGACTCGACGCCCACCTGCGCCGCGTCGACGCCGACATCGCGCGCGACGTCGCGCGCGCGCGCGCGCACGCGTCCTCCCCGAGCGTCGCGCGCGCGCACCTGCGCGCGAAGCGCGCGCGCGAGGCGGTGCGCGCGCGATTGAGCGCGCTGACGCTGACGGTCGCGACGGCGCTGATGGAGATCGACGCCGCGCAGGCGAGCGCGGAGACCGCGCGGGCGCTCAAGAGCGGCGCGGACGCGATGCGCGACGTCATCGCGGCGTGCGGTGACGTCGAGGCGGCGATGGAGGACGCGGAACGCGCGAGGGCGTGGGCGGCGGCGGCGAGCGCGGACGCGCCGACCGGGACGCGGGACGAGGACGTCGCGGACGAGTACGAGGCGATGGTGCGCGAGATGAACGCGGAGGCGAACGAGGCGCGCGCTATGGTCGAGGATGCGTTAGAGTTACCGTCGGTGCCGACGCGCGCGAGCGCAGACGCGCGAGGCGAGATGGGGACGGACGAGGCGAGCGCGGCGACGCGCGCGGCGTCGAGGCGGCGCGAACGCGCGGCGGCAGAGTGACGCGCGCGAGATGTCGCGCGAGGTCGCGAGAAGCGCGCGGACGGTCGCGCGCGTTTCGAGGCGTCGCGCGGGAGGCGCGCGGGCGACGCGCGACGCGAGGCGCGGGAATCGTCGTCGGGAACGGGACGCCGTCGCGGGATCCTTTTTCGGACGCGACGACGCCGAGCAGTGGCTCGCGGCGGGCGACGGCGCGATCGATGATTCGACGTCGACGTCGGCGACGTCCATCGATGCGTCGCTCGCCGAGCTCACCAAGCGCCGCCGCGGGTTGACGCTGTTCGAACGAGAGATGGATAAAGAGGACGAGGACGACGTAGACTTGCTGGCGTGCGCGTGCTACGTCGCCGCGCACGCGAATCCAGACATCGACGTCGAAGACGTGCGACGGGAAATCGACGCGTGCGCCGCGCTCGTGCGACGTCGATTGGACGCCGACGTCGACGCGCGGTTCCCGTTGCGCACGATCAAAACGATTTCCCGGGCGTGGTCCACGGATTTAGGCTTCAAGGGCAACGTAGAGAATTATTACGAGGTGGAAAACTCGTGCGTCGACGACGTGCTGAGGCGAAAAGTTGGGATTCCCATCACGCTGTGTTTGATGTACATGGAAATCGCCAAGCGCGTCGGCGTCGACATGGTCGACGTCGGGATTCCCGGACACTTGCTGTGTCGACCGCTGGCTGAAGGCATGGAGGTGCTCGTGGATCCGTTCAACCAAGGCGACGTCTTATTCATCGAAGAAGTCGAGGATATTTTGAGCAAAAATTCCTTGTTCGGAGAAGGCGGCAAAGTGCAGATCGAGCGCTCGTTTCTCCAAGAGACAAAGATACGTAAAAAGGCGTTTCTGACGAGGATGCTGGTGAATCTCAAGTCGATTTACTTCGCTCGCGAAGATTACGAGCGCGCGCTGCAGATCACCGAGTACATGATGGCGTGTAACCCGTACGAGTCGCTGCGAACACCCCTCGTGCGCACGATGGGGGTTCTATATTTCAAAACCGAGCGTTGGATGGACGCCCTGGAGACGTTTACGTCGCTGAGCGACGCCGACGTCGACGACGAGATCGACGCGTACGTCGAGCACATTCGTCGCGTTTTAGCGCTCGAGAAGGACGTCGTCGCGGACGAACAAAACGACGACGACGACGACGACGGCGAAGCGCGCGCGTAGCGATAGCGATAGATACTAGTAGCGATGATACATTTCTCGAAACGCGCGCGCCCTTCGTCGTCAACACCGCCTCGCCTTGCGCGCGTTCAACTTTTTATTCTTCTTCTTCTTCTTCCGCGCCGCCGTCCCGATTCGCGGTTCTCGCCCCTCCCCCTCCCGTTCGCCCCCCCCTTTCGCTCTCGTCTCCAGCGCGACGTCGCTCGCGCCGTCGAACGCCAACTTCCCGATCAACCCTCCGCTCGTGCTCGCCACCGCCGCCGCGCTCGACGCCGCGCGCGTCGCCTCCCTGTACGCCTCCGCGTCGATCGTCGCCCGCCGCGCCGTCTCCCGCGCCGGCATCACCCCCACCACCGTCGGCGTCCCCCCCGCGTCGCTCGCGCGCGCCGATTCGCGTCCCTCCGCGGCGTCCCGCGCCGCGAGCCGCTCGAGCGCCGCCTCGACGAACGCCGCTTTCCGTCGATGCGCCTCCGTGCGCGCGCGCTTCTTCAGCGCCGCGACGCGCGCGTTGTGCGCGTACTTTTTCGTCAGTCCCTTGGTGCGCGTGCCCTTGGGGCACACCATCGCGTCGCGCGTCGCCGCGTCGCCGCGACGAGTGCGGCCGGCGTCGTCGTCGCGCGCGCGCCGACCCGTAACACCGACGCCGACACCGCGCGACGCTCGACGCGGAGTCGAGTCGCCTTCTTCAGGTCATCATCGAGGTTTTTGAACTATGCACGTCGAGTGAATACTCGAAGTTTTTGCACTCGCTGTGAACTGCACCCACGTGCGCACTGTTTGGGTTGGGTTTTATATGTAAATTCGTCATTAAACGTGTCCGTGCGTGACAGAGGTCGCGGATGCGGTCGAACTGTGGTGTCTTTCATTTTGCCCCTTTCATGGGTCGTCGCACGTATATCGCGCGCGAAATCGCGCATCATCTTTTACCGCGCGGTCGGTCGGTCGGTCGTCGCGACGCGGCGCGCGCGCGTGCGCGGTGGTGTACACCGACGCGCGCGATGGCGACGGTGGCGCCTTCGACGCGAGGCGCGCCGGACGCGGTGACGTGCGAA
>Ga0206682_10002220_pt1 | contig 18001 bp, 16 predicted proteins | sample M240m12015metaG_FD_155444 | JGI IMG/M metagenome (GOLD analysis project Ga0206682, IMG submission 155444) | Ammonia-oxidizing marine archaeal communities from Monterey Bay, California, United States - M2 40m 12015 | ecosystem: Environmental > Aquatic > Marine > Intertidal zone | place: USA...
ACGATGAGCGCCAAGATTAAATGGAATATTTTGGCATTGGTCCTGTGGAATTTAAGTGAGCACTGCCATTGTTTGGCGATGAACTCAGTAAATCCGAACAGTTTTTTTGGATGGTCCTAACCTAAATGACATTGAGCTAGATATAAAAATCGACAACCACATTTTCAGCATGAGGTTAAATTTTATAAAGGCAACGTTTAAGAGACTGATCAGTTTTAACAATTGTATATACAACAGCAGCGTTGAGTTTGGGTATGCAAACATCGAAAATTGGACCAAATTCACGGATTCTAAATTTTTGGACAATGCCAATTTTGTACGTGCTCTGTTCCATGGCTCTGTTATACTATAACGGGCCAGTTTTCATAGCGGGGTTGATTCTTATTGTAGTGAGAATGAAAGCGCTTTTTCAGCTGTTTTGAAAATTTAAAATTTAAAAAATGACCCCTGATCTCCACGGCTAAAAGTTTTATAGTATCTGAGCTTTTGGCGATGTGAACTGGCGAGAAATTCCAAAAAAACGGTGACAACAACATCAATATAAACCCCGACGACGCGTTGGCTGCCCAGATTTCTGGCTACGAATACATCTGCACCCAAGCGGAAAATATCGGGTAGCTTGAGCTGCGAAAGGAGATGATCTGGCAGGAGCTAGCCTCTCGGGCCGAGCAGATAAAGCCATTATTTTAACGGTTACTGCGCAAAGTCTTTGGGTGGATTTATGATCATGGCACCTCGATTAGCCGGCCAGCTCTGGTGCTGCTGTACCTTTAGTGTATTACCTTTTTAGCACAGAGCGGACGGGCCGGGCATCAGGCGGCGCTCACGACCTGGAATGTTCTCTGCCACACGGGCGGGCGAATGTTTCCGCTTGTCGGCGGTCCTGTCTGTGTCGAAGAGCAAACTCTTAAAGCCGTACGCGCCGCGCCGCCGGCATTGCATTTTCTCAGCACCAGCGCTGCGGTCCTCAGCCCGTTCCTATTGTTGCTCATGGTCTTAGCGCTCAGGCTCAAATTTCGCATTTTGATTTGACGCTATTCAGCAGCGATTTGATCCTTGGGATTTTCCACCTTTACCGCGGAGAATTTGAACTCTGGGATTTTGCCAAATGGATCCACTGCAGAATTGGTCAGCAAATTGGCTGCCGCCTCCACAAAGGCGAAGGGCAAAAACACCATATCGGGCGCCACGGCACGGTCCTCGCGGGCCATGATTTCGATACTGCCGCGTTTGGTGGTCAAGCGGACCAAGCTGCCCGGCGCCACGCCCAGCTTGCGCAGAGTGGAGGGATGTAGCGAGCAATTGGCCTCTGGCTCTACCGTATCCAGCACCTTTGAGCGGCGGGTCATGGAACCCGTATGCCAATGTTCAAGCTGCCGACCCGTGGTCAGGATCATCGGATATTCCGCATCTGGCACATCATCGGGAGCAATCAAATCTGCTGGAGTGAAGCGCGCACGCCCATCCAACCGCGGAAAACCATCGCCAAAGACGATCGGCTGGCCGGGGTCTGTCGGGGAGAGTGATGGGTAGGTCACCGCATTCTCATTTTCGAGACGCTCCCAGCTGATATTATCAAAAGACTTCATAGTGAGTTTCATTTCAGCGAAAATTTCACTGGGATGGTTGTAGCTCCAGCCCAGCCCCAGCCGTTTGGCCAGTTCCACTTCTATCCACCAATCCGCGCGTGCCTCACCGGGCGGGGAGACCGCGGGCCGGCCCATTTGCACTTGTCGGTTGGTATTGGTGACTGTGCCGCTCTTTTCTGCAAAGGCAGCGGCTGGTAGGATTACATCGGCATAATTGGCGGTTTCGGTGATGAAAATATCTTGTACCACCAGATGCTCCAGCTTGGCCAAAGCATCCCGCGCATGGGCCACATCAGGATCGGACATGGCTGGATTTTCACCCAGCACATACATGCCGCGAATATCGCCCGTGTGCACGGCATCCATGATTTCTGTTACGGTGAGACCTTTGTTGGGATCTAGCGGCTCATTCATACCGCCGTCGCGGGCCCAGACTTCTGCAAATTTGGACCGAACGTCATCACTGACAACGGTTTGCATATCGGGCAGGAACATCGGGATGAGCCCGGCGTCAGAGGCGCCTTGCACATTGTTTTGCCCGCGCAGCGGATGCAGCCCCGTACCCGGCCGGCCCACATGGCCGGTCATGAGCGCCAGGCTAATCAGGCAGCGTGAATTATCAGTGCCGTGGATATGCTGCGACACCCCCATGCCCCAGAAGATCATCCCCGCCTTGCCACGTGCAAATACCCGCGCGACATCTCGCAGGGTTTCCGCGTCTATGCCGCAGATATCAGACATTTTCTCAGGGCTGAAGCCTTTAAGATGCGCACGCTCTGCGTCCCAATTTTCCGTGTAGGTGTCAATGTATTTCTGATCATAAAGCCCCTCCTCTACGATCACTTGCATGATGGCGTTGAGCATGCTGACATCTGCCCCGGGCCTGAATTGCAGCATATGGCTGGCAAAGCGTTTGAGGGCCTGTCCGCGTGGATCCATGACAATCAGCTTTCCGCCGCGTTTGGTGAATTGTTTAAAATAGGTAGCCGCAACGGGATGATTTTCTATTGGATTTGCGCCGATGACAATCGCAACATCGGCGTTTTCAATCTCGTTAAAGGTCGCGGTTACCGCGCCAGAGCCGACGTTCTCCATCAAGGCTGCGACGCTGGAGGCGTGGCAGAGGCGGGTGCAATGATCCACGTTGTTGTGCCCGAAGCCTTGGCGAATGAGTTTTTGGAACAGATAGGCTTCTTCATTGGTACATTTTGCTGAGCCAAAGCCCGCAACGGAGGTGCCGCCGTAGACTTGTTTGAGCTTGGCCAGACCACCCGCCGCGACATCCAATGCCTCTTCCCAGCTGGCTTCGCGGAAGACATCGCCCCAATTTCCTGGATCAACGTTGAGGCCCTTGGCTGGCGCATCCTCTTTGCGGATGAGCGGTTTGGTTAGGCGATGATCGTGGTGAATATAGTCAAATCCAAAGCGGCCTTTGACGCAGAGGCGGCCCTCATTTGCAGGGCCATTGATCCCTTCGACATATTTAACGCGATCACCTTTGACCTTGAGGCTGACCTGACAGCCGACACCGCAGAAAGGGCAGACGCTTTCAATTTCATGATCAAAATCTTTGCTGTCTCCGACTTGGTTTTCATCGGTGACTGTTGCTGGCAACAATGCGCCCGTGGGGCAAGCCTGCACGCATTCACCGCAGGCTACGCAGCTGCTTTCACCCATTGGGTCCGCCATATCAAAGGTCGGATAGGCATCATGCCCCCGGCCCGACATTCCAATGACGTCATTGACCTGAACTTCGCGGCACGCACGCACGCACAGGCCGCATTGAATACAGGCGTCGAGATTGACAGACATTGCGACATGGCTGTCGTCCAGCAGAGGGATGCGCCCCTCTTCGAGTTTTGGAAAGCGGCTTTCAAGGACGCCCTGACCCGCTGCCATCTCCCAAAGGTGGCTGGATTTGTCATGCGCCACCTCTGGCTGTGGTTGATCTGCAACCAGCATTTCCATAACCATCCGGCGCGCCTGCTTGGCACGGTCCGACTGGGTATGCACGACCATGGCTTCGGCTACGGGACGGATGCAGGATGCAACCAGCGTCCGCTCCCCTTCCACCTCGACCATACAGGCGCGGCAATTGCCGTCGGATCGGTATCCTGGCTCGTCGCGGTGACACAGATGGGGAATGATAAAGCCCTGCCCTTTGGTGACGTCCCAAATCGTTTGCCCTGCAGGGGCCGACACCTCTGCGCCATCAAGGGTGAATGTGACTGTCTCTGACATCGAACGTCTCCTACGAATCTTTCCCTTGTTAGACCAATTTTTTGCTCAAAACAGGTGCCATACGCGACAGGCATGGCCAAATTTGCGCCAAGGCAGGTTTTTGATGCAAGTCATTTCAAGCCGATTGGCAAAACCGGCAAAGCGAGCTAATTCAGTGCCATGAACCAAAGTGAAATTATATTGATCCGCCATGGACAAGCCAATACTGGTGCCAAAGATGAGGAGAGCTATGACAAACTTTCCGCCACGGGTCATCAACAGTCTGCTTGGCTGGGCGATTATCTGCGCGCCCAAGACAGTGAATTTGATCGTGTAATTTGCGGCAATCTTTTGAGGCATCAGGAGACTGCGGCGGGGTTAGGCTTGTCGCAGAGCATCGAGATCGATTCTCGGGTGAATGAGCTGCGCTATTTTGATTTGGCCAGAGAATATCAGACGCAAACACGCGAGCCTTTACCTAAGTCAGCGGAAGAATTTGCCGAGCATGTGCCACAGCTTTTCACCGCTTGGCATGCTGGCCGGTTGGACAGTGCCCATGAAAGCTACTGCAGTTTCGCAGATCGCTTCGCTACAGTGATGTCGGAGCTTGCCAGCTTTGGCGGCCGTAGTTTGGTGATTACCTCTGGTGGCGTGATTGGTATGGCGTTTGCCCGGCATTTATCCCTGGGGCCGAAGGGGTTTGCCCAAGTGATGCTGCCTATTCACAATTCTTCGATACATCGATTTTCAATTGCCCAAGGAGCGACGCAAATGGCAAGCTATAACGGCACGCCGCATTTGGATGCCGCCGACCGCCGTTACGCTCGGACCGTGATTTAATAAATGAATTGGAACAGATTATGCTAAAACTTTTTGCCACTAAGGGCACTATTTCTGTGGCTGTTGCGCTTGTGCTGGAGGAGGTGGAAGCCGATTATGAGCTGTGTTTGATTGATTTTGCGGTCGATGAACAGCGCAGTCAGGCCTATTTGGAGGTTAACCCGAAGGGTCGCGTTCCAGCTTTGGTCACTGCGGGTGGCACATTGACTGAGACTGCGGCGGTGCTGGAATATATCGCCCCGAATATGCTGCCGAGGGACGCGTTTGAATCCGCCAAGCATCGGGAGATATCCTATTATCTTGCGGCCACAATGCATATAAATCATGCACATAAATTGCGTGGATATCGCTGGGCTGACCTGGAAACTTCCTATGAGGATATGAGAGCGAAAGTTCCGCAAACCATGGCGGAAAGCTGTGCCTATGTGGAGGATGTTATCGTCGGCCCGTATATATTTGGAGCACAATTCACTCTGGCAGACGCCTATCTTTTTGTCATTACGCAATGGCTGGCTGGCGATGGGGTGGAGATCCAAAATTACCCAAAGTTGGCACAGCTGCAACGCTCGGTTGCTGCGCGTCCCTCGGTTGCGAGGATCGCCGAGAAAGGCCTTTTATGACTCACATTTGGATTCGCGCAGAAGAGCGCACGAATGAGCAACGCGTGGGCGTGACCCCGGGGGGTGTGACTTCACTTGTCCAAGCTGGGTTTCAGGTGACTTTGGAAGAAGATCCGTCTCGGGCTATTGCGCTGGCTGATTACACAGGTTGCAGCTTGACCGCGACAGGATCCTGGCGCAATGCCCCCAAAGATGCGATCATTGTCGGATTGAAAGAGTTGCCAGAAGACGACAGCCCGCTGGTGCATCGCCACATCATGTTCGGTCATGCCTATAAGGGCCAGCCAGACGGCGTACGTTTGTTGGAGCGGTTTAAGCGGGGAGGTGGGCGGCTCTATGATTTGGAATATCTCACTGATGACACTGGGCGCCGGATCGCAGCCTTCGGCTATTGGGCTGGATATGCTGGGGCGGCCGTCGCGCTCAAATGCTGGGTGGCGGCACGCAGCGGCGCGCTTTGCGCCCCTTTGCAGACCTTTCCCTCAGCACGGACCTTACAAAAACATATTGCCGAAGATTTGGGCACGGATGAGCGCCCAAAGGTGATCATAATAGGGGCGTTGGGCCGGGTGGGCAACGGTGCGCGTGATTTTTGCGTCGCCATGGGCGCTGAAGTGACTGGCTGGGATATTGAGCAAACCGCGAAAGGTGGGCCATTCCCAGAAATTTTGACCCATGACATTTTTCTCAATTGCATCCTTGCCAGCGCGTCAACTCCAATATTCGTGCCGGCCTTAGCCGCAAGCGCACCGCGGGACCTTCGGGTGATTGGCGATATTGCATGCGACCCGGGCAGCGCCTTTTCTCCCATCAAAGTTTATGACCGCACCACAAGCTGGGAGCATCCCGCTTTGCGCGTCCATGAAAATCCGATTTTGGATGTCACGGCGATTGATAACTTGCCGTCACTCTTGCCGCGTGAAAGTTCGGAGGATTTTGCTGCACAGCTTTTGCCAAGCTTACTGAGTTTGCACGATATGGAGCAGGGCGTTTGGGGCAAGGCGGGCGCGCTGTTTGATTACCATCTATTATCGATGTGGGGCAATGATGCGGCGTTTTGAAACCCTCAGCTCTTGCCAAAAATCTTGAAATACAGCCACTCAGGCAGAAAGCAACTGCCTCGAAAAACCCAAGAAAATAGGCGCGGAAAGCTGTATTGAAATCGTGTACTATCCATGTGGCGCAGCATGTGATCGGCGGCCTGTTCTGGCGACATTATAAAGGGCATCGCAAAGGTATTTTTATCGGTCAGGCGGGTTTTAATGAAGCCGGGATTAGCCAGCTGTACTTTGATCCCTGTACGGTGCAGATCGGCGCGTAGGCTTTCTGCCAAGGCCATCAGTCCCGCTTTTGAGGGCCCGTATCCAATCGCACACGGAAGACCCCGAAACCCTGAAAGAGAGCCGGTCAGCACAATATGCCCGGCGTCACGAGCCAGAAATGACTCCATCACTTGATCCAGCACTCGGAACGCGCCGGTGAAATTGATATCGGCCATTGCCATCGCCTGTGTGCCATTCCACTTCTGCGCGGCCATGGGCCAATAGACCCCTGCAAGAAAAACTAACCCGTCCACATGACCCAACCGTGCTCCGGCGGCTGCAACAGACGCGCTATCGGCGAGATCCAATGGCAAAACTTCAGCCGGGCCGGGAAGGGCATCGGCCAAGGCCTGCAAACGTGTCTCTGAGCGGGCCGATAGGATGAGCTCGGCGCCTGCGGCGCTCATTTTGTGAGCGAGCGCCCGGCCAAGCCCCTCACTGGCACCTATGAGCCAGTAGCGTTTTGTCGCATAGTTCATCGCGGATCACACTACCGGCAGCGGTCGCATTGTGGCGACAAGCTCTGCAACTTTGAAGCCATATTTTCGAAACTGGCTATGGTTCATGATGGCGCCATTGTCCATAAGATACATCCAATCTGTGACTTTGAGAGCATGTCCACCAGCCTCTTCGGTGAGTTTAATTTCATAGGAAAGCATCACAGTTGCGCCTGATTGCTGCCCGTGGCCTGTACCAATTAAATCTGGTGCAGTGGCCTGAATTTGGCCATCCTCACTGAGTTTCAAAGTCCATTCGCGATGCTGGATGGTGCCGCTGTCGTAGTGAAATTCTTCTGTCATGCGACCTTCATTGCCCTGCCACTCTGCAAACATTTGAGCGACAAAGCGGGTGCTGACGCGGCCGAAAGGACCATAGATCACCCCCTCACAGAGCATTGGCCCTTTGAGGACCTCTCTGATATCGAATACAGGTGTGCTGGCGATATAGTGCTGCGGGCGTTGGGCTCTGAAGCCGGTTGCATAGCGCAGGCCAAGCGCCAGAGCGAGTGCGGCCAAGATGATGAAAGTCATGGTCATATCTGTTCATCCTGCAAAGGGGTTTTGATCAGCAAGCCAATCGCAACCAGTTTTAGTACGAGCGGGCAAACCGCATAAAGCAAAGTCAGGGTCCAAAGGGCCTGCTCGGTTTGTTTTTCAGCCGCGGCGTCGAATCCTGCCCCGTCTAAAATAGGGAAGACAGCTATGGCGGCAGCGGCTAGGGTCAACTTGCTCATCAAAGACCAAAGTCCAAAACCTTGTCCCCCGCTCGGGGCGATGATGGACAACCGTTGCGCGAAGGCCGCCGGTAGAAGTGTCAAATCTGCGCCGATGCTGGCACCCGATGCAATGCAGACCAAAGCAAAATAGATCACATCCCCGCCGCGCAAAAATGCCGCCAATGCAAAGACGACAATGGCCAGACCCATGGCGCAAACCAAGCTTTGGCGCGTGCCAAAGCTCTGGGCTGCCTTGGCCCAAAGTGGGGCGGAGCCAGCGGCGGACAGGAAGAACACCAGCAGCAATCCACCCGCCCAAGCGCCTGCTTGCAGCCGATGGGTGACGAAAAACAAAAACAGCGTGGATGTAACGGCCACCGGCATTGCATTGACGAAGGCTAAGATCAACAGTCTGCGTGCCAGATGATCGCTCCAGATGAGTGCGAAATTGGATGGCTCACGGGGCGCCGTGCCGCCCCATTGATGTCTCATCATCCAAGCGGCTAATAGGCCACAACTGGCAAACCCAACGCTAAAGCCTACCATAGGTGAGGCCGTCCAGATTATAAGAATGGTGGGCACTACGGCCGCAAAACAAATACCAATTAGCCCGCCGGTTTCGCGCCAAGCGGCCAGTTGCATATGCCCGCCAGGCAGATGAGAGGCCGCCGAAATACCTTGAGCATAAAAATTAATCGTCAGAAAGCTAAAGGCGCTGAACAGCCCGGTCATTGACAGGGCGAACCACAGCAACGGCGCGGTGCGCGGTGGTATTGCAAACAGCAATATTAAAGATCCGATCAAAATGAAAACTGAAAAACCGATCCAAAACCCGCGTTCGCGGCCAAGCCGTTCAGATACCCAACCAAATAAGGGATCTTGCACAGCATCCAGCAAGCGCAGCCAAAACAGCACTGCCGCGATGGCCGTCAATCCCGTACCATAGTTTTGCGCATAGAAAGTGGGTGCGAAGATATAAATGGGAATGCCAGCGGCGGCCAAAAAACCTGCAAAAACTGCAAAGGCAGGCAAAGCTGGACGGGTTGAGCTCGCTATCATCGGCTTATGTCTCTTTGCGGGGCCTCTGGGCAGGATCGAAACCGCGCCTTGCGCAACCATAGCTTTACTGCCTGCCAATGGATCAATGCCAAAACCCGGCGAGACCCGAGGGGACGCCGCAAAAATCCGCTCAGGATTGAGGCATTGGACAAGGGCTGTCGGGGTCCAACCAGCGTTGCAGTCAGACCACCTCCGGCCCGAGAATATTCAATTGAAATTCCGATACGCTCCGCGCGAATGTCAAATTGGAATCTGTAATCACCTTCGATCGGCTGAAACGGAGAGACATGAAAGATTTTTTGTGCGCGCAATATATCGTTGGCTGTGATGGGAGACAGATCATCTTTGTAGCAAAGGTAGCTGTGTCTTTGGCCGAAGGTGTTACTGACCTCGGCAATCACCACCCGCAGTGTGTCTTGCGCATCCATGCAAAGCCAAAAGCTCACAGGATTGAACACATGACCGAGCAGGCGCGGTTGCGCCAAAAGCAAAATGCGCTCTTGACCCGGTAGATTTTGCGCCTTCAAAACATGGCGTGCCCAGGCCAGGCCACGCCCCTCTTTTGGGGCGCCGCCGTGGTCGCTGTCAAACAGGCTCATCAGATTGAACTGATTGTGTGAAAAAAGGATCGGTCGGGCAACTTCTGCGGCCAAATCAATAAGCAAATAGTCTATAGCATAGCGAAAGGCATTGGAAACTGGCCCTTTGCGCCCGTGATAGGTATGCGCCTTGATATGGTCGAGGCAGGTCATTCAGCAGCGGCCAAAATAGTCGCTTTTTGCGCCGTCAAGCGTCGAGCCGCTTCGATGCCTGTGGCTAGGCCATCTTCGTGAAAGCCATTGCGCATCCAAGCGCCACAGAACCAGGTATGATTTGCGCCATTGATGTCGCTGATAATCTGTTGCGCCTTCAAAGCTGCGGTGTCAAAAACTGGATGGTGAAAGGTGTATTGATCGTAGATTAAGGCTGGATCAATGTCACGTTGGGTGTTCAAGGTGACAAAACAATGGTCATCTTTAGGCAGACTTTGCAGACGGTTGATCCAATAGGTCAGATCAATACGGTTGGATCGACGATCTTTATCTTCGGTATAAACCCATGACGCCCAGGCTGCCTTGCGTTTGGGCATGATAGAGCAGTCTCCATGCAGCACCATCGCATTGGGCTGATATTTTACTGCGTCCAAAGCCTTATGTTCGAGATGGTTCGCATCGCTGAGCATGGCGAGCGTTATGTCGGAATGGGTAGCGAAAATCACCTCATCGAAGGCCTCAATGCTGCCATCCTCCATATGCAACTCAACCCCCAACGGATTGCGCCGGACTTGGGCCACAGGGCTTGACAGACGAATGTCAACATTGTCCCGCACCAATGCGCTTTGCAGGCGGCTTAAATACTCACGCGAGCCGCCGCGCACAGTGCGCCACTGATGTTGCCCACCGGCGCCGAGAAGCGCGTGGTTCTTCATGAAATTGATCATCGCCTGTGCGGGAAAATCAAGGATTTGCGTGATTGGTGTAGACCAAATTGCGCCGGTGAAGGGGGTAAGGTAATAGTCGCGAAACCAATCGCCAAGCTGCCATTTATTGACCAACTCACCGATGGTGATCGCAGGATCAATCAACTCACTATTGGCGCGTTTATTGAACTTTAAGATATCCCGTATCATGCCGTAAAATCTTGGTCTGATCATATTTTGCGGCTGGGCAAATATGGCTGTAGGGGCCAGAAGTCCATATTCCAACCAACCACCGTCAATAGACGCACCGAAGCTCATGTCTGAGTCCACCACGGGCACATCCAGCTCCTTGAAAAGGCGAATCAAATGTGGGTAGTTCACGTCATTGAAGACTAAAAACCCAGTATCTACAGGTAAATCGCCGTTCTTGCCGGCCATAACAGTCCGCGCGTGGCCTCCGAGCTTTGGAGCGGCTTCAAACAGAACCACTTGGTGTGAATGGCGCAACTCATAGGCTGCTCCCAAGCCTGATATCCCACCACCAATCACAGCAATACGTTTCGCGCCCAGCGGAGCAGTCTCAAATGGCATAGGGACTTCCTTTATTATTACTTGAGGTATTTACGCTGAACGCGCGGGTTTGGATTACTTTTAAAACGGTCACGTTTTTTATGATCCAAATAGTTTGATACGCCGTAAGTATATCATGAGAGTAAATTTAGATATAGTGCAAGAAGCGGGTGCATCTGGATATCAGGTGGCGTATGCTGTACTTAATTCAAATGTATTTGACGACCAGAAGGCTAGCATTCGCGCAGTGACAAAAACCATCCCAAAAAACACATGGGTTGATCATCTGAAGCGTATTCAGACCGACCGAGACCAGCAGGCTTTCGCGGAACTCTTCGGATACTTTGCTCCGCGTGTGAAAGCTTTCTTGATGAAATCAGGCGCGGCGCCAGGCTTGGCAGAAGATTGCACCCAAGAGGTCATGGCCACCCTGTGGCACAAAGCGCATCTTTTTGATCCCAGCCGCGCCAGTGTGTCCACTTGGATATTTACCATCGCCCGCAACAAAAACATTGACGCTTTGCGCAAGCAACGGCGCCCAGAACCCGAGGAGCTGACTTGGGGTCCCGAAGCGGAGCCGGAAGCCTCTGATATTTTGGTGATGCAACAAGAGTCACAGCAGCTAAGTCAAGCCATGAAAGCTTTGCCCTGCCAGCAACGTGAATTAATTGAAAAAGCCTATTTTGGCGACCTCAGTCATGGCCAAATTGCAGCTGAAACCGGTCTGCCCCTTGGCACAATCAAATCGCGCCTTAGATTGGCCTTATCGAAACTCCGCCAGACGATGAAATGAACACAATGAACAAGATCACCCATCACCTTTCAGATCAACTGTTGATCGGCTATTCGGCAGGCACTTTGCCGGAGGCTTTTAATTTGGTAGTCGCTACGCACTTGTCGATGTGTGATGAATGTCGCGCGGCTGCCCAAAGCTATGACTCTGTCGGCGGGGCACTTTTGCATGCGCAACCGACCGAAGATTTGGACGCTGCGGCCTTGGCCAAGACGATGGCTTTGATTGCTAAGGGTCCAAAAGTCGCCCCGCCAGCGACGGCTGGCAGTGATTTGCCGGATCCCTTAAGCGCCTACATTGGCGGCGGTTTGAGCGATATTAAGTGGAGACCCATTGGCTTGGGTGTGCGGCAGTCTGTACTGAGAACTTCTCATGCCGCGACAGCGCGGTTGCTCTACATTCCCGCCGGTGCTGCTGTGCCAGATCACGGGCACCGCGGCACGGAGTTGACACTTGTATTAAAAGGCGCCTTCAGCGATGAAACTGCGCGCTTCGCTGCGGGTGATGTCGAAGTGGCTGGCGAGGATCTGCATCACAAGCCGGTGGCTGAGATTGGTCATGACTGTATCTGTCTTGCCGCCACCGACGCTCCGCTGCGGTTTAGCGCATGGGTTCCGCGGGTGGCTCAATCGATTTTACGGCTATAGTTTTGGCAGGGGCGCAACCGGTTCAATCGCTTCGACCTCTTCAAAATCGAAATTGTCCAATTTAGTAGCGCGCTTCCCTGCGCGCTCTGCGGCCGTGCTGATGCCTTCAATGTCTTTGCGCGCTTGGTTGAAATGAGTGTTGAGTTTTTCTACCCGATCGACCACCAGCTCAACATCCCGATGCAATTGCCGCAATGCCGTGCGGATGGCGCCGGCTTGTTCGCGCATCCGCGCATCTTTGAGGATTGCACGCATCGTGTTCAGCGTGGCCATACAGGTGGTGGGGGAGACGATCCACACGCGCGCTTCAAACCCTTCGCGGATCAATTCGGGGAAATTTGAGTGTAATTCGGCATAGACCGCCTCGGACGGCAAAAACATGATCGCCCCATCAGCAGTTATCCCTTCCAGAATATATTTCTCTGAAATAGCCTTAATGTGGGATTTCACCGAGGCCCTCATAAATTTGACTGCATCTCTTGTGTCCAGGTCGGTCGTGGCGCTGCGTAGGGCCTCATAGGCTTCTAGCGGGAATTTGCTGTCGATGACAATTGGGCCTGGTGGATTGGGCAAGTGGATCAAGCAATCGGCACGCTTGCCATTGGATAGTGTGGCTTGCCAAGTATAAGCATCGGAGGGCAGCGCCTTGCTGACGATCTCTTGCAGTTGGATTTCGCCAAAGGCGCCGCGTGTTTGTTTATTGGCCAAAATATCTTGCAGGCTGAGCACATCGCCGGATAGTTTTTGAATATTCTCCTGTGCTTTGTCTATGGTGACCAAACGCTGCTGCAATTCGCCCAATGAATTGGCGGTGGTCTTGGCATTTGTGGTCAGGTTGAGCGTCATCTGCTCTTGAACCGCCGCCAAGCGAGCCTCCATCAATTTGAGCATATTGCTTTGCTGGACGGCCTGCGCTTCTGAGACCTGGGTCAGGCCACCGGCCAATTGTTGCTGCCCATCGCCAATGGTTTGCACGCGTTGATTGAGATATTCCATTTGGTTTGTCAAAGGCACTGTGGCTTGTGCTGCGCGCCCGGCTGCGCGGGCCACCATCATAAGTAAAATCATCACCACAAAGGCAAAACCGCTGGCGGCCACCATTAAGATCAAGGTGATTTCAGGGGTGACTATCATGTGCGTCCAAACAGTTTTTCAATATCGGTAATCGCCAAACTGACATAGGTGGGGCGACCGTGGTTGCATTGGCCTGAATGCGGGGTTGCTTCCATTTTGCGTAACAACGCATTCATCTCTTCAGCTTGCATCCGCCGGCCTGTGCGTACCGAGCCATGGCAGGCTACGCGGCTCAATATGGCATCTAGCTGTGCTTGCAGGCTTTGTTGCGTGCCGCTGTCTGACAGTTCATCGACGATATCCAAAACCAACCGCTGCACATCCACATGGCCCAAAAGGGCAGGTACAGATTGCACGGCAACCGCGCCTTGCCCAAAAGGCTCGATGCTGAGACCCATTTGCGTCAAGGTCTCGCTTTGCTCCGTCAATAGGGCTATATCGCCGATGGAAAGGCTGATCACTTCGGGTATCAAAAGCGCTTGTGCTCGCACGCCGGTTTCGGCCATCTGGGCTTTGAGTTTTTCATAAACCAAACGCTCATGGGCGGCATGAGCATCCACTATGACCAAACCGTTTTCGGTCTGTGAAATGATATAGTTTTCATGCAGCTGCGCCCGTGCGGCACCTAAAGGACGGTGCTGGGCCTCAAGCTGTGGTGACTCTTCAATCCGTGCAGAAGGTTGCGGATCAAACATAGTGGCGGTTTCAGCCAGGGCCGAGTATCCAGCTGCATTACGCGGGCGATCCATCTGGTAGACGCGGGTTTGGCTAGGTGTTTCGCGTGTAAAAGAGCCGAGAGCTGCTTTGGATACAGTTGTAGAAGCGCGATGTCCCGCCTCGGCCAGCGCGTGGCGCAGGCCAGAAACGATCAGGCCGCGCACCATTGCAGGCTCGCGAAACCGCACCTCTGATTTCGCAGGATGCACATTCACATCCACCAGTGTCGGATCACATTCTACGAATAATGCCACCGCTGGGTGACGATCGCGCGACAGAAAATCTGCATAGGCTCCGCGCAATGCACCAAGCAGTAATTTGTCTCGCACTGGTCGGCCATTGACGAAGAGATACTGAGCAACTGCGGCGCCGCGGGAATAGGTCGGAAGACCTGCAAAACCTGTGAGGCTCACTCCCTCACGTTCCGCATCGACGGGAATGGCATTGTCTACAAAATCCCGGCCCATGATTTGCCCTAAGCGCCCTCGGAGTGCGGAAAACATATCGCCCTGCTCGGCTTGAACTTGGAACACCATTCTATCCGTAGCGGTGTCGCGCAGTGAGAATGCAATCGCGGGTTCGGCCATGGCCAATCGTTTGACCACATCGGCAATGGCTTGTGCCTCGGCGCGGTCAGAGCGCAGAAATTTGAGCCGGGCTGGCGTGGCGTAAAAGAGATCTCGCAGCGTTGCGCGGGTTCCGGGTTGCATTGCGGCAGGGCGCGGGGGGCTCAGCTTGCCACCGATAATCTGCAATTCTGCGCCTGAGCCTGCCTGCCTGCGGCTGGTCAGTGTCAGCTTTCCCACCGCGCCCAAGGAGGGAAGGGCCTCACCTCTGAAGCCAAAACTTTGAATATTTAGCAAATCAGAGCCGTCAATTTTGCTGGTGGCGTGGCGCGACATAGCCAAAGCCAGATCCTCCGCCGCAATGCCGCAGCCGTTGTCGGTGACCTGTATCAAACGCTTGCCGCCGTCAGCATAGTCTACGTCAATGCGTGTAGCGCCGGCATCAATGGCGTTTTCCACCAATTCTTTGATGGCAGAGGCTGGGCGCTCCACCACTTCGCCCGCTGCAATTTGATTGATTGCAGTCTCATTCAATTGCCTAATAACGGGTTGGTTTTGGCTTATATTGGGGTCGGGTTCGGGCATGCTACAAGTCATAGCATGCCCGGATCCGATTCTGCTACTCTTCCTTAAGTCCTGTTGGCTGCCCTGCCACAACAAAATTCAAAGCCTCTGGCTTGAGCAACTGCGCCGCAACGCGGTTGATTTCAGATAGGGTAACCGCGTTGATTTTGGCGTTACGAGTGTTGATGTAATCCAGCCCTAACCCTTGGCGCTGCATACCCACTAAGATCCGGGCAATCTGTGAATTTCCATCAAACCGCAAGGGGTAGGCGCCGGTCAGATAGGTTTGGGCCGCCTGCAATTCTTCAGCCGTGACCCCATCACGGGCCAGCTTGTTCCATTCATCACGAATCACTTCAATGGCTGCGCCAATTCGGTCATTGGCACTAGCCACTTGTCCCAACATCACGTTGGCGCGATCCTTGCTGATCAGAACTGTCGAGATGCCATAGGTGAGGCCACGTTTTTCGCGGACTTCTGCCGTTAACCGGCTTTCGATACCTTGTCCGCCAAGAATGGTGTTCAGAATAAAGGCCGCAAAAAAATCAGGATGGTCGCGATCAATGCCCTCATGACCAAAAATTGCGACTGATTGAGGTGTGGGCATATCCACCACGGTCAGACCGGCCGGGATGTCCAGTTCCAACAGCGCAGTTTCGAGAGCAGATTCTGCGGGCAAATCGCCAAGTAAATTGTCCAGAATGGGTCCAAGATCTTCGGCCGTAATATCCCCCGCTGCCGAGATCGACAGTGTATCCCGCACCAGCAGGTTTTGGTGTGCGGCCAGCAAATCTGCGCGAGTGAGGGCCGCGACGGACCTTTCGGTGCCTTGATAAGAGGTGCCATAAGCGTGATCTCCAAAGGCCTGCTCTGCCCAAACACGCTGGGCTGTGTTTGGCGGATCTTGCGCATTTGAGGCTAGAATTGAGAGCACCTGTTGGCGCACCCTTTCAATGGCGTCTGGGTCAAAACGGGGCTGCATCAATGCGGTTTTCAAAAGAGCTAGAGCCTCTGCCCGGTTTTCTGTTAGAAAGCGTACAGAAATTGACAGCGTGTCATCACTCACATCAAAGCTAAACGAGGCAGATAGGGCTTCTATTTCGGCCGCGAAAGCCTGCGAGTCCAAATCGCCCGCGCCTTCTTCCAACAGCCCGGTCATCAAGAAAGCTTCACCGCGTTTGTCTGGAGGATCCAGAGCCGCGCCGCCGGAAAACATAAGGTTCAAAGCGGTGAATGGGATTGCGGGTTCCTCTAATACCCAAGCAGAAAGGCCGCCCGGGCTGGTGATCGTTTTAACAGCGACGTCGGCCTGCACCGTGCCAGCCCACAGCAGAGCTCCTAGGGCGAAAATACGCATCATTGTGATTGTTCCTTTGGTCCCATCATCCATCCGGTCACAGAGGCTTTTTCATCAAACAGCTGCTCGGCAAGCGCCATAACCTCCTCGGGCGTGACCTCTTGCAAGATCTGCGGCCAAGCCTGCACATCTGCAACCGTCAGTCCCTGGGTTAGAGCTGCGCCGTAGCGCCGTGCAATGCCTGAGACATTGTCCATGGCGTAGATTTCGCTGGCGCGGAACTGGGATTTGATACGCTCAAAGAGCTTGATATCAATACCACCGGTAACAAAGTTTGCAATCGTGGCCTCTACGGCGTCCTCGATTTGCTGTAAGCTAACGTCGGGTGCAGGCACGGCGACCAGACTAAAGGTGCTCGGGTCCAAAGCCATGGGCCGATATTGGGCGCTGGTGTAAATTGCCTGCTGCGTATCGTATTGCAAGGTGCGACCCAAGACGGAGGTGGCGCTCGAGCCACCCAGAATTTGGGCCAAATACACGAGTGCGGCGGCGCCTCGTTGATCGCCACTGTTGCGCTCTGGAGCGAGATAGATGCGGGTGAAAAATGGCTGAGCGACCCGCTCATCGTGGAAAATCACACTGCGAGCTGCCCGGTGGGGCGGCTCTTGTTGACGTGCGCGCGGCGTGACTGCACGATTAGCCGGAAGAATACCATAATATCGCTCCGCCAAGGTTTTTACGCCGTTTGGAGTGACATCGCCCGCCACCACCAAAATTGCATTGTTAGGGGCGTAGTGCTGTTTGTAAAACGCCATTGCGTCATCGTAATTCAGCGCTTCCAGTTCATGCATCCAGCCAACGATGGGCACGCCATAGGGGTGGTTCAGGAACAACGCGGCATTCAAATGTTCGTTAAACAGCGCACCGGGTGCGCTTTCTGTGCGCTGATTGCGCTCTTCGATTACCACATTGCGCTCAACGATAATGTCATCAGGAGACAGCTGTAAACCGGTCATACGATCCGCTTCCATCTGCATCATCAGTTCCAAACGATCCGCAGCTACCCGTTGATAGTAGCCGGTGTAATCCAGACTGGTGAAAGCATTGTGTGACCCGCCATTGGCCGCCACAGTATCTGCAAGCTCACCGGCTTGCAGGTTTTCAGTTTTTTTGAACATGAGGTGTTCAAGAAAATGCGCGATTCCGGACTTTCCTGACGGTTCATCGGCGGATCCAACTTTATACCACACCATCTGTACGACCACGGGCGCGCGGTGGTCCTCGATCACCACCACATGCATGCCATTGTCGAGAACGAAATCGGTGGTTTTGCCTTGGGCCAGCGCCTTGAGCGGTACACAGAGACATAAAATGGCAAACAGTCGATTGAACATGGGCCTTCCTTCGCTGCTAGTTGGAGGCAATTTAGGCGTAGATTCCTAAAGAGA
>Ga0206682_10002221_pt1 | contig 17991 bp, 16 predicted proteins | sample M240m12015metaG_FD_155444 | JGI IMG/M metagenome (GOLD analysis project Ga0206682, IMG submission 155444) | Ammonia-oxidizing marine archaeal communities from Monterey Bay, California, United States - M2 40m 12015 | ecosystem: Environmental > Aquatic > Marine > Intertidal zone | place: USA...
GTTTAAAAAATACGTGCAGAAGTCCCTAAAGCGTCATGCTGCTGCTGTTCAAAAACACACCGAAAAAGGCACTTATTTTTTTGATTATGGAAATGCTTTTTTACTTGAGGCGTCTCGAGCTGGAGCATCGGTAATGGCAGTAAATAAAGTCGATTTTAAGTATCCATCTTATGTTCAAGATATTCTAGGCCCTCTGTGTTTTGACTACGGTTTTGGTCCATTCCGATGGGTTTGTGTATCGGGTAAACCAGAAGATTTGGATAAAACAGATTCCATTGCTCTTGAAGTGATGCAAGAAATTGAAAAAACAGCCCCTCCCGAAATTAAACTACAAATCCAAGACAACATTAGATGGATTAAGGATGCAAAAAATAATAAGTTAGTTGTTGGTTCTCAAGCTCGTATCTTGTATGCAGATTCAGAAGGGCGGATAAAAATAGCCCGGGCATTCAATGCCTCCATTGCCAGAAATGAAATCGGCCCAATCGTTTTGGGTAGAGATCATCATGATGTAAGTGGAACAGATTCTCCTTATCGAGAAACTTCAAACATTTACGACGGCAGTAAGTTTACTGCAGATATGGCAATTCACAATGTGATAGGAGACGGTTTCAGAGGTGCGACTTGGGTATCAATACACAATGGAGGTGGTGTTGGTTGGGGTGAAGTTATCAACGGTGGTTTTGGAATGTTACTGGACGGTAGTAATGAAGCATCTGAACGGTTAAAAAACATGCTGTTTTATGATGTCAACAATGGAGTTGCTCGCCGAAGTTGGGCTAGAAACAAAGAGGCTGTTTTTGCAATCAAAAGAGAAATGAAACGAACTCCCAATCTAAAAGTTACTTTACCTAATCTGGTAGAAGATTCTATCATAAATGAACTTTTTTAAATGCAGATACTTTTTAAAAATATCAAGGAGTTAATTCAGGTTCGTGAAAAAACTGAGGTTTTTGTTTCGGGGAAAGCAATGAAAACTTTACCCAGTATTCAGAATGCTTATTTACTCATAAAAAAAGGGGTGATTGCAAGCTTCGGCCCAATGACCGATTGTCCTGAATTTGAAGTTGATGAAATTGTAGATGCAACAGGAAAAATGATCTTACCCTCTTGGTGCGATTCACACACACATTTGGTTTATGCAGGAAATCGAGAAAGAGAATTTGAGGATCGGATCAACGGACTTAGTTACCAAGAAATCGCCGAAAAAGGAGGTGGAATCTTAAATTCAGCAAAGGTTTTAGAAAACACATCTCTAGAAGATTTGTACCTCCAAAGTAAAGTAAGACTTGAAGATGTAATGCGTCTGGGTACAGGAGCTATTGAAATTAAATCGGGTTATGGCTTAACACCTAAGTCGGAATTAAAAATGTTACGCGTAATCAAGCGTTTACAGAAAGAATATTCCATTCCTATCCGAGCTACTTTTTTGGCGGCTCATGCGGTTCCAAAAGCCTATGAAAACAAGAAGAAGTTGTTTCTCAAAACAATGTTAGAAGAAACCTTACCCATTATTCAAGCGGAAAATTTAGCTACTGCTATTGATGTTTTTTGTGAAAAGGGTTATTTTACCTCTGAAGATACCGCCTATGTTTTAAAAACTGCACAACCTTATGGTCTAAAACCTAAAATTCATGTAAACCAATTTAACGCAATAGGAGGAGTTGCCGTTGGGGTTCGTTTCAAAGCCCTTTCGGTAGATCACCTTGAACTTATTTGTGATGAGGATTTAGCTGTTTTGGCAGGAAGTAAAACCATTCCGGTTGCTTTACCTGGCTGTTCCTTTTTTCTGGGAATACCATACACCCCAGCACGAAAAATATTAGATGCTGGACTTCCTCTGGCTTTGGCTTCGGATTACAACCCCGGATCTGCTCCCTCTGGAAACATGAATTTTGTTGTTTCAACAGCATGCGTAAAAATGAAAATGACACCTCAAGAAGTCATCAATGCCGCAACAATCAATGGAGCTTTTGCAATGGGTGTAGAACAGGAGGTTGGATCAATAACTTTAGGTAAAAAGGCTAACTTAATTTTGACAAAACCCATTCAATCGCTAACTGCACTCCCGTATTCCTTTGGGTCAAACTTGATTGAAAAAGTTTATGTAAACGGTAAAGCACTAAATAAATAAATATGGATGCGATTGATCTGAACATCTATGAGCTAAACTATGTCCCTCCCAAGCAAGAACTGTGGAAAGGTCGTGCATCTGCTTTAGAACTCAATGTTCAGTATTGGTGTCAACAGATCGAATGCCACAATTTACAAAACGATTTAACCGCAGTTGAAAAGCCCCATTTTGCAATCATCGGATATGCTTGTGATGAGGGAGTAAGACGAAACCAAGGGAGGGTTGGCGCTAAAAATGGGCCGGAGGCTATTCGAAAACAACTGAGCCGTTTTGCCTTCAATCATCCTCCGAAAAGAATAATAGACTTTGGGAATATTATCCCTGTTGAAGAGGATATGGAAAGCTGTCAAGCTGCACTTGCTCGGGTTACAGAACAGTTGCTCTCACAAAATATTTTTCCAATCGTATTGGGTGGAGGACACGATGTTGCCTTTGGACATTTTATGGGAATTGAACGAGCCATCCAAAAAAGAGGAATTCATTCCATAGGAATCATCAACTTCGATGCGCATTTTGATTTACGCCCTTCAAAAGAACAGCCCAATTCAGGCACTCCATTCTATCAAATTCTTAACGAATATAAAAACAGTGTGGCATATTTTGTCTTAGGTATCCAAACTGCTGCAAACAGCCCTCAATTATTTGAAATTGCTAAACAGAAAGGGGTAAACTACCTGTTGAATAATGTTTGTGAGCCTAGTTCGATAATGGAAGTCAAAAATCAACTAGATGCATTCATTCAGCAGCACGACTACCTTTATGTAACTATTGATTTAGACGGTTTTTCTTCCGCCTATGCTCCGGGGGTTAGTGCCTCTTCTCCGCTAGGATTTTCTCCATCTTTTGTCTTTGATCTTTTAGAACACCTTTTCCAAACCCAAAAAATTGTTGCTATGGATTTAGCCGAATTGAATCCAAAATTTGACCGAGATGACACCACTGCTCGATTAGCTGCTCATCTTTTGGATGCTGTAGTTGGTATGAAAAACTTTTAACCAATAAGTTCAAATACAAAAGAATTCGGATTATCTTAGATCAGTTTAAAAAAAAATTATGATCAATAAAAAACAACTTTTATCCCAACGTCCCAAAGGAATGCCAAACGAATCAACCTGGAGCTTTGTAGAAGATACTGTAGCTCCACTCAAGGATGGTGAAATTCTCGTTGAACAAAGTCATATTTCGCTTGACCCAGCAATGCGGGGGTGGATGAACGACAGTCGTTCTTACATTCCTCCAGTAGAAATTGGAGAAGTAATGAGAGCCGGGAGTGTAGGGAAAGTTATTGAGACAAAAGGAGATACCAAATTCAAAGTCGGAGATTATGTAAGTGGCTGGGGTGGAGTACAACAGTATTATGTAGGAGACGGGAATGGATTTGTTCAAGTCGATCCAAATTGGGCAGATATCACTCGGTATTTGGGTGTTTTGGGAATGCCCGGAATGACAGCATACTTTGGAATTCTGGAAGTTGGCGAAATCAAAGAAGGTGATGTGGTATTGGTTTCGGGAGGAGCAGGAGCAGTTGGTTCTGTTGTAGGTCAGATTGCAAAAATCAAAGGCTGTCGTGTGATTGGTATTGCAGGAGGTCCCGAAAAATGTACTTACATGACCGAAGAACTCGGTTTTGACGGTGCCATAGACTACAAAAATGAAAATGTAATCTCAGGAATAAAACAACATTGCCCCAAAGGGATTGATGTTTATTTCGATAATGTTGGAGGTGATATCCTCGATGCAGCTTTAATTTTTATCCGAAAAAATGCACGTATTGTAATCTGTGGAGCCATTTCACAATACAACAATACAACTGCTGTACAAGGACCAAAAAACTACATGTCTCTTTTAGTTAACAGGGGTTCTATGAAAGGAATGGTTGTTATGGATTATGCTCCAAAATACCGTGATGCAATGAAAGAAATGGCGCAGTGGATTGATGAAGGAAAACTCAAAGCAAAAGAAGACGTTTACGAAGGGATTGAAAACTTTAGAGAAACTTTTTACCGTTTGTTCAATGGTGATAAACTGGGGAAACTGGTGCTAAAAATAAAGTAATTAACATTTATGAAACGCCGCGTATCTATTCAGTATGATATGGAAACCGAGATCATTGGATTCTATGATAAAGATACGGGTGAACTTGATTTTGATTGGGATGATGCCCAAACTTATGAAGCCATCAACAGAGCTTCTGATGCGCAACACCTGATTATTCATGAATTGTTTCGTTGTAAATATGCGCGGAATGCAAAAACAAGAGGGATTTATCGACGTTACCAGACCTTTATCAAAAGAGCTGCTGGTCTTACTTAACGGCGATTGTTTCTGTTTCTAGAGCCTCCAGAACGTTTTGTGTTCTTGGATCCATTTGAGTTTCCAGAGCGATTATAATTCCTTTGTCGATTTCTCCCTCCCTTTTGTTTTGGAGGTTCGGGTTTTATGTTTGGGTCGGGTTCAAAACCTAGCTTGAATTCTGATGGGATGCTTAGGCCTGTGAGTTTTTCAATGTCTTTAAGATAGGCTTTTTCGTCAATGCACACAAGTGAAATTGCTTCTCCCTTTGCTCCTGCTCTACCTGTTCTTCCGATACGATGGACGTAATCTTCGGGGACGTTTGGAAGTTCAAAATTAATAACATGAGGCAATAGTGGAATATCAAGACCTCGAGCAGCAATATCAGTTGCAACTAATATTTCAACCGAGCCGTCTTTAAATCCAGCTAAAGCCTTGGTGCGAGCACCTTGACTTTTGTTTCCATGAATTGCAGCTGCTGCAATATCGGCTTTCAACATTTTTTTTACCAAATTGTTTGCTCCGTGTTTGGTACGTGTAAAAACCAATACTTGTGACCAATTTCCTTCCTTAATCAACTTTATGATCAATTCCGCTTTTCTATCTTTATCTACCTTGTAAACTCTCTGAACTATTGCCTCTACTGTAGTGTTTTCTGGGGTTGCTTCTACCCATACGGGTTGGTACAAAATTCCTTGAGCAAGGTCTTTAATTTCTTTTGAAAAAGTTGCTGAAAACAAAAGATTCTGTCTCCTTTTAGGTAACAAATTCATTATTTTATTGATGTCGCGCTGAAAACCCATGTCAAGCATACGGTCGGCTTCATCGAGTACCAAAATTTCTACATGTTGTAGGGACAGTACTTTTTGACTGTGTAAATCTAACAAACGCCCGGGGGTTGCTATCAAAACATCTACTCCCTTGCGTAGGGTTGTAATTTGTGGTTTTTGATTGACTCCTCCAAAAATTACAGTGGACAAAATATCAATATGGGTACTGTACTCTTTTACGTTATCATAAATTTGTGCTGCCAATTCACGAGTTGGTGTCAATACCAGGGCGCGAACTTTTCGGTGTCTCCTTGAATTTTTTTGGGACAATAATTGTAATAATGGAAGGGTAAATCCTGCTGTTTTTCCGGTTCCTGTTTGGGCAGAAGCCAAAACATCTTTTCTTTTTAAAATTACTGGGATTGCTTTTTCTTGTATTGGAGAAGGCTCTGAATAACCTTTTTCTTGTATTGCTTTTAAAAGCGATGGCTCTAGGCCGAGGTCGTTAAATTTCATAGGGTGAGCTTTTATTTCGCTCATTCGTTTGCTAAGATACAACAACTTTGTGGCCCTGTGACAACAAGTGATCTTTATTAAATATTCGCTCTTAAATTAACTCAATTCGGTCGTCTAATAATCGGATTAGTTTGCGTTTGTACAAAAACCCCAGAGCTCTTTTAAATGCCTTTTTACTCATGTTGAGTTGGTTTTTGATGGCTAGGGGTGAACTTTTATCTGTTAGCATCAGATGACCTTGATCTTTTAGAGCGTCCATAACAGCATCACAATCCAAATCTATTACATTTAAAAAACCTTGTGGACGAAGGGATACATCAATTTTTCCATCTTCACGAATGTTTTTGATGTACCCTTTTAGTTCCCTATTTCTTCCCAATGGCTGGAAAACTTCGTTGCGAAACAAAAGTCCTTCAAATTCTTCGTCGATCAATACTACATATCCTAGGTCAGTTGCACGCTGGATGGTTAGTACTACTTGATCTCCAATTTCATAATCCATAATTAATGAGCTAAATTAAATAGAGTGCAAGGTAAGTTTTTTTGGAGGGTAAAATATGTTACCGCTGGATTACTTTTTTTGAAAAAGTCTTTGAATGACTTCAAATGCAGCTTCTGCCATTCGATTTCCTTTGTTGTCCAAAAGTGGATTTACCTCGGTTACTTCGAGACTGACAACTTTTTTTGATTCCATAATTCGATCAATAATCGCTACAACTTCATCGATGTCAAAACCCTTGGAAACTGGTGTTCCTGTTCCTTTTGAAATCAAATCACAATCCATACTGTCTACATCAAAAGAAATGTAAATCATATCCACATCGCTGAGACGTTCTAATGTTTCGTTTACACAACGTTCTAATCCACGATGGCGAATTTCGTGAACGGGATAGTTTTTAATGTTGTTTTGTTTTATGACCTTGTCTTCGGGTTCTTCCGTATTTCGTACTCCAAAATACACAAGATGTTTTGGTAAAACTTTGGGTGGGTCTCCACCTACTTTTTTTAGGTTTTCCCAAAGGGTTAGAGTTTCTTGATTCGTTTTATTGACAGCTAGATTTTCGTTGTTAAAACCGAGAGCAGCTGCAAGGGGCATTCCATGTACATTCCCTGAGGGTGTACTCAGAGGAGTATGAAGATCGGCATGTGCATCAATCCATAAAACTCCTATTGTTTTGTTGGGATACGCTTTTTGTATCCCAGCCAGAGATCCAAAAGCTGAGGAATGATCACCAGAAAGAATGAGTGGAAATTGATTTTGTTTTAAAATTTCACTGACTGAATTGCATACCCGTTGACATTGTTCCAAAACAAAGCCAAGTCGATGTTTTATTTCAAAGAATTTTTTATTGTAAATCGTTTCGTTATGTGAAGGAACATCTACAAAAGGGTGCTCGTTAAAAAAGCCATTATGTTGATTGATTGCTGCTATTTCAATAGCATCAATACCTAAATCAGATCCTCTCGTTCCTGCACCAATATCGGAACGGTTTTTTATGATGGTAATGGGTTTCATAATTACTTTTGAGTTTGTTTTCTTCTTTTAATCTCGTTTTGTATGAGTTCCATTTCTCTTGACGTTTGATTTGCAATAGATGTGTTTTCTTTGGCTCTTCGAATTAGATAGGGAACTACCCTTTTTATGGGACCATAAGGTAAATATTTTACAACATTGTATCCTTGAGCAGCTAAGTTAAACGAAATATTATCACTCATTCCAAAAAGGTGGGCAAAGCATATTCTGGGATGATCTTTAGCAATGTCCTGAACTTGCATTTGATCAACTGCTTTTAGGGTGCTTTCTTCATTGTGACTTCCAACAAAAACAGCGACATCAGCTATGTTTTTTAACAATAAATTCAGTGCATCATCAAAGTTTTTGTCTGTTGCTTCTTTTGAAGGACAAACTGGGTTAGGTAATTGGTTGATTTGAGCGTAAGCAGTTTCTTTTTCAATGTAGGCTCCTCTGACGAGTTTAACTCCTAGTTGATACCCTGCTTTTTTGGCTTTTTTGAGGAGTGATTTCAAATAGAGTAATCGATTTGAGAGATACATTTGAATGGTTGAGTAAACAACGATGTTGTTTTTGTTGTAGGTTTCCATCAAATCTTCAACCAATTCATCTAAAGCTGGTTGAATCCAGCTCTCCTCTGCATCTACAAGGATTTTTAAATTTCGTTTTACTGCTTTTTCACAACAGCTATCAAACCTTTTTCTTATCCGTACCCAAGCTTCCTTTTCTTCTGTTGAAAGCTCAATGTTTTCACTTACTTTTTTGAAGAGCGAAATTGCACCAAAACCAGTTGGTTTTAACACTACAAAAGGAGTTCCCAAATTGGGGTCAGAAATTGCAATTATTTTAAGAATTTGATCCAGACTTTTCTCAAAACCAATTTCCGATTTGACCCCCTCTATCGAATAATTTAAGCAGGAATCAACATTGATTTTTTTTAATTTTTTTACAACTATTTGAGATTCTTCTATGGTAGTTCCCACACAAAAATGATTGAACATAGTTGTACGGATTAGACCTTCTATTGGAGCTCTTAATTTAAGTAAAATTTGAACTGATAGTGTTCCTATCTTGTTTAATAAAGGAGATCCTATTAATCTGAAAAGCCAATAGCTTTTTCTGAGTTCTAAATCAGTTTTTGATGCAAAAGCGATTCGAGTATTTTCAAAAATACTATTCATCCATGTAGGGATATCGGTAATCTATTGGTGGATTTAGAGTTTCTTTTACCAATTGTGGGGATACCCAACGCAAAAGATTTTGTCTTGATCCAGCTTTGTCATTTGTTCCCGATCCGCGGGCACCTCCGAAGGGTTGTTGCCCAACAACTGCTCCACTTGGCTTGTCATTAATGTAAAAGTTTCCAGCACTATTTTCTAGAGCCAAACGTGCTTCTTCTATTAGCAAACGATCCTTTACCATTATGGCGCCTGTAAGTGCGTATTCAGAGGTGGAATCAACCAATTTGAGGGTGTCCCCCCATTGGTTGTCTTCATACACATAAACCGTTACCACAGGGCCAAATAATTCACGTTCCATAGTGTCATACTTGGGGTTTGTGGTTACCAAAACTGTAGGGTTGATAAAATATCCTTTTGAATCGTCGTAAGTCCCTCCAATCAAAACCTCAACATCTCGATCTTTTTTTGCTTGCTCAATTGCTGCAGTAAGACGGTCAAATGATCCTTTGTGGATTACGGAAGTCATAAAGTTTTTTAATTCTCTGGGAGACCCAAGCGTAATGGTTTTTATGTCTTTAACCATTTGATCTAAAATGGCTTTTGATTTTGACTTTGGGAGATAAACTCTTGAAGCTGCAGAACATTTTTGCCCTTGGAATTCAAAGGCTCCACGAACGATTGCTGTTGCTACCTCTTTTACCTCAGCTGAATTGTGAACTAGGATGTAATCTTTTCCCCCCGTTTCTCCAACAATTCTTGGATAGGTCTTGAAGTTGTGAATGTTACTCCCTATTTTTTGCCAAATATTTTTAAAAATTTGTGTTGATCCTGTAAAATGGATTCCTGCAAAATCTGGGCTTTTAAGAACGGTGTTGGTTACTATTTCTGGATCTCCATTTATCATATTGATTACTCCTTTGGGCAGTCCTGCTTCTTCAAAAACATCCATGATGATTTTTGCTGAAAACATTTGATGATCACTTGGTTTCCATACAATAGTGTTTCCCATTAGTGCTGGAGCAGCTGAAAGATTTCCTGCAATTGCTGTAAAATTAAACGGACTCACTGCGTAGATAAATCCTTCTAAGGGACGGTAGTGAACATGATTCCAAACTCCTCCAGAGGAAGTGGGTTGGTCTTGATAAATTTCTTCTGCAAAACGCACATTGAATCGAAGAAAATCAATAAACTCACAAGCTGCATCAATTTCTGCTTGATGCACTGTTTTGGATTGTGCAATCATTGTCGATGCATTGATGATGTATCGATAAGGGCCTGCAATCAGTTCAGCTGCTTTTAAGAAAACGGCTGCCCTTGCCGCAAAGGACATTATTGCCCATGTTTTTCTGGCTTCTAATGCTGCTGCTATTGCCTGTTCTACATGCGTTTCCGAAGCCAAACTGTAAGTTCCCAAACAGTGCTTGTGATCATGAGGAGGGTGCATGGTATTGGTTTTTGAAGAATCTATTTCTTCTCCTCCTATTTTCATTGGAATATGGATTTCTTTAGAAAAAAGATTGTCATATGCTGCGGTAACTGCCAAACGCTCAGGGGTGTTTGACCCATATGACTTTACAGGCTCATTGATTGGAGTAGGTGACTTTAAAAAACTGTTTGACATGATTTTTTGATTAGTAATTTAAAATACTATTTGATTCAAATGTACAGATAAAAGTGAATTTAAAAAGTTTGTTGAAACTAATTTTTAAATGGAAAAAATATCGGTGTATTCTCTTTGTATTTTTGATAAGCTTCGGTAGCTCCCCATTTTTTGTCAGCATTAGCCTCAAGAAGGTTTACTCCACTCACTCGAGTGAGTAAAAGATAGGTGAATAAGGGCGATAAGAGCACCATATATTGATACCCTTCGAGGATGGGAAAAGAGATTAGTGATATTCCTGTCCACAAGAGTACCTCACCAACATAATTTGGATGTCTTGATAAGGACCAAAGTCCTGTTGAAATAAATTTTCCATGGTTTTTGGGGTCTTGATTAAACGCTGATTTTTGTCGATCCGCAGTTACTTCAATAAAGAATCCAAAAACCCAAAGCAGTGTCCCCAAAATCAAAAAAACATCTAAAGGTTTTGATTCTGATGCAAAAGCAGTAACTGCAGGAAGCGTACACATAAACACCCAAAACCCTTGAAGAGTCCAAGCCAGCATAAATCGGGTAAAACTGGTTTTGATTTGATCAAATCTTCGGTCTTTTCCAGCCTTTTTGATTCTCATAAACAAAAAAGAACTTAAGCGTGCCGCCCAAATCAATATGAGAGTTGCCAAAATTATTGATCGTAAATTCAAAACCTCGTTCAACTGTTGCTGATAAAGCGCAAATAGAACCAAAGTAATGTAGGTTATTCCTCCTGTTAAATCATAAAAGTGTTCTGTTTTTAAAACAAATGAAATAAGAAAGACCACAAGTTGAATTGTAAAAATTATGACTAAAATGTGTAGTCCTAAGTCTGCCATAACCGTTCCTTGTAGTTCTAAGGTAGTTGCTTTATTCAAAAGAAGACTTAAAAATAAGACTGTTGTAATCGCAATTAATCGTTTTATGATTTCTTTCATTGTATTTTTCTTAAATGTGTTTTAAACTTCAAATAGTCTTTCAAATATCGTAATTTAAGTGTTCTTGATGATTTATCTTGAAAATAATTAGTTGTATTGAACAATTGATTCTTATCTTTCATTTCTAATCTTTAATGAAAAAAATGAAAAAACTATTATTTATTTGTCTCCTTGTAGGAGGATTTGTGTCGGCTCAGGGGCCAAAAAGTACTGGAAAAATTGAATACGACGATAAGGCAGAGCTTATCAAGCAGATGCAAAATGACTACACCAAAAACGATTTTAATTTATTTGAAAACCTTATGGTTGATACCCTAAGAGCATATTTAGGTTCAACAGATAAGGTTTCAAAAAGAGATCTTATCAATGGATTTAAAAGTCATCATCAGTTGTACAAAGACATTAACTGGGGGTGGCTCAATTCAGAAACTGCAACCTATGATGATGGGTCTAAATGGACCATGGTTTGGGCTTCTTGGAAAGGTGAGGGAAACTTTACTGGAACCAAAAATACCATCCCTGGACATTTTGCTTACCAGTGGAAAGGAGATAAGATCGTTACCGCACTTTATTACTTTGATCCTACTAGTTTGACAGCGGAAATTGCTGCTATGACCAGTCAATCTATTGATTATGGATATGAAGCTACGTACTCTAGCAATTGGAAAATTGGGAATCCTGAAAACATAAAGGTTGTACTTGATGTTCAAAAGGGGGCTGAAAGCAATGACTTTGAGGCTGTAAAAAAGTTGATCCATGCTGATATTATCATCGGAAACGGTGATGGTACTGTAATCCGAGGAATCGAAGCCTTTACTAATTTATTTGAATCTTTTCTTCAAAATTTCAAAATTTCGATCAATCCTGCTGTTTGGATTGCCGTTGAAAATGATGAGGGTGACGAATGGGTTTTGTTGTGGACCAGTGAGGAGTACACGGATACTGAAGGGAAAACAAATAAAATTACTGCACAAGAAAGTTTCCAGATTGTAGATGGAAAAATTATTCGTGTAAATCAATTTCAAAAACCAGACAATGATTAGACTTTTTGTCTTTTTTGTCTAATAAAAAAGCCCTGCGTTTGCAGGGCTTTTTTTATTTAATGTTTTTGTTTATTGTTTCGGACCTGTTACTCCTTTGATTCGCATTACTGGACGCATTGACCACTGAATTGGTGTAAGCTTATCGAAGTCCAACCCTCCAATTACACCTTCTCCTGACAAATGCTCCATAACATGCTCAAGGGTGTCATAAGAGTCATAAGTCATCATGGTAGCAACATCATCTCCTTGAGGAGTTATTTTAGAAGCTGACCCCCATGCCATCATTCCGTGCTTTGACATTGTTTTTTTGAAGTGAGGAATTACATATTGATCCATTTCTTCTAAATGTTTTTGAACCTCAGTTGTGTTGGTAAAATTCAAAATCACATATTCGAAATCTCCTATTGGTTGAATTTCTTGTTCCATTTTGTAGTAGTATCTTCTATCGGGTTTTAGATCGGCAAAAGAACTGTACAAAATGGGGGTTTCTACCCCAACTGCTTTTTTTGAGTTATTCCACCAAGAACCTTTATTTACAGCTGTAGCAATGTCTTTGTATGCATTGACCCATATGTAATTGAATTCACCGGGTTTTGGGTTGGTACTTTCCAATAAAATCCAGTATTCAAGTTCTCCTTTATTTACAGCATCCTGCGCTATTTTTTTACTGTAATTGAGCTCGATATTTAAAAATTGATCTATTTTATCTGCAGATACATGAACGGGTTGAAAGACCACAATTTGTGCAGTTAGTGCAAATGAGAATAAAAGAGTTAGTGTAAAAAATAATTTTTTCATTTAGTTTAATTTAGATTAATTAATATTTGAATTACGATTGTGGAATTCCGTTTTTACCTTGATTTGGAGCCCAAGAGCTGTGCATTATTTTCCATCCTTTGTTTGTGTTTACCCATACGGATGAACCTCTTGTACTGTAGCTTACCTCTTTCTGATCTGCCTTGAAAGTGTAACTTCCAGAACCATAAAAAGTCAATACTGCTGTTTTCATATCTGGAGAAAAAGATACTTTCATATCGTTCATGTCAAAGCTGTCCCAAACGATAGGGGCTTCTGCTTCAAATGCTTTTTTATTGAACTCATAAAAAGGACTCAGATTGGAATCTCCAGTTGAATGAGTGATATCGGGGTGCTCAAAAGCTGAGTATGATTCATAATCTCTTGTCAAAATTGCTTCCTGCATTTTTTTCTGTTTCTGCATAATGTTTTCAGAAACTTCATTTTGATTTGTTTTTGACCAATACAATTGTACACTGTTCCAATAGGTAGAACCAAATTCTGCAAAATCAACTGCTTTGAGTTCTAGTTCAAGTGCTTTTTCGTATTCTCCTATCGAGGCGTAGTGTTCTGCCATAGAGTCATAGGCATTTGGACCATCGTGCATTGTTTGTGATTTTTTTACATATTCCATTGCCATTTCCTTATTTGGATCTCCAAAATCCCCTCGAAGATATCCGTAAGACATCATGTTGTAAGATGAAGCTGCATTTTTTGGGAATTTTTCTGCAAAAGCTTTGTATGAATTAAAATCTGTTCCATTGGTTGTTAGATAATTTATGATCGGACTATTGGGGTGTTTTGAAACCCCCGCTTCAATAACTTTAGATCTATCTTCTCTTGAGGCTCCTAAAAAGGTGTACCATACATTTTCTTCAGCACTGAGCTTTGAAACATCTATGGCATCTAGTTTTGCTCGTCTACTACCAAAATCGGGGTTGTTGCTACTTACCGCAGCTACGACTAACTTTGCACATCCACAGTTTGGATCTAGCGTCAATGCAGCTTTGGCCATACCCAAAGCAATAGAATACTCCAAATTGGTTAAGGATTCAATCGCTTGGTTTGTAATTTTATCTGCATTTTTGTTACAGGATGTTTTTTCGAACCATTGAGCTGTGGTAATACTGGTACTTAATACCAATAATAAAAAATAATTTTTCATAAAAATAGTTTAAAGTTGATCTAAATTTAAAGAAATAATTTCGTTTTACAAGTAATATTTTATTGTAATAAAAAACAGATTTAGAAAACTAAAGTTTTAAAAAATCTTAAATTTAAATGTGATTATCAATTGTATCTGTGAAAAAAATTAAACTTGCTCTCGTTAAACTTCCAATCCTTTCGATTACTTTATTTTTTTTGAGTTGCGTTGCAGCTGCTTATCTTCATCCCGGTTCAGAAAAAGAGGGTATTGGTTACAAGTCCAACCACTATTCATTTACCCATAATTTTTTGAGTGAATTAGGTGAGTTGAAAACCAATACATATCAATCCAATCCTGCAATCATTAGAAAAAACAACACCCCTTCAATGCTTTTATTCAACGGGGGGTTAATTCTTATTGGAGCTACTTTAATGCTTTTTTACATTCAATTCAAGGAAGTTTTTAGGGTGTTCAATGATTCCAAGAAAACTCAATTCTATGCTCGATTGTGGAAGCCGATAGGTTTGTTTGCTGGGTTTTTTTATGTGGGAGTTGGTTTGGTTCCCCACGATCTTGATTTTGGTTTACATGTGTTTTTTGCCAACGGTGCTTTTTTAATCCTGTTTATCCTTTGTATCCTTCACAGCATTACAGTATTTTACTCCAATTTGTTGAGTAATCAATATGTGTTGGGCTATTTATCCTTTTGTATTCTCCTTTTTATTTATTTGGGGATTTTGTTTTTTGGACCTGAAATTGGTCCTGGAAAAAATTTTACGGAAGCTGAATGGATGCTCCAAGTAATTGCTCAAAAGGGCATAGTGCTTCCTTTTATGATTTCTATTCTTCATCAAGTTTATGGTTTACATAAACTTCTTCGGGATACTAATTTTTAGCCTAAACTGCCCTTGCTTTTTTGAAAGTGTTTTTAAAATTCCACGTTGAGGAGTTGCCCAGTAAGTTGAAGAAGTTGTAACTCTGCTAATTTAGCATCATACTTTGCTTTGTTCATGTTGGTTTGGGCGTTGATAAGATTGATCTGAGCTTGTCTAAATGAAATTGAAGATATGCTCCCTAAGCTGAATTGCTCTTTTGATCGATCAAAATTATTCTGGTTGGTTTCTACATTTTTTTCTTGAATGCTAAAAACAGCTTGTCTGTTTTGATAAACTTCAAGGGCATTCATTAAATCCCTTTCAATTTGTAGTTCAAGTTGTTGTTTTATGATTTCTTGATTGTTGAGAGCTATTTTAGCGTTTTTGATGCGTACAGAAGATGTTCCAGCATCAAAAATATTCCATGTTAGGTTTACGGATAATCCCAGATCAAGAGTGGTGTTGTTTACCCCTGGGAAAAATGCACTTGGAGCACTTTGAGCATAGTTCCACCCATAAGATCCTCTCAAGCCTATTTTGGGCAAATAACCCGACTTAGCTACTTTGATGTCGTATTCATTGATCAATAGGTTTGTGTCTTGTTGAAGAAGAGAAACATTTGCACTTTTTGAAGTCTTCATAAAGTTGAGTAAATCTTTTTGGGGAGTAAAAATTACTTCAGTGTCTACCTCAAAGAATGTGTTCAACTCTTGACCTAAAAGAACATTCAAGTCCCGTTTCGAGTTTTTGAGTTGTTGCTCGGTATTGATGATGTTGATGCTGTCGTTGGTGGCATCTACCTGAGCATTGAGTACTTCTAACATTGATCCTTGACCAAATTCAAAAGCATATTGGGTGCGTTTGATTCTTGATTTGGAAACCTTAAATACCTCTGTCAAAACTTCTTTGTTTTCGGAAAGCGTAGCTATGTTGTAGTACACACTGAACAATTGTAAGATTGTATTTTCTATGGTTTCACGTGCCTGAAGTTCAGTCAAATTGTATTGCTCCTTTAATTTTTTGTAATTGAATACTCGCCCTAGACCGTCAAATAAGTTGTAATTCAAATTAAGGGTTGCCCCATAATTTCTGCTTTCTGCTCCTAGTAGTTCATTGTTTGGCAAAGGAACTTTTAGGCCTGTTGTTGGATCATCTATGAATTGCCCTGGAAATTCTGTTGTCCTGTCTCCATTGTTGTAATTTGCATTGCTCGTTCCTGAAAGGGTTGGAAGGTATCCTGAATTCAATAGACTTTTGTTATTAGAAGCTACGTCAATCGTATTCTTGGCTATTAAAATCCCAAAGTTTTGCTCTAAAACTAGTGAAATTGCATCATCTTTCGTTAATAGTTTTTCTTGAGCAATAGCTCCACTGAGAACTCCTATCATCAAAAGGGAACATAGAATAATTTTTTTCATTTCTAAAGAGGTTATCTTTTTAAACATCGGATCGTTTGGATGAGTTTTGTTATTCTGAATGGGACACAAATTCATCTTCAGTCTGTTCAATTACTGCCCTTTCAACTTTTTCTTTTTCGATTACCTTACCCGTTGAAATCCATTTTAAACCGACTTTGAATTGATTACTAAAGGATAAAAACATGGGTAATACCAATAGGGTGAGTAAGGTTGCAAAACCTATTCCATAAGCAACAGAAATTGCCATTGGAATTAGAAACTGGGCTTGTAAACTTTTTTCAAAAATAAGTGGGGCCAATCCTGCAATGGTGGTTATTGAAGTTAAAAAAATTGCTCTAAAACGAGATTTCCCAGCCTCGTACAAGGCGTCGTCAAATATCATTCCGTCTCGCAGGTTACTGTTGAACCTTCCGATAAAAACAAGTCCATCATTTACCATGATTCCGATCAGAGCTATTATTCCTAGTAATGATAAAATATTAACTGGAAAACCGTGAATCCAGTGTCCCCAGAAAACTGCAGTTAAACTCAAAGGAACTAGAAGAATCAGAAGAACGGGTTGACTGTAACTTCTAAAAGCAAATGCGATGGTAATGTAAATCAACGCAAGAATGGATAAGCCTGCTAAGCGCAATGAATCTAGGAGTTTTTGTACCTCGCGGTTTTGTCCTTCAAACGAGGGGCTTACTGAGGGATATTTAGATAATATTTTAGGTAAAATCACAGTCTTCAGATCATCCATTACATCTGTTGAGCTAGTTGTTTTTTGATCTTTAATATCTGCTGAGATTTGAATTTCTCTCCTGCCTTCTAAATGATTTACTGCAACTTCACCTCTTGCAATGCTGTAATTTGCAATTTCTGTTAGGGGTACTCGGTTTCCGGTGGGAGTTAAAATTCGCATTTGATCCAAATCATTTATTGAAGATCGATTTTGCCGATCGTATCGAACCCATATTCTTATTTCATCTTGACTTCTTTGAAATCGTTGTGCTTCAGCTCCAAAAAATCCTGCTCTTACTTGACTCATTACAGACCGATAATCTAAACCTAGGATGTATGCATTATCTTTTAATTCTAACCGAATTTCTTTTATTCCTAGTGGATCGTTGTCCATTATGTCTTTTAGTGCAGGATTGTTTTCTAGGATTGTTCGCAGCTCTTTTTTTGCTGCTTTTAATTCTTTTATGTTGTTGCCTAATAGAGAAACTGATACTGGGGATCCACCAAAATTCCCTCCTGATCCAAAAACCAAACTCTCTACTCCTATCACGTCTCCTACCAGTTCTTGAATTCGATTTGCTACAATTGTTGAACTCAAATTAGTTGGACGATTTTCGCCTGGAAGCAAGTTGATTATTAGACTTCCTTTAGAGGAACCTGGACCAATGTTTTTGACTATGTTTTGAAAAAGTATTTTGTCGGTGTTCGAAAGAAATTCATTGGTAAATTCTTGATTTGCTTGTTTTGCTTTTCGTTCGATTGTGTTGATTATGGAATCGGTTATTTGTTCGTTGGTTCCGTTGGGCATCTGTAAGTTTATGGTTACACGATCACTGGCGATTTGAGGAAAAAAAGAGGTTCTGATAATTCCTCCTCCTACGGATCCAAATGATAAAATAAGACAGCCCAAGAAAATGGATAGCACCAATATTCTATTTTTTAAAGAAAAGGTTAAGATGGGTGCGTAAATTTTATCTCGCATCCAGTTCATTAGATTGTCTCCAAAAGTGTTA
>Ga0206682_10002222_pt1 | contig 17984 bp, 5 predicted proteins | sample M240m12015metaG_FD_155444 | JGI IMG/M metagenome (GOLD analysis project Ga0206682, IMG submission 155444) | Ammonia-oxidizing marine archaeal communities from Monterey Bay, California, United States - M2 40m 12015 | ecosystem: Environmental > Aquatic > Marine > Intertidal zone | place: USA...
CCAATTCCAACTGAGTGGAAATCTGAACTACAAGAATCTGGAATAGATTGTTATTCATATCTACCACCAAACGGTTTCCATTGTGAGATAAAAGGGCATACTATAGAGCAACTTGATGATTTAAATGTTGAAGGAATCTTTCAATTGGATGGTGTCGATAAAGTTAGAGAAGACCTAGTAAGAGGACTCCTGGGTCAAGAAACCAATAATTACAATCCATATGCAGTAGAAGATTTCGCAAGAGTAAATTTGATGTTATCTGGCGAAGAGTTACCCGAAGGCACTTATTCACACAGAAGTATCAAGGTTAATTCGCATGATGGTAGATTTGCTACACTTACAGTAAATTCTGATAGTTTTCGCTGGCTTGTAATGCAAGGTGAAATTGAATGGGTGGAGACTTCTCCTTACTTTTTACCGTCAAATACAGTTGGTGCTGGAATAATTCATGCTGATGATATTAAAGATTCAACAAAAATGAATAATGCTGTTGCTGGCTGGAATGGGTTAGATGGTAGCGGCATTATAGTCACCGTTGCAGATTCAGGCATTGATAATGGCGTAAACAATTCCGGTATGCACCCTGATTTTGCAGACCACATTACTGGAATCTTATCATGGCCAGACCCTAACTGTGCTTGGAGTAGTCCAGGAGTACCAGGTCCAAGTTGTGATGACGGAGCCGAAGATGACAACCAAATGGCACAAGGAAATGGCCATGGAACTCACGTTGCTGGATCAGTACTCGGCGATGGAACCCACAGTAATGGTGCGATTGTTGGAGTTGCCCCTGAAGCAAATTTACTATTTCATGCATGGGAACAAAATGGATGCTTTGGATGCGGAATTCCGAATAATCTAGTTGATATGCTCGATTTAGCCAGTGAGAATGGTAGCAGAATACATACAAATTCTTGGGGTGCACCTTATGCTGGCGTATACACAACAAGTTCTGCTCAAATTGACGAAGGTACGGTCAAACACGATGAAATTGTGGTATTATTCGCTGCAGGAAACGACGGAACCGATGCCGATTCTAATGGAGAAATTGATCTTGATAGCCTAGGTTCACCTTCAACAGCGAAGAACTCAATCACCATTGGAGCAAGTGAGAATTATCGGCCTATATATGGTGGAAATGCAGATAATATTTCAGGAATGGCTGGTTTCTCTTCAAGGGGACCAACCGATGATGGAAGAACTAAACCTGATTTCGTAGCACCTGGTACTTTCATTCTGTCAACGTTTTCACGTTCCGCAGGTACCGGTGCATGCTGGGATGTAGTTAACTCAAGTTACTGCTACATGGGTGGAACTAGTATGGCAACACCAATTGCTGCTGGAGCGACTGCATTACTTTTGCAACATTTGATAGAAAATAGAGGCGTAGCCAACCCATCATCTGCGCTAGTAAAAGCGATTTATGGCGCTAACTCTCACGATATGATGGGTCAATTCTCTTCACCAACCAATGGTGCTGGAGAGGCAGTACCTAACCCACACGAAGGACTTGGATTATTGAATATGTGGTCTTCCAAAGATGCTTCTTTTGTAGATTATGAGTCTCTTTCGACATCTGATGATAGAGGATGGAGTTTCAACGTGCCTGCTGCAGCACAAGACCTTCAACTTGCTTTAGCATATAATGACCCAAAGTCAACACCAGGTGCTGGAACACATCTAGTCAATGATTTGGACTTGTCAGTCAAGGACCCATCAGGCACATGGACACATCTAAGCGATGACTTAAACAATCTAAGAATGCTAAATTTCTCATCCCCTACCGCTGGAACATGGGAGGTTCACGTTGTTGGCACTTCCGTACCAGATGGCCCACAATTTTTCTCATTGGCTCTAAATGCTGATTATTCACTAACTAATCTTACTCTAGATGCTGACTTTGATGGCGTTGAAGATGATGATGATGACTGTCCACTGACCTTTGGAAATTCTACAAATGACCGTGTAGGTTGTATTGATACTGACGGAGACGGATACTCTAACCCGGATGGTGTATGGACTACAGCTAACGGTGCTGATGCTCTTATTTCTGTCAAGACACAATGGGTCGACCAAGATGGCGATGGCTATGGAGACAACCCAGCACCCGCGTTCCAACCTGATGGTTGTACAATCACTGCTGGTACTTCTACAACCGACCGATTTGGATGTCCTGACGCTGATAGTGATGGATACTCAGATCCTGATGGAGGGTGGACTATCGCCAGTGGAGCGGATTCATGCCCTACCGTTGTAGGAATATCTAGTGTCGACAGAAATGGTTGCCCTGATGAAGATAGCGATGGCGTCAGTGACCCTGACCCATCTGGCACCAATGGTTCTGTTTGGACAGTAGCCAACGGAGCAGATGCTTATCTTGGTGATTCTTCCCAATGGATAGATACCGATGGCGACACATACGGAGATAATCCACCACCTGCAACAACTGGTGATAGTTGTCCTGCTGTATCAGGAACTTCGACTTTAGATAGATATGGATGTACAGATACTGATGGCGATGGTTGGTCCGACCCTGATGGTTCATGGACTGTTGCTAACGGTGCAGATGCATTCATGAACGAGCCAACACAATGGGTAGATACCGATGGTGACGGATATGGCGATAATTCAGGTGGTATAAATCCTGACCATTGCCCCTCTATTGCAGGCACTTCCTCACAAATGGGACATCTCGGTTGCCCTGATACTGATGGTGATGGCTACTGGGATTCGGATGATGAATTCCCGTCTGATGGCACCCAGTGGGTTGATGATGATGATGACGGATATGGAGAAAATCTAGCAGGAAATAACCCTGATATGTGTCCTACTGTTCAAGGGTTCTCAAACCAAGACCGTATGGGCTGTCCAGATACAGATGGAGACGGTTATTCTGATGAAGACCTAAGCGGAACTAATGGACCTGTTTGGACTACTGTAGATGGTGCAGATGTTTGGCCATCAGACACGACTCAATGGGCTGACAGCGATGGTGATGGATACGGTGATAACTCCGCTGGAACAAATGGTGATGCTTGCCCTAGTACTTCAGGAACTTCTACAGCCGATAGAATTGGTTGCTTAGATAGCGATGGTGATAGTTACTCCGACGCAGATCTTAGCTGGAGTATTGAAGACGGTGCTGATGCATTCCCTTCAGACGCCTCAGAATGGTCTGACTTTGACTTAGATGGATTAGCAGACCAAGGTGGTGAAGATGCTTGTCCAAACCATGCAGGTAGCTCTATCCATGATAGAGTAGGTTGCCCTGATACTGATGGAGATGGGTACTCTGATGCTGATTCAGGATGGACATTCGCTAATGGTGCTGATGTTTTCAATTCTGACCCTACCCAGTGGAACGATACTGACTCTGATGGTTATGGTGATGAAGAAACCGGAAACTTAGCAGATGATTGTCCAAATGTTTGGGGAGATTCTTGGCGAAATAATACTCTAGGCTGCCTTGATACTGACCAAGATGGATGGGCTGACCAAGAAGACGCTCAGCCTGATGAATCTACACAATGGTCAGATATTGATGGTGATGGCTATGGAGATAATCTCGCAGGAGTAATGCCAGATGCTTGCCCTAGCGTTGCTGGAAATTCAACTCTTGGCAACAGAATGGGCTGCCTTGATGATGATGGAGATGGATGGGATAACGATAACGATGCAATAGACGACAATCCAACTCAATGGCTCGACCAAGATGGTGATGGTTATGGTGATAATGCGACTGGATTAGAACCTGATTCCTGTCCAGGTGTCTCAGGTAACTCAACAATTGACCGATTTGGTTGTATCGATAATGACGGCGATGGAATCTCTAATGAAAGTGATTCTTTCCCCGACGACCCAACTCGAAGTCAAGATACTGACGGTGATGGGTTTGATGACTTAGAAGACAACTGTATCGACGTTATTGGTAATTCAACTATCGACCGTATTGGGTGCCGTGATACCGATGGTGACGGATATTCCGATGTCACACTACCTGTCGGAAACTCTGCAGGATGGAATGTTTCCAACGGTGCCGATGCATTCCCGTTAGAGCCATCACAGTGGAGTGATAATGATGGCGATGGATATGGAGATAATGCGTCTGGTTTCCAAGCAGATGATTGTCCAAATGAAGAGGGTTACTCCAATATCAACGAATTTGGTTGTCCTGATGGCGATAATGATGGTACATCACAAGATGACGATGCATTCCCTGATGACTCAACTCAGTGGTCAGATACTGATGGAGATGGCTTTGGTGATAATCAAAATGGAACTGAACCAGATGCTTGTATTTCCGTAATTGGTACTTCTACAATCGACCGATATGGATGTCCAGATGAAGACGGGGACGGAGCGAGTGACCTAAACGACCTTTGGCAGGGAGATAATTCACAATGGTTCGATTCAGATGGGGATGGTTATGGCGACCAAGAAAGTGGAACAATGGGTGATAGTTGTCCATTGACCTTTGGAACCTCAAGTCAAGGAACTAAGCATGGCTGTTTGGATACCGATGGAGACCTGTGGGCAGATATTGAAGATGCATTCCCTACTGAGGATAGTCAATGGCTAGACTCTGATGGTGATGGGTGGGGTGACAATCAAACCGCTGGTTCTTACAAACTCGACCATTGGCCAAGTGATCCGTTAAAGAATGCTGGAGAGGCTGAAATGACTTGTAGTAGCCCTCCAGAAATCGACCTTGCAAGTAGCGGACAATTCACATTCACATGTACAATTACAACACAAATGAGTAGTGCTGGTGTTAGGGTTGAATGGCAATCGATGTCCTCTGTGTCTGCTGATTCAAATATTCAAGTTTTAACTTTCAATTCAGAAACTGGGAGCATGCAAACTGTTTCCTTTGCCGGTAATGCTAATTCTCTTGGAGACTATAATTTGATTATCACTGCCAAGGAACCAGGTTCTGATGTGGCCATGGACACGGTTTCTCTCTCGCTAATTGTTGAGGATTCTAGAATCGTTGACGAAATTGTAGATGACCAAACTGACTTGATCAATAAAGCACTCAGAGAACCTGTAGTTCAAGCAGCTCTTGGTGGGCTTGTACTATTTGTTTTGATGGGCGCTCTAATCATTCGTGGAAAATCCAATACAATCAAACGTAATATTGAGCGCAGAGAACATGCACAAGTGGTCTTGAAAAATAGATTCAATAATCAAGCGGTTTCCGATGAAATACGTAGAGTTGAATTCGGGTTAAATCGTGACATACCGCCACCACCACCCGGATTTTAGTAAAGACTTTTGACCGATTGACTCAAAGAGGAGAGGCTTCTCGGATGATTACCTGTGCGGATATGGTGAAGTGGTTATCATCTGAGGTTTCCAACCTTATGTCGTGGGTTCGACTCCCGCTATCCGCACCTCAACTAATGCTTGATGCTTAATGGCACTTGAATTGACAAAGGCTATCAATGAGCGGCGGAAGGGCGTTTCATGAAGAGTTCATCACCGTTTAAGGGAATATTTCTAGTTGCGTTGATGTTTACAGCAACTCTTTCTGGATGTTTTGGAGAAGAGGAGAATGAAATATCCTACTCTGTTTCTGATTTTCAAATAAATTTCACCGATGCCGACGATGCCGTATTGTATAGTGGTGAATGGCATGAATTCATGTTGGTTGGCGAGGGCCGCTCTATATCTGTACCAGGAGACGTATTACTATTTTTAGACGGAAAAGTGATTCCTAATGGATATGCTATTTCAGAGGAGCAACAGATGAATGGTCGTCTCCTTTTGACGCCTTATGCAGGAGATGTTTCAATAACCATCGTAAACACTGATGGAAGTGGAGACTCTTATGATTTCACTGCAGAGAACGGAACACCTATTGTAAGTGGCTCGGAATGGTTTGATAAAATGGATTTTATTACTAGTGTTTGTTCTGACTCTACCGAGTGTGGTGGATATATCAATAGATGGATGGGTTCGCCAAACCCTGCATTCGAAAGAGCAGCTTCATTCTTCCATGGACATTTCGAAGGACTTGGATATGAAACTAATCTGATGAGGGTAACCGATACTCTCAGCATTAGTGAACCTGAAAGTTTGAATGTCATTGCTTGGAAAAGAGGAACAAATTCTTCCTGTGTTCAAGGAATGGGCGCACACATGGATATCGCTCCTCCAGGATCGCTTCTAGGAACCTATGAAGGCGCATATGACAATACTGCAGGTACTGTCAGTATGATGCTATTTGCCAAGGCATTTGTCGATATCGAAGTGGAATGTGATACATTCCTAGCATTATGGTCTAGCGAAGAGGAAGGACTCAGAGGTTCTAGCGCATTTGCCAATAATGATTGTGATTACTGTCTACCACAAGACAAGGAGTTAAGATTCTACATCAATATGGATATGATGGGAGTATCCTACCCTGCAAAGAAACCAAATGGCGACCCGTATCCATATCATGCTTGGTCTGGACCAGATGTCGACCCAAATGAACAAGATGTTGAAATCACTACTATTCTAGACCATGTCCACCGTGATATTCTTCAAGCACCCATGGACCTTGAAATCGATGGAGAATATGGTGCTGGTTGTGACCAACACTGGGATGAGCACAAGAGTTTGGTAATGGATGTTCATGAGGATACCTTTGGCCGTTCAGACCACGTCACATTCAGAGACCTCGGTGCACAAACAATTTTCCACTTGGGAGCATATGATGACGACTATGACGCCTATCACTCACCGACTGATACTTTGGATAATATGGTTGAAATGGTTGGTGGACAAGAAGAATTGGAAGGTAGTATTGAATTTGTAATGTGGGCTGCAATGCTTGAATTTATGATTGCCGATCAAACGCCTGAGATTAGAAATGTTAATGTTTGATTGATACAATGTTTTTTCTACTAAATCATTGAACACAAATTATGCAAGGTGAGGATTCGTTGGAATCTAACGAACAAGAGAGCACTCGCTCCCTATGGAAACTTGTCGCTAGTTCCTCTATCATTGCCTCAATGTGCTGCCTCCCCTCGGTTGTTTTAGTGATGTTTGGAATCGCTACTGTTTCAACTGGTGCAGCTCTTTCTGATACTTTGTATTGGGGTGAAGATGGCTACTCATGGTTTAGACCCCTTATGCTAACTATCGCTAGTATCACAGTTATCACTGGTTTAGTATTCTATTTCCGTAATCAAGGAATATGTACGATAGACCAAGCAAAACGTCAGCGCAGGAAAATCATCAATACCTCGATTTTAGTGATCATTGTATCTTACTTCAGCTATCTAATTCTAAACTACGTCATTCTAACCGAAATTGGAATTCTGTTTGGCCTCCCTTGGGAATCGAGCAGAGTATGGAATAAATAATCTAGAGGTTGTTTCTCGTTGTGCTACAACCTACTCCCCAAGATTCTACATTTTCCATCGCCTTTCTAGTCCTCTCTAACAATTCATCCTCAGGAACTGAATCATAGCCATTTCCTTTGCCCCATGCTAGACTTATGTGAGCCTCTTCATGAGTCCAAGAAACCAATTGAAAATTCAAATTTTCAATTGAAAAATAACACTTTTTAACTCCAATTGGAAATTGAATTTTACGAGGATTAAGATTCATCCCTAAACGCATCGCTTTTTGTAGTGCTTCTTTGGCCGTCCAAGTTCGAATCGCCAAATGAGGGTTTGATCTCAACTGTTCTAACTCTTCACCAGATGCCATCATATCAAAGGCATTTTCTGCAATTCTCCTATCATCTGGCTCACCATCAATACCAACAGTCCAGCCATTGTCGATTAGAGCAACATAAGCCCATCCTTGTGAATGTCCAATAGATATTGATGGAAGGGGAGTGTTCTTCCAAATACCTTGGAGATATGCTAAGCTAGGCGCCCTGTATTGATTTCTTCTGACTTCGAGTTCTGCTGGATTGATCCCCCAAGTCTCCAATGCTTGTGCTAACAACCAGCGCCCAGTAAGATGTTCATTTCTACGCTTATCCATAACAAAGGTCGAGACTTCGTCTATGTTAGCAAGTACTACTTGTTCTATTGAGTGAGTTTTTACCTGGCAGCGGAAGCATAGTAATCGTGGAGATTGATTTAGAATTGGAGGTTCAAGAATTACAACGCTCTCCTGCATTATAACTCCTCGATAAAACTACTAGCGTTCCAGTGTGAACTTTTGGTCTTCAGGAACTGGCGCCATACTCTTCAGTCTCAAACCCTTCAACGCCATGACTGGCCCATCATCATCTCCGACTATCACGACATCGTGGACTGTTATTCCATCACTTTCTACCGCAGTTCTCAAACTTCTCATTCTAAGAATTTCATTTCTCTCTGGGACCCTGAGCATTGAAGTCCATTCAATACCAACTGGAAGTGAAGAGAAGCCTTCTGATTCCATCGCTACAAATCCAGCATTTTGGAAGCCTGCTTCAATTAGCATTGGCAAACCATCAAGCAATACTTTCTCGCCTAGAGACTCGATTGAAAATTGTTCAGTTACAGGTAATTGATTACGCATCAGCGCAATTCCATCTGCGCCTGGCAATTCTACGTCACCTACGCCACGTATGATTCCACCGTGAGATTGGAACCTAGGGCCGTGGAAATATCGTTGATAGATGAAAGAAGGCATCAGTTCAACTTCTCCTGGAGCAGGAATTCCGATTTGTGGCATCGAGTCTACCTCATTTTGCAAGAAAGGCCTCAGGTCATCGCTGAAGTCTACTAACCTAACCAAAGCCTGATGGTGTTCCCTCTCACCAAATACTTCACCTTTTGAATTCATTAAGTCTGATACAAGTTTACATCTAACCCAAGTAATGTATCCATCCTGCTTTTCTACATTGCTACTAACACGAACTTTCATTTCATCCTTTAGCAACTTTATTGGCAGCCCAAATTTGACTTCTTCATAACCAGCAACACAGGTCATTGGATTTAGCAGTAAGGCGTTTTCAGCAAACATTTCTAGTGCCATGACACCCGGGTGATATGGTACACCATCTATTGCGTGGTCATCTAAGAATAAATGCTCTTCGAGAGATAGCGTAGTTTGTGTCAGTAAAGTTTTATCGGATTCAAAATCAAGTACTTTGTGAATGAATGGGAAACGGGAAGGGTCTGCAATGATTGCTGACATATCTGCTGTTAACCTCAATGGAGCTTCGCGGAAACTATCAAATCTATCCATTAATCCTAGAGAGCCACAACCAAGGACTCGACGCTTTCCACCAGAGAGGGCTTCATGAACGAATATCTCGACTCCTTTATCGACGGATAATGTCTCTATTCCTGCTGCTTGGAAAACTGCTTCGATTGAGCCACGAGTTGCCATTCCAACATCTCTCCACCCTGTCCAACCTATTGCAACACCTCTAGACTCGCCACTAGCGGTTAATCTTGCCATTTCAGCATCTAAGACACTGTTAGCAGCCGCGTAATCAGTTTGGCCACCGTTACCGAATCTTCCGGCCACACTGGTGAAACAAGCAGCAAATGTTGGATTGTCCATTCCTGAAGCTCTAACACTTGCCATCAGTGCATTCCAACCGTCTACTTTGACGCGTACTACTCGGTCAAAGATACTATGACTCTTATCAGAAACCAATTTGGAATCTTCCAGGCCAGCGCCGTGAATAATACCTGTTATCTTTCGTTTGGAAGATGAGCCTAATTCGATTAAAGCCTCTTGATCTAATACGTCTATCGAATGGTAAAACGCTTTGTTTCCAGTATTATTGATAGTATTAAGTGTGATGTAAACATCTCGACTTCGTGTATATTTTTGCCAGTTAGAATTCCATTCAACCATTGTTACTTTACCGTCTTCGCTAGATTGAATCATTTCTTCTCTTAATACCATCTTTCGCTGATTTAATTGCTCATCGTTCCAATCCACCCAAGTTTCGGTTTCTTCGATAAGTTTTGAGCGACCAAGTAAGATGAAGTGTGCCTTCGAATTTGGACTTGCTTTAGCAACACCGATAATTGATGCAGCCGTAACCCCAGAACCGCCTCCAGAAACAATCCAAGTATCCTTCTTTGTGAGTGGTTGAACTTCTGCTTCAAGATTTTCAGCAAACGCTACTAGAGTCCAACGTCGACTATCACGGTCGATTCCGATCTCTACTTCTCCAGCCATATTGAAAAGGTCATCCTCAATTATCTTGGCTGCTGATTTGGATTCTAGGACAATATCTGGATGTAAGTCTAGAGCTCTACAACGCAGTGATTGTTTTTCAAAGGAATATGATTTTGTCACTCCACTTGCCGCACATTGAACTGAATTGAAATGTTCACCAATATTGCCATGGCGGCCGTCTAAAGCGGTTACAGAGGCAATTAAACCTGTTTCAAGTTTGGATAGTTTACTATCTAGCCCCTTCAGAAGTGCAAACCAACCTTGCGCTGCTAGAATTATTTGTGATGAAGGAGTTGTATCCTCCTCCCATTCTACACCCGCTAATTTCAATGCAGCCATATGGACTATTCCTGAGATATTTTCTGAAGATAATTGCTGACAAACTTGCTCAATATGTTCTATGTTCCCAGGGTCTGCACGATATACTGTGCGTTCACCTTCGATTTGTATGGACATATCTCGAATATCACTTTCAAAACCTATTCTAATTGCTTTCAATCCACGCCCTTCCATCAGCATACAGAATTCTTCGGCAATACCCCAGCCATCATCAGTAACTAAGATTGTACCTTCCATATCTAGTTTCGATTGAATACCAGTGCATTCTTCAACCTCAACTTGCCATCTTCGGCATCCATCCATGGAAACCGAATCGGAAGCTACTGAAGGTTGTTCCAGTTCTGTTTCCACCGACTCTACAACCACTTCCGGCTCTACAACCACTTCTTGTAGTTCTACAACTGGAGAGCCACCCTGCATCTTAACGATATAAGCAGTGAAATGATTGAGTGTTGGATGATCGCTTAATATGAAATCTTCATCCACTGGAAGGGAGAAGATATCTCTAACTTCAGCCATAATTTCTGCTTGTTTTACTGTGTCAATGCCAAGTTCTCCCTCAAGATCTTGGTCCATCTCGATAAAATCAGCTGGGTATCCCGTATGCTTGACAACCACTTCCACAAGGCGTGTTTCAATATCAGCAGTATCTCCTGTAGATAATTGATTTGAAGTAATAGGTTTGGTTTCTTCTTCTACTACTGCAGGATTAACTTCTTCAGGTTCGCTGACTTGAGCAGGTTGAACATCGACTGACATTCCAGTCATGGACTGGATATAAGCAATCATGTGATTGAGAGTTGGGTAATCTGAAAGTACGAAATCCTCATCGACAGGCAAATTGAATCTTGAACGGATGTCTGCCATTATTTCTGCTTGCTTGACTGTATCTATTCCTAGTTCACCCTCTAAGTCTTGGTCTAGTTCGATGAAATCAGCAGGATAGCCTGTATGTTCTACTACTACTTCGATAACCACTTCGTTCAATGAATCATCGCTGATTACTGCCTTAGAAGGAGTTTTTACTTGTTGGATGGCTTCAGTAACAGCCTCAACCGCCGTATGTGCGACTTCAGCAACTACAGCGGCGGTAGCCACAGCAACTTCAACTGGCCCGGGTGAATCACCAATCATCTTCTGAATATATCCAATCATGTGATTTAATGTTGGATAATCTGAAAGTATGAAATCTTCATCGACTGGTAAATTGAATCTTGAACGGATATCTGCCATTATCTCAGCTTGCTTGACTGTATCAATTCCTAGTTCGCCCTCTAAATCTTGGTCTAACTCTACAAAGTCTGCTGGGTATCCAGTGTGTTTTACAACAACTTCAATGACTGCATCATTCAATTCAGTTGACTCAATAGGCGTACTAACCACCGACTGTACCGGTGGCAGTGGAGTCGGTTGTTGTTCTACAACCGGAGATGATTGCTCGGTAATTTGTTCCGTTTTTTCTTCGACTCTAGCCGCCGGTAATTGCCCGGTATTAGCACTAATATGCCACTTATTACCTTGAATACCCCCATGTAAATTATTTTCTCCATCAACATAGGCAACGAGTTTATTCTGAAGAATTCTCATATCGATATCTTCAGTTTTCGCAAGTTTTCTTACCCATTCCATGAAGATATTACCATCAATTCTCTCGCCTTCAAAATCACACTTGCGAACAAAGGAGAGGGCTATTTGTGAACCGAAACCAGCAGCGAATCTCATACCATATTTGAGATCGGGATAATGCCCTCCTTTGGAGAGGTTCAAGTTTCCTAGTTCACCATCAACCTCTTTGTGATTGGCGATTGGAGGAATTCTACCTGTCATCAACCCATAAAACATACTTGCATCTTCAATTCCAACACCCATAGGATGGCCAGTGAAACCTTTGGTATTTGCAATAACCAGCTTATCTGTACTCGAACCGAAGGTTTGTCTCAAAGCCCTGACTTCTGATTGAGCAGAACCGCCACGCGCAGGAGTGTAGGTCTCGTGTGAGAAGAAAACAGTTTGTGGAGCGATCACATGTCTGTCTAACCCCCAATTAGTTTCGATTTCATGGATAAATTCGTCCACGGTTTCTGCAACATGTTCGATATCTAATCTTGTACCATGATAAGCGGAATTGGCTGTCTTTGTACCTAGTAATTCTGCAATCGGTTGAACACCACGCTCCAAAGCATGAGAGCGTCTTTCAACAACAAATGCTGCCGCTCCCATTCCTAGAATTAGGCCATTTCTCCTCTTATCAAAAGGTAAAGCAGATTCTTCGATTTTATTGCTTGTTGAAGCCGCACCAGAGGACGCAAAGCCGCTTCCGAACCATTCCCATGTATCCTGGCCAGTCACATCATCGGAAGAAAGAATCACTACTCTGTCAACTCTATCATTGCTGAGCCAATCTTCAGCCACGCCAAACGCTGCGGTAGCAGAAGCACAAGCCATATTGATAGTAGTATTAGGTCCACGAATACCGGTATACTGAGCAAATTGTGAATGCCCCATATTCAAGACCTGGAATAGATATCTTCTGTCAAATCTTCCATCTCCATCGTCGCCGTTAGTGTTAGCATGCTTCAAAACTGATTGAATTCCTGGGAAACAAGATGAGAAAATTACACCTGTTCTATCACGATGAATCTTAGGGACTTGCCAGTTAGTGATTAGTCGTAAGCCTCCTTTGCCAACTTGCTCCACTGGGGTCAATGGAATTCCAGCATCGCGAAGTGCTAACAATCCCGAAGCAACTGCTAATTGTGTACTTATATCCCAAGCTAATACTGCCTTAGGGTCGATACCAAATTCTTCGGAGAGGTCAAAGGCCCCTCTAAGTCCTGCCAATTGAGGAATATCACCAAATTCAGTAGCTTGCTCCATATTAACTGAGCCATCACGACCTTTGATTAGTCGAACGATATTTTTGTCCAAGAGTTTTTGCTTGTACTCATTACTAACTTCAGAAATACAGGTCTCTCCGCGAACTAAACGTTCGAATGTATCATCAGAGAATACTTTGTCTTCACCTGGCAGACCCAGTGAAATCCCAGTAATTACATACGGGTCTTGCTTTCTGTCATTGATAAGATTCACTGTCTCAGCCGGTGTTGTGGAAGATGTAGTCTGAGCTAATTGAGTTCTTGTCAAGTATCTTTGAGGTGGAGTTGTTACCCACCTTGACAAGTCTGCTACTGTCTTGGAATTATTTACCTCAAACTCGGAATCAGTTTGACACTCGGTTCGGATTTTACTAATTACAGAAGTAATGTCTTGCTCCGACATACCTAGGACCGATCTTAAATCTACCATTCCAGAGCAAAACTTAGCAGGATAATTTGTCATTGAAGAAATTAATTGGCCGATATAATCATTTATCCCATCGTCAATAGAAATCTCTACATTGACAGTAGCAACTTCATGGTTCACAGTTCTGACTTCACTAACTACTGGTGCTGAACCGTTACTCGGTAAAGGCCTAGCCCTTGTTTCTAAATCATCGAAATTTATCTTTGGAGCTACCGACTTAGTAGTTGAAGAGTGTGCTTCAATTGGACCTGCCCTAAATGCCTCAGATAATTCTGTAGAATTAGAGCCGGGCCAAATCGGCCTCCTACCTGCCAGGGCTAATGTTGCAATTGCTGTTAGGAAAGATGCTATTCCTCCCTGTTTCGGATGATTAGTCATTATCGGTAGGTGAGGTTGACCTTCGAGAATCTGAGTGGCAAACATGGTTAGAGCACGCTTAGGACCTACTTCCACAAATGCTCTTGCTCCAGCATCATACATCGTTTCTATTTGAGAAGTCCATTCTACAGATGAAGCCATTTGAGGGGCTAATTTACTCAAAACAGATTCCTTAGAATCCCCACCTGTCATGTCGTAGAATTGCCCATCGACATTTGCTGTGATTGGAATTTTTGGCCAGTCGATTTGCAGCGTCTCTAAAAATCGGCGTAGTGGCTCATTAGCAGGAGCAACTATTCTAGAGTGGAAGGCGTGTGAAGTGGCTAATGCTGTAGCAGAGTAACCTTTCGATTCAAAAACCTTCATAGCAGCCTTTACTGGCTCAGTTTGACCTGCGATAACCGTCATTTTTGGAGAGTTCTTGTTCGCTGAAATAACGTACCCATCTATCGATTCGATGATGGCTTCTACCTCGTCATATGGCGCAGTGATACTTGCCATTAGGCCTTTATCATCAATTTGTACAGAGCCCATCTCTGTACCTCTAGCAGCAGATGCTCGTAGCGCCCCATCCATGTTCAAAATCCCAGCAGACATCAATGCTGCATATTCGCCAAGAGAATGACCCGCCACCATATCGGGTTTGTGCCCATGAGCATTGAGTAACCTTTCTATCGCTAAATCAGCAGTTAGCATTGCAGGCTGAGTATATTCAGTTTGCTTGAGTTTATGTTCACTCTCAACCAACTCTTCTTTAGTCAAATTACTGCGAAGAACAAAACTAGATAGAGTCTCTCCATCTAAAACATCTATCATCGTTTCATCGGATTTTTCCCATACCGCTTGAACAGAAGTATAGCGTTTGTATAAGTCATGAGTCATTCCAACATATTGGCTGCCTTGCCCTGGATACATGTGTGCAATTTTGGCTTTGGAAGGCAGAGTCGGTTCATCGGTGAGTAAGACTCCTTGCGCCTGTAAAAATCCCCACTTTTCTTTATCATCCATCGCCTTAATGGCTAGAGAAACTCGTTTGTCAAAGTCAGCCCAAGAGGTGGCAATAATTGCCATCCTAATCTCGTGGGATGAGTCAAAGATAGACGCATTATCCAATTCAAAGGAAAGACGGCGGCCACATGGATCTTCATCGAAGGAAGGCCCTGGAAATTTCAAAGATTCAAGTTTCTCTTTGACTTGTGAAATTGATTCACCGGATAATAATAGCATTCCTCCTTCGATAGACTTCAGTTCCTCATGAGACATAGATGGTTTAGCAGAACTATCGAGGATTGAAGGTTCAGAGGGCGCTGAATCAGTATAAGTCCTCCATTTAGTCTCCCAATGATTAGCGAGAGGAACGTGATAATCAGGCTCGTACCCTTCTAGTGCAATATGGAAATTTGTACCTCCAAAACCGAAAGCAGACACTCCTGCTCGTCGAGGATTCTCCAATGGCTTAGGCCAATCTCTAGCCTCTGTAGGAACGAAGAATGGAATTTCAGACCACTCTACTGTTGGATTTGGTGTTTTGAATCCGGCCGATGGAGGAATTGTTCTATGATGAAGAGCAAGAGTACTTTTGATTATTCCAGCGATTCCAGCAGCCGCTTTCAGGTGTCCAATTTGAGACTTAATTGAACCAACTGCGATGTGGTTACCACCATCATATCCATCCCATAGCCGAGATAATGTGGAAAGTTCTGTAGCATCACCTACCTTGGTAGAAGTACCATGAGCCTCTACTAGTTCTACTGTTGATGCACCATAGCCAGCTTGACTGTAAGCTCTAGCAATAGCCTGAACTTGCCCTCTTTGGCTTGGCGCAGTGATACCTTTTCCTCGGCCATCAGACGAGCCACCAATTCCTCTGATTACTGCATGAACAGTGTCGCCGTCTTCAATCGCTTGGTTCAGCCTCTTGAGAACTAAAACTCCAGCACCTTCGCCCATAACAAAGCCATTTGCATTAGCATCAAACGGAGTTGAGTGAGTGGCTGACAAAGCGCCAATTGCACTGAATTTGGCATATGTTGCTGGGTCTAATGTTCGGTCAGTAGCACCAGCAAGCATCACATCAACTTGTCTTGATTGTAACATCCTACAAGCGTCAAGAACAGCAGCCATCGAAGAAGCGCAAGCGGCGTCAGTAGCATAATTTGGACCTTGAAGGTCGAGTAAATTAGCAACTCGGCCCGACACTACATTTGCCAACTCACCAGGCATAGTATCTTCATCTACTCTAGGTGATTGTTCGTTAATCTCTTCTTGGAATGAGTCTAGATTTTGTTCTGGTAAACCGTACTTCTTAGCCAACTGCTTTGTATGATTTGACCACACTCTTATGTTGGATAAATTACGATTTTCACCACCGAGGGCATTTGCAAATACCACGCCGCATTTGGAGCGGTCGATATCTTTCTCAACTCCATCATAACCAGCATTTTCGAGGGCAGCTGCTGAAATTCCTACCGCCCATAATTGGCATGGGTCGATTTGTGCCAAAGTTCCTGGAGGTTGACGCCATCTTCTCCAATCAAATTCAAAATCCTTAACGAATGCACCTATTTTCGAATAAGTGAACCCTTCATCGATATTACCCGGCCCACCTTCTTTCCAAAAGTGTTCAATTTTTCCAGGCCACCTGTCTTCGACTACATTTTCAATGCTAACTTTAGCATCAATGATATTCTGCCAAAATGCTTCTACGTCTTTGGCGTCGGGCATCAATGCTCCAATGCCAACAATTGCTATCGGTTCGAATCGGCCTTGCTCAATACCCTCGCAGAGTTTACCATCGGCAGTTGTAAGAGTCATATCAAAAACCTCATTATTGCATAATTGATTCTGGAACCATCGTTATTGAATATCCCGCATCAACATAGATACATTGTCCAGTAACACCGCTTGCCAATGGGCTGGCAAGCCATAAAGTCGCTCCTGCAACATCATCTTGACTGACATTTCTTCGCAGTGGTGAATTATTTTGAACATGATTTAAGATATTATCAAAACCTGGAATTCCTGAAGCAGCAATTGTTCTAATCGGTCCAGAGGAAATCGCATTTACTCGGTGCCCCTCCGGACCTAAGTGGCATGCTAATTCCCTAGTCCAGCACTCAAGAGCCGCTTTTGCCATCGACATAATTCCATAAGAAGGAACATATCTATTGGAGGCTGCGTATGTCAAAGTAATTGTTGAGGAATTTGGATTTAAGTAAGGTAGTGCGAATTTTAGACATCTCTGTAGAGAATTAGCAGAAATCGTCATTGCGGTATTAATATCTTGATCTTCTACAAATAAAATCGGACGGTCAAAACAACTACGGGGTGCAAAACCAATTGCATGAATCAAAATATCCGCCTTCTTGCCAGGGTTTTCTGCACTAAAGGCATCGAAGAATTCCTTTGTCGTTTCATCTGAAGCCACATCTAAGGGGAAAAATCCTGCAATCTGAGGCAGTTTATCCTTCAACTGAAATATACGACTCATGAATCGCTTCTGATAGCCCAAATATAGTGTAACTCCAGCACTGGCTAACTTTTGACATATAGCCCATGCAATCGAGTCTTCGCTTGCAACACCGAATACAAAAGCCGTCTTTCCACTGAGTTCCAACATAACGCATCCGCCTTAATTAAGTGTAGCAGAACACACTCGCTCTTTGACTGTTACCATCTAAAGGTCACCAAAGAGGCCGAATTATAGACCCTAATCAAATAGGCAAAAAGGCTCACTGTAATTGATATTCACTCGAAATCGTCAAGTAAATCATCAAATTCATCTTCTGAAGATACTTTATCATCAAAATCATCTAAATCATCGAATAAAT
>Ga0206682_10002223_pt1 | contig 17983 bp, 22 predicted proteins | sample M240m12015metaG_FD_155444 | JGI IMG/M metagenome (GOLD analysis project Ga0206682, IMG submission 155444) | Ammonia-oxidizing marine archaeal communities from Monterey Bay, California, United States - M2 40m 12015 | ecosystem: Environmental > Aquatic > Marine > Intertidal zone | place: USA...
TTTACCGGCTATACCCGCCGGTGGAATAGTACATGGTGCAGCACCTAATCCGTAGGTACTGCAAATACTTGCATCTTGTACCTCATCTTCCCAAAATGCCTGTGCACAGACATTACCGCTGTTGTCAACACAACTTTCTAGCGCTGCACAATTAGTAATACATTTTGTATCTGTATTACAAGTTGCTCCGTATACATTGTTGCCGTTTTCTTGGCGACACTTTGGCATCAATGGAGGTGTCCATGTTCTAGTCACCGCTTCACACGCACCTTGCGTAGCATATTGACCAATAAAGTTTGCATCAAACGTATCTAAACAACCACCGGTGCAAGACCCATGTGTTGGATTCTCTAAGCAAAAAGGGTGTGTCGTGTCTTGAAAACCAATATCGTAGGTATCGGAGGCTGTTTTGCAGTCGCAACTAAAATCTAATTTCCTATTACATTTGTACCTACGCTCAGTCCACGTAGCGGTAGGTAGATCGGCAAAAGACCAGTTGCCTTGTACAAGCGTTAAAAATTGGCTGCTAGTCATTGCGGTGGTCTTTTGAACAATGTATATAATGTAAACTAATACAATTTCAAAGAAACGAATATTGTATTTCATTTTGATATTCTTATTTAATCATCTACACAAGGTATATACACTTTTTTTTCTGAAAAAATACTTGATAACACGTGTACGGATGGATAATATACACCGTCATTACTTAGTTGGGAAAAACATTAAAACAGACGACTTGCAAGAACTACAACAACAACATGTTGAAACTCGTAGTAACAAACGCTTCCTAGGCTCCGACTTTGCACTTGCAAATTTAGAAGCACTACTAGAAAACATTCAAAATGGACCAATGGTTCAAATTTTCCTCATCGGTTCCAACTCCTTTCCAATGAACGTAATAAAACACAGCGAAGCATTTTTACGAAGATGGCCACGAAGCAAAACGTTTTTTGACCTTGCCAAAGATGGTGTTGAAGCGTCGAGCTACTCCTACCACAAAGTATTAGACAACGTGCATGTGTACGTTATTAACATATATAAGAGTCACACCGACACACTAACGATATGCCTATGAAAGGACTTTTTTTCTCCACAGGAGGTATCCATATGGCAACACTGATGGGTATGTTTTTAGGTCTGGAAGAAAATTTAGAGCAAGTAGAACATTGTGGCGGGATCAGCGCTGGTGCGTTCCTTGCAACACTATGTGCAGCCTACGACATCGATGATATCCGTAGTATTATTGCTCAGCATTCCCATGACCACCTGCTTCAAAACCGCCACAAATACTTTAATACAATTATCAGTACTTTTTTTAACAAGTCCATCCTGGACAGCTCTAGCTTAAAAGATTTAATTCAAAAATTATTTGCAAATAGAGAACTAAAACGAAATTTATTTGTTGGTGTTACTGACGACAACACAATGACTTATAGCGTCAAGCATTTTGAGAAGAATAAAATACATGCTGACCTTTGTGACTACGTCCTTGGCTCTATGTCCATCCCAATTATCTTGCCAGGTGTGGAGCATGACAAAGAGTACCTAGTCGATGGCGGATTGTTTCACAGTATCCCCGTTGAAGCAATTGATACATGTATTCAAAATGCAGTGCAAAACCACAACAACTTTGAAATCATACTGCTCTCCTCCAAACGCTTTCATGCTAAAATGCATAATAAAAGGAGTAAACATTTTGTAATACTAAACAATGCGATGCGAATGTTTTATGCACATAGTTTTCAGACCATGCATAGTGATCAACTCATACTGAACAAAACAATTGACAATGCGAAAGAACTTGGTATTGATGTAAAACTTAATTTTTTTAGTATTCCGGATGAAAAGGTCGAGTATTTTGATAAAAAGATTAAATTCCAAGAATACGGAAAAATAAAAGATGCAACCGTCAATGTGTTGCTTACATTAGGGAAGAATATAGTTAAAAATGCACTATTAAATCACGTTCACCTGAAGTTTTAGTATATTGAATGACATGCCTAAGCCCCGAGTTCAGCACCGATTTCAAGATGATATTGAAGAAAAACACTGCTTAGGATGCGATGAATGGAAAGTGTTTAAAAAAAAATTAAGGTTTAAAACAATATTATACAAGTTTAAAATACTATATAATTCTACAACCATTTAAGTTAAGAACTAGATGAGTAGGCGCTCTTCAAGAAAACGTAAAAGAAGTGGAAATCTCGAAAAACAGCCTGTAAGAGGTGACGGCCAGTGCTTGTACCGCTCTGTGCTTTTAGCTACGAAACACAACAACATTGCACCAGGTAATAAATTCAATAAAGGTATTGATAAAGACGTTGTTGACCTTAGAAAAGCAATGATAAAGTATTTGGAAGATGGAAAGGGAGAGGTAGTAGTTCGATTTAAGGAGTTTTTAATGGATGCAAAAACAGGAGAAACTCTTTTTGACCAAGTATTACAGCGTGTAAAAGCAGGGTATACAGAAAGCGGTAACTTGAGAACGCCACTGAAAAAAAAATATTGGCCTGGTCAACCGGAAATCGACCTTATAAAAGATACATACAAAATGAACTATGTGTTGCTCGATAAAGACATGGAGAAGGAGTATACCACAGAGAAACCTTTGGAGACAATTGAAATTACACCCCCAATGATATTTTTAGTCTTTTCTGGAAACCATTACGATTGGGCAAGAGTAAAGGATTGGTCTCAGTTTCAAACCAACGTAAGTATGGAATTAAAAACAAAGTTAAAATTTTAACTATTTTAAACTATTTGATTTTAATTTCTCCTCTTTGTAAGTTTCAAAGCTGGAGACTATATCTTTCCACAACTTGTCCCAATCATTTACTTTCTTATTCTTTAAACTATGTGCAGGCGTATGATAAGGGCGTACAAATAAAAGATGTCGAAACATTCCTTGTAATACATGCAATTACTGATTTATACTTTTATTTTTTGCATCGCAACGAAAACAATATTGCTCACCATCTCCACCTGTATCGTACCAAACCAAATTTTGCAATTGTCGTTGGTACCGGTTGCAACCATGGCACAACAATGCTGGATCATTGTACAAGCCAGCGATCCGACCAAGCGTGACTGGTGCCTCGGCTTCGAGCACCGTTTCGCGCACCACTTCGCGCTGTGCCTCGACTTTTTGCTTCTTCTTCGCACGCTTCTCAAGCTTGCGCCGCGCACGGGCCTCTAGCTCCTTGTCATGCTTCATCAAGAATCGCATAGAGCCAGCGCGATGTCGAAAGATGGCTCTTCGATAGGTATCTTTGCACCAGCCAAGGCCGACTGCATGTTTTGACATAAAATAGATATCGCCATGATTCAGTGTGATTCGGTGCTCTGGTCCAAGCGGAGCATGTCGATAGAAAGATTGAAAATCTAGGTACCTTGTTGTGCCAAAGTTCATACCAATAACTGGCGAAGCTGGTCGTTCCTCGTCGCCATGATAGCGTATACCACAAGTATCGTTGTAGTACAAGTTTGCTTCTGCTAACAAACCTTTCATTTGCGGCAACTTTAATTTTCCTGCCAACCCAGACAAGGATTGTCGTAAACGCCTCGCGCATGGCATTTCTTCAAACGAGTAAAGCGTATTTTTCCCATTTGCAATGTCAGGGTTTTGGTGCCGGTCCCCAATATTAAAGTTGTAGCGCGCCAACTTGTTCATGACCTTGTTCCTTCGTGTATTTAAAAAAGTTGTATCGACTCCACCGAGGCCAAGAGACTTCATCTCGTCAAATGCTTTGTTTGCTAGCTCGGCGTCGCTGCTTGGCACGTGCAAAACAAAAGCATCCGGCTCTTCTTCTCGTGTTTTCAGGGTGTGCAAGACTGGCTTCGAGCCTCTCTTTTCAAATGCAAATTTAATTCGTTGCAAATCTTGAACGTCAAGCGCTTTGTTTGTTTTTGCGATAACAGACTTACTCTTTTCAATTTGCATTCCTACGTGACCCTCTGCGAAACACGAAAACGTATAGACAGCCGAATGCAAATTCATTGGAGCGAGTTGTTGTTGTGCCCGCCGCACAGGAAGCGCCTGAACAAGGAGCTTAGTAATGTCTCTGTGGTTCATGGTTTCTGTATCACATGCACTAAGTTCGTCGCCATCATGATTCTCTAATAGTATCCAGTCCCATTGCATAGCGTTGAAAATGATTGAGGCGTCTACAAATTCCTCACAAAGCATTCCCCAAGTATCTTCAAATATACATTTGTTTAATTTTTCAGTTGCTTCTAGTACAAATTTTAATGTATACTGCTGTAACTCGATGATTTGTTTTGGAGGCATATTTTGTGTAAGTTTTGTTGTGTGTGTAAATGTGTATGTGTGTGTGTATGTATGTGTGTAGGTGTATGTAGTATGTATGTGTGTATGTGTTCTGAAGTTTATTTATTTAATAATTAAATAATTTATTTTCAAAAAAATGTTGAAGATACGTATCCTTTTTAAGGTGTTTAGATACCAAGGTTTACAAGTAGGGTTAAACACCATCATAATATTATTATCATAAGACAACGAAACCTACACATACATACGCACACAAACTGCACGTAGGCGAAACAAGGTAATCCTATTTATCTATTGTGCAACATTAACATGGCACGTGTATCTGATTACCACTACACCGGTCCAAGAATCTTTTTCCTTGTATACAAATTTGAACACTATGACGCAGATAGTATAAAGGACAAAATAAGGAATTGCCTTAGGAACAAAAATATACCCTTTTCTACATGTAGCCCGTGTTGTGGCCTAAGTGACGAGTATTGTATTACAAGTGTTCGCTCGGATGATGCAGACATTGAGACACTTTTACAACAGTTACCGGTTCGTCTGGAGTACGGAGAGCAGAGCACTGACGAGAGAGATCACAACGAGTATTGGGATTGCTTTCCAAAACTACGTCGCTGTTCTATTTGCAAAAAAGCTGGACACAACAAAAGAACTTGCACAAGTGTTTATTAGTGAGAAAATGGATGTAAATTTTGTTTTGTTTCTTGTATTATTTGTAGTGTTTTGTGCATTTGCTTTAACTGTTCTTTCAGGGCTGTGTGTTATTTGTATTGTGCGGCTGTTGATTCTTCAAGAAGTTTTTCAAGAACGACTATCAAAGAGAAATCGTATTGGTTGTGTTGTTGTCATGGATGTTCCTGATGCAACAGAAACAGACCGTCAAGAAGTCAGTTTCTGTAAAGTTGTAGCAGATGCTACTATTGTTTAATATTTGTTTTTTTATAAATATCTTTGTATTAATAAATCTTTATATTAGTCTTCTTTTAGTAACACTGGTAGCACTGCTTCAAACCACTCTTCAAACTGTCGCAATAGTACCGTGCTAGCAATTTCCTCACCGCCAAGACACATTGCAAGTCGTATAGACAATGGGTTGCCTCGACTCCCTACTGTGTAAATGGTTATAGCTTCTGCTAGGTTGCCACGCCGACCAGTTTCGACTTGGTAGCTTAGGTCGCAGCTCAGCTCCGAGTCTGGCAGCCTGCATGTCAAGTGTTGCGGAAAAAAGTCTTCAAACATTTCTTTTGCAATTGCCTCTCTCTCTCGAGAATCTTGCTGCAATGGCCACGTCATAGCGGCTGGACCAGAAATACTTGTCTGGTCAAATATGTTGTGGTCATAAAAATATAGAGTTGTATCTTCAAATTCTTCTACTGCAACACATAGTCTTTTGTTGTGTGCTGTTCGCATGCTATATATTTGGACTTATGGTGTAACGTAAGCAACGTAGTCAAAAAATGTTTTGTGCTCCAGCACCTTTGTTTTTGCATCAACCGGGTCCCTGATGAGGACGCCATGCTTGCTAGCAGAGATGGCAGTGACAAGGTGTCCTTTCTCCGAAGAGATGGCAAGTGGCCCGTTCCGTAGCAAGCGAATTAGTTTTGGTATATTTGCGGTTGTGACAGTCGAAGACATGAAGAGGTCCCATATCTTTGTAGCGGAGCCGCCAGCGCAGCTTTGTTGTGAGTCTTCCATGAGTGTTGAAATGCTGATGTTTAAGGATGGTTTGTGGTACTTTAAAACGTCGTAAGCAACAACGGCGTAGCAGTTATTGCAGTTCGCAAATTGTTTCTGTGCACCTGGTAGTGTTTTTGTTTGTAAGCTGCGGCGCCGGCGAGCTAAGACACAGGATACAAAAATCCATGAAACAATCCATATACGATACATTTCTTATATAGCTTCTGAATAGCCTATATATATGCGATAATCAACATAGATAAAGATGTTATATACATTGCTTTGGCGCCCAGAAGCTTGCTTTAAAACCGTTTTTAACAAGTTTACCGCAACAATTACTGGCGGTGAGTTTTGTCACAGTGAGCTTGTGTTCCAGTACCCAAAGTCGCAGTGGATGCAAATTCTAAAATCGTTTACGTCTGGTAAAATACATGCGCGTGCCAATAGTTTGTCAATGCGCTTGCAGGATATTTTTGCAAATGCAGACGATGAGAAAGAAATTTCGTTGTGCTTTTATACTATTTGGGGTAGTGAAATGAACTTACGTTTGTTGACGGCAAGCGACCCCTACATTTTTAATCGACTACCTACTACAAACAGCGAGGCTACGAAGTGTATCTATTCTGTTTTTGACCAGGAAGAGCAGCGAGTAGCGCTAGGGTTTTGTTTGAGTGAACTGCATAAAAAGTATGATAATGTCAAAGCCGTGCTTTTTTGGGTGCCACGCTTCAATTGCACAAGGCGAAATACAATGTTGCCTTCCAAATATTTTTGCAGTGAGTTTATTGTTTATTGCTTTCATCAGATGGGCTACGCAAAGGGTCACTGTCCAGAAAATACAACACCAAATGATCTGCCTCCTATTTTAACGGAGATAAACAAATCGTTGTCTCGACGAACAATGTAAAATTAACTACTGTATATATGACCGTTATTTTATATGTTAAACACAATGGCGGAGATGGTAGCATCTGAAAAGATAGCACCAGATGCAATTTTGAATAGTAAACTAATTGCATATGAAACTGAAATTCAATCGCTAACAGCTGATAAAATGATGCTGGATCAGGACTTGCAAGATGCAAAGGAGAAAATGGAAAAAATTAACCACGAGCTACAGCTAAACATGCAAACCATCGACTCGATGAAAAATGAAAATGCAGTGCTGAAATCTAGTTTAAAAAATACAGACAGTAAGTTGCAGGAGGCAGAGCAGCTGAAAAACAATTTGATGGCCGGGAAGAAGGGCTGGCAGGACGAACAAGCGTCGTTGCGACAATCGGAGGAAGAATATAAAACTACTTCGCTGCGATTGGCCGATGAAATAAAAACGTTAAAAACAACTTGTGCAAAAGATATTGGGCGTTTGAAAAATCTGCATCAAAAGGATTTGGAACAAATGCAACAAGCTCGCGCGAAAGCAGAGCATGTTTTTCAGACACAAAATATAAACTTAAAAGCAGAAATAACAGCCATGAACGACGAGCATAAGGACGTAGTTACCTCGCAAGCAACTAGATTACGAAACTACGAACATCAAATAAGTATACTGGAGACTCGTTGCAACCGGTTACAAATGAGTTTGGAACTATCTGTAAAACCGAAGGTAACGGACATTAACATGGGGAATCAGCTAAAAGAAATGGAACAGGAGAGGCAAACATACATGGCAAAAATTGAAGATTTACAAAATAAGATGTCTAGGGCAAAGATAACACAACATTACGATTTTAGAGCCAAAAGTTTATTTTAGTTATCAACCTCCACAGTGTGACCACCGTATGTAGAATCAAAGGCATAATCATGACCATCGACATAGTTGATTGGATTGTCGTACTCTGATCGCAAACAATAACGCAGGAACGTGGAACCAGTGTAGCGTGTAAAATATAATTTACGTAACAATTGCTCCTTGTACAAGTCTATTGTAAACCATTCTGACTTCATTTTTAAATACAGTGCGTGATCAAACGATCCACCCTTTGCCTCGCAATCTACCTTATTATTTAATAAAACGCCTGTGCTAGGATCAAAAGGAACAGAGCATAAAGGGACACTATTAACTCTCTTTGTTGCATCACCAATTATTTTTTGCGTGTCGTCTGTGCATGGAAATTTAAGTTCGTGGGAGTCCACGGAAGTTGTTTTGTATATAATCCCACCTTCGCTTGCAACCAATGCATTTATCTCACTAATCGTCATAGAATCTGTTACCTTTCCATCCTGTAAACAAAACCCTTCCTTTGTAATACTCTGAGAACCTTGGTGGTAGGTGGTAATAGTCATCTGTGGGTTGAAAGGTATCTTAGCAGTCCATGTAATGTCAGCAGCTGAAAATTCAAAATAGCAGTTCGAGATGTAATACTGTGGTATAAGTACCAAACGATCCTCGTTGCCTTTGCAATAAAGCTCTGGGCGATTGTGCCACTTGAAACCTGTGTATTGGTCCATGTGAACGCCTCCAATGGTAGGGTGTGTGTCGTGACACAACTCGCCTAGGGACTTGTTTAAAAGTTTTGGTGTAGCTTTTAAAATACTTTGCACGTCTACAAGCTGCTGGTCCACGCGGTCCACCATGTTTTGAAAGTCAAGTTTTGGTATTGAGTTCAAACATGGAACTTCATTTTGCAACTGGCAGCAGTCACTCTGCTGCCAGATATAGTCGAGTTGTACACAAGACATAGACCATGTTGCTATGATTTGTGAAAGTAGTAGAAAAAGGACGAGCATTTTCCTATGCCCAGGACAGCATATATATTGTATTTTTAACATTATAAAAGAAGAAAAACACGCGCATGCAAAATACTTATGTAAAATATTGTTTTTTTGCAGCAATCCTATCTATTTGCATGTCAATATTGAGAACCTACAACGAGCACTGGTTAGAGCGTGCCGAGCATGCACTTAGTGCCAAACGCTACCTCAACTCGGATGTTTGTCAAAAAGCAGAGCTGCGAGTGCAAGTTGGTAAGTGGCAACAATGTGCTGAAAGCAAGTATGAGCTGCGAGTAGCACCTGTGGTTCGAGCCCTCTATGATACGCTGGAAGATTACTCAATATGTGGCCACAAGCGCTGCGAAGCCCTTGCAACCTGGGTGCAACAGAACAAAATATTGTTGCTGGTTTTTGTAATGTTTAGTGGTTGGTGCTTGTACGAATTTTACAAGTGGCAGCAGCAAATGCATATGGTAAATAGGTTTATGAATGGTAGACTACCGGGTATGATAACAAATTAAGTAATTATAGGCAACGTTTGTATACAGGCCTTAAGTACGAATTTGATTAGGCCGTCATAGCAGCTATGGGAATTCTGGCCGGCGATCGACTAGAAAACTTTTTTTGATAAGAAATATTTTAGGCTCTTTTGTTGTAAGTTGTGCCTCCAACGACATTGAGTAAGTTGGACTGAAAAAAAAAATGGCAGGCAAATTACACTCGGAATTCCCACAGGTACTTTTTTTAATTTACGTATTTACTTACTAAACCTAACACCAAAAATGTATTCCAAGACAACATGATAACGAAGCAGAAGAAAACTATTACAGACACTTCACCAGCGTTCATAAGAATACAATTTAAAACATCTTCGTCCATGCCACAGTATTGCTTCCCTAATTCCTTATAAGGTCGATAGGCAAATGCTGTTGAATTTGTAACACCATTTATCGAGACATGCACTTCTTGAAAAGGCTCCGTATCCACACGCAACAGTCGTGCAAATTGCGACAGCTCGCCACCTTGCTCTCCAAAATTTTGAAATACACCATCAAATGACGTTACTTTAATAAAACAATTAAACGGAGCCTGACGAACGAAGAGATCGAACCGGTCACTTGCTTCTTTCAGTGCACAATCAAAAAACACGCGGCATTCGTAATTGCTATCTTGACTCACTGCATAGCCACGGCAAGCATTGGTACGTGCACAGGCCTCCTCACAGCGAGCATCTGCGGCTTCTCTTCCTTGTTCCAAGGTCATCTCCGCAAAGGTACCCTGTGCATCGCTGTTCTCGTTCCATATGTTTAGCATAGTAGTGTCGCAAACCGTAGCATTTACTCGTTCATAGTGACGGTCACACTCGACCTCTACGTAGCCAGGAGTGACAAGCACGTTTGCTTGTGTTGTAAGAAAAAGTGATAGTAAAATTACATAATACATACTTTTATTATGCTAAGGATGTTTTATATATATATAATTATCATGATCCACGCAAAGCTCTCATCCTGCGACGCAATCGGCGTTTCACGCGCCAAGGGCGAGGAAAGTAAAACAAACCATTGCAATGGTATTCTAAAAAGTATTCTACATTGCTTAGTACAAAATCTGGGTCCATTAAATCAACATGTGTTTTGCGACACAGTGGGCATAAGTTGTCGTACTTAATTTTTTGGTGGTGGCATTCTAAACACCAGCGGTGCGTGCAGGCGGCGGTAAAACATGTTTTGTTTAACATATCATCGTAACAAATAGGACATTCCATACTATTATTTACTAATCCTATAAGTCTTTATATGAACATTTGTACAAATTTTAGTTTCTTTTAGGAAAATGCAGATTGTCGCACCACCTGAATTAAAATCATACTTGCACGAGCCATTTTTCATTGCACCTCACCAATGCCTTGCGCATGCAAACAATCGACGTATAAAGACAAAGGAAGCTACGTTGGACTACTACGGACTGGACATTACTGGGCGTCATAACATAGACAAACTGCAAGAAGGAGCAATTATTGAAGTCCTTGAGTCTAAGCCAATTGACATTTTAAAGCAACTATCGTTCTATAAAAAATGCAAAACAATAAGTATTAGAAAAGAAAAATACGACTACATGGAACAGCTTGCCAAAAGTATTGCGAAGGTAAACGTCTTGAAATCAATTGCAAAGCCAGCAATCAACATATCAAGTAGCAACTGTAAGTATATTCATATACCGTGGTCCATATCCTTTCAATCAAGACGCATTGATGGCACAAGCATGTGCCTTGTTGCAACAAAGGACATTGAGCCAGCGTCTACCTTGCTCTACGAGCAAAGCCGCACAGCGATGCTTGAAGCGCGGCGACGACTCTTAGCACGCTACCCAGTCATGTTTGTGCTGGACAAGGAACACATGGTGCCGTTGGAAGTGTTCGACGCACCAGTCAAAGTAAAGCAAAAACTTATTAACTTTACAACGGTACCCAATAAAACAGAACACGCCATTACGTTTGACAAAACATTAGGTGCCTACAAGAACGAACCAAGCTGCAAGCGTAGGAAAGTTTACTTGGAAAAGGATGGTAAGGTGTACAAGGTAAAACGAATAGAAGACCCTAAACATCTTGAATAGTATTAAAAAGTTGATTAAACTCCTCTTGTACCTTTTCCTCGACGATATCGATGCCAAAGGGTTCTAGCTCTAGTGTTGTAGCTTCTACTTTTTTTGCACGAAAACAACACCACATTTGCTAGTGCTCTGTTCTAGGTTTATATTAATTAATACAAGTATTTTTTGTTGTTACAGCTTGAAACCTATATATTGCGTTTCTAGGCAGTGTAACATGAGCCAACTAATTTTGAACTTCTTCCAAAAAGACGATGGACTAAAGCTTTTTGTAACACAAACCGGCTATTGCAACTACGAAGATCATATTGAAGTAAAAGGAAAAAAAGCTTACGAACTCCTTGTACTAAGCAACGAGAGAAAAAAGAATTTAGATAGATATTGCAAAAATTTAAAAACATTGTTGCGTAATCACTCTGATATTGTTCGTCAAAAAGACGCAAAGCCAATGTCTTTTTGCTGGACCGTAAACAACGTTACCTACCTGTCAACTAGCTTGTTTTTTGAGTACTACATGAGCAACCTAAGCAACAGTTTATCTAAAATAAAAACAGCACTAGAATCATCTGAGTTTAACAACGACTTGTTTAATGAGGCAAAGAATACATTGATTCATCTCCGTGGTATGTTTGACGATTGGAGGACGCAACTCTTAATTATGCCACACACACCACACGTCGTAAGCCCAGACTTTTTGCAATCGCTGCTATGCTTCACGCACGGCTGCCAAACGCTGCAAGTAAGTCACAAGTTGAGCGGCAAAGCAAGGGGCATAGCGTTTCGAACCGCTATGGACGCGTTCGGCAAGGTATGGCCAAGAAACGAGCACGGTGAAACCGCAATGCACCACTACCTTGTTAGCCGAGCGATGCTCTACCACCATGTATTTCTAGATGAAAAAAGAGAGCCATCAGAGAAATTAACGGCCCTTTTGGAAACACAAAAATGCTTAGGCCTTGTTCGGTTTCCAAAATGTTTTTTAAAAAAAGAGTTGCTAGATGATCTGAGTGGAATACAACAAGAAATGGATGCAGAAATTGACGTCCTTACAAACACGTACTACGCAGTAGAAACTGGTCTCGAAAATGTACACATTCCAGAATCTTACAACTTGATTGTCTGCAAAAAAACACAGCAATTTGGTTGTAAGTGTAAAGAATGATTCGTAATAGAGGTGGTATTGTGAATGTGCAGCAAACGACGAAGGTAAACCAAGAAAAAACCTTTGAGACAACAGTCACAAATTATGCTTGCTTGTTTTGTAATATAAACATTTTTATTACAAATATTCATGAGGCAAAATGTGCTTGTGGTTCGCAGTGGTTTGAGAAAAAAAAAGGAAAGAAAGTAAAAGTTTGTGAAGCAGTATAAATAAACATAACCGACATATATAAAATGAAATTAATACTCTTCCTACTATTTACTTTTATTACTAGTGCTGCAAGCACGTGCATGGAAGCTCGGCTGGAAGCACAGTCAAACAATTTAATAGGCGTCTTTGTTCCACGATGCGACGAAAACAATGGTGAGCTCTACAAAAAGTTACAGTGCCACGGTTCCACTGGCTTTTGCTGGTGCGTCACCGAGAAAGATGGTGAGTCCATATCCGATGAACCGTTTCGACTCACAGATGTTGGTCATCTCGAAGCACTATGTGATTAATATGTAAACGTATAAGTAGGTCCACCGCAAGAAGCAAAGGACGCAGCGAAGGTTCCCGTAGCGCCGAAACCAGTCAAAATCTTCGTTGATAATGTGCGACATAAACTTTGTCTCGTAACGAAATATAAGGACAATCGGAATGTAGCACAACAACAGCAGTACCAACGGTACAATCATATCACTGGTTTCGATGACCAGCATGACAGATGTCACGAGCTCCGTCAGCAAGAAGAGGATGTAGGATTTAAAGGCTCGCTCCTGGTGCTCTTCGTACCACTTCTCGTGCAGCAGAGGGTAAATAATAATTTGTGCTGCAAACGCGTAGGACGTGTAGACAGAGGAGCATAGCAAGTTTGTTACCAACAATTTATTCATTCCTAATAAATTTATATAATAGGTTTCTTTCTTTATATAGAAAATGCAGTTATGCAACACAACGGATGCGTTCTTTCGCTTCTCGTCCAAAGTTACTGGCCATGGCTCTATTCAAGGCTTGGGTATCTACAGCGGCATTATAGATGATATTCAGTGCAGCCTGTCCGATTGCTTTGTGCCAGACTTTATAGAGGTAACACAGCGGTGCCACGACCAATGCTTGAACCACTGCTACCTGCAAGTTAAAGAAAACCTGGTGCTGTACCTAGTGCTACTGCTAATTATTATCTTTGTACTTGCTGCAATTGTGTTTTACTTTGAGATTATACTTAAAAAACCTTACGCTAAAAAATATATATTATAACTTAAGTGTTATCCCTATGCTATTTTTTGCTTCAATATATTTTTATGTTGTGAAGAAGCTTCTAGAAGCCTTAACTAGTGTTATCCCTATGCTATTTTTTGCTTCAATATATTTGTATGTTGTGAAGAAGCTTTTAGAAGCACTGTAGACGTTTTAGTACTATAGTACTATTGCATTATGATATGGTTACGAACGCACGACACACCGACGACACATACATGCGTAAACACGTTACATATAATTAACTTTAATATTTATTATACATTTAACATGTCATTGTCAAAGAAACAACGGAATGTACTACAGGTCCCAGATTCAAGAAGCTTTGGTACTATTAAATTACCTGCGGGTAAAGAATCAGCAATTGGGATATTAAGTATCATATTTATGCACTTAGATGTGAATTCGTTACTGAAAGTTGTAGAGTCAAGTTTGCTTAAACAGTTGTGTAGTGCATTTAAGTCGCGGGACTTTCTTAGTGTGCGAACCGATGCGTTGGCACTTGATTATACTGGATATCGGCGTATAATGGAGATGATACATCATCCGAAGCAATTGTATTTGTTGTATAAAAAGTACAAGAATGAGGCGATTATGAGACGAAGAAGATATGAAGAATTTGAAGAAGAAGATGAAGAGGAAGAAGAAGAGGAAGAGGAAGAAGAAGAGGAAGAAGAAGAGGAAGAAGAAGAGGAAGAGGAAGAAAGGCACGAACGAACCAGACTCGTAATACCCCATGTTACATTGGATCATCCGTTATTGTGTGCATGTGCATATGAACGCGTGGATGATGTCAAGAAGTTGCTAAATCTTCGTCAATTTTGGGCATATTTTGATGTAGGAATGGATGCTACAGCAACAGAAATGAGTGAAGCATTAATAAGCGCTGTAGGGAGGCGACATATTACTATCATTGAGATGCTGTTACAACATGGTGCGGCAGATATTGCTTTAAGTGATTGGGAAGGGAACAACGTTCTTCACCGTGCTATCGGTATTAGGGGGTTTATGCAATATCAAAATATTACCATTGTACAACTGCTTCTAAACAACATGAAACTGGAAGATATCAATCACCTGAATCGTGATGGACGCACTCCCTTAGATTTTGTTTATATTTACTATGTTATATTCGACAACAACTACAACGAACAACAACTCAAACAACAACTAATTGGATTGATTCGTCAAAAAGGAGGAAGAAGAAGGCTTGAAATACCGGGTCAATTAAAGAATCCTCGTACAGATTGGTGAAAAGGGAAAAAGAGCGAGTGAATTACAATAATAAAAGTATTAAAACTTTAAAGATATTTATGTACTAGTATTTTATTTTATCAATTTCTATACGCTTCTCTTTTGAAAGCAATGTCATGCCACTAGGCCTTCCAGGTAGCTCTGCCATGTCAATGTCTTGCATCTTTGGCGTCCCGCAAATAATATCGTCCAAGCCTACTACCTTGTCCTTTGCAAACAACGTTTCTACAGCACGCTGCGCTGCTTCCGCCGCTGCACCTACCGTAGCAAATTGTGCCTTCCCGTTCGGGTTACTAGACACAAACGGGTTTCCTATCTGGCCGGCAACAATGTGCAAGCCTAGGAAGAAGTAGGCAACGACAAAGGATAGCCATATCGCATGGTACTTTGCTTCGACCAAGCCGTAAGGCATCAGTACCAAGTACAAGCCTAAACAAATATTTAAAAGCCAATCAAGTACTGCTGGGTGGTTGTAACCAAATATATTTCCAAGGGTACCATAGGACGAGTAAATGTTTTCCCACTTTCCAATCAATGCAGTGTGGAACGCGTTGTCGTCTCCAAAATTGTTCATTGCTGTCAAGTTTTGCATCTCGTTGCCAAGTGCAAGCATAACGGCCTCCATAGCTCCGATGTCATAGTACTCTTTCAACAAACAGTACATTTTCTTGTTTCGCTCGTACAATTTCTCCGACATACGCTTCCCATCCGAAGCACGGCCCTTTAACCGCACAGGTATCAAATCAACATCAACTCCCTCGCGGAACGTCCACTTACAGACTTGTGGCGCTGCTAGGAGCAGATCGCGAATATTGTTTTTTACTACTTCAAACTTGTCTTCATCTTTATCGTCAACTGTTAAACCACAAACAAACATTCCAAACGCAAGCACATCGCCGCAAAATGCGTTGAAATTTGCATTGCCATCAGCGTTTCGTGTAAGCGCTGTGTTTAAATTCAAGGACAAAATAAATGCTAACAAACCTGTTGCAGCACCTACGACGGTTGCTACACTGTCGTCTAAAAAGTCTGGCCAGTCGTCAACATTGTCTTTTAAATATACAAACAAGGCGGCCGCAACTGCTGGCAGTAACAGTAACCAAGATTGTCTATAAGATCGAATAATGTAAAACATGAGAACATTACATCTTCTATTAATATCATATATACTTTTTTTCTCGAAACAACTTCTCGTACGATTTTGCAATAATATCACGACGCTTTGCTGGGTCCAGAAAAGCGATTTGCAACTGCTGTAAACGTTGCTTCTCCATGTCGAGCGCTGCTGCCTCTTCGTACTCTATGTTTTGCCTGTCGACCGTCCGACGACGCTTCCAAGATTCATGCTGCTGCTCGTTGTAAACTACCACATTCATGCCTAGTTGACGATAGGTTGCCTCCAAGTCTTCCACTGTACGCTTCGTCCCACTCTCTAAAACAACCTCGTCTTGCACCAGGTAGAAACATTGTCGTTTTGAATTTGAACTAGACCCATTGTTTCGCTTCCGTTTTTTCTTTGCCATCTTAAAAACAAGTTGGTGCTTATATATATTGACGATATTTAGATACGTTGACTACCTCGCAATCTTTCTTCTTCGCCTTTACAACTTGCCAAGCAACTTCACAGAACTTGCAGTTGTGACCTTTTGAATTGATGTGTTTGCAATAAGAGTTTTGAATAATACCGTGTTCTTTAAAGTTTAATGGCTCGTTGCAATTGAATAAATGTCGTGACTTTTTCCACTCGCGTTTACCTTTGTCTGTAAATATATCTGTTTCTCGTTTTCGCTTATTTGATTCTCTTCGAATCTCTTTTCTTTTTATCTTACCGTTTTCTTCGTACAGGAATTTGTAAGCGTTTTTTTGATATGCACTAACTGGTCCAATAATATTTTTACAAACAACAGTTTTACCATTAAAACTCACGTTAGACTCTCGTTCAAAGAAACAAAGCTCACCAAAACACTTTTTATAAAAACCTAGTTCACGTTTTAGATCTTCTACTTCACGTTTTAAATCTTGCATTGTAGTTTTATATGTGGACCTGTTACTCAGGTGTATGTATGTTGTGTGTGTGTCGTCGTGTGTGAGACAGATAGTATTATTGTTTGTAAATATAGTATCACTTCAAGGTTTTTTAGTTAAACATTTTTTTAAAAATTATACCTATTACACTACTGTGTATCATAGGTACAATAATACACTTTTAAACTTTGTGAGTAAATTTACATGGTCTTTTTGACTCTGAAACATGTTTTGTTAGAGATACTGGTCTGCGTATACACAAACTCACTGTAGGCGTCAACACAAATGTTTTTCCCAAACGAATACCCCTATAAACTTAGAAGCGTTGCTAGACGCACCAAAGGGCAAAAAACATATTATACGAACTCAAATGGTAAGCAAATGGTTTGCAAACAACTTGTAAATGATTCACGCCTGATTGTACTAATTGACCACTATTTCGCCGTGAATGCGAAAATAAAACAAACGAAACACCAAGAGAAAGAAATGCAAAAGATACTAGACGAGTCAGAGGAGTACGCGGATGTGTTTTGCTTGACGCAGATACAGGTCAATTTTACACGATTTAAAAACAAAGTATTTGTTCTAAGCAAAGAACGAAGGAAACTATTGGCTTTGATAAAAAAAATTAATTTTTGCTTTTTTAAATTGTTTACGGCAGAAGCTTTGTGCACGGTTCAGGAAAGTTGATCGCAGACCCTTTGGAAATCGTGTTGCCGATAGCTTTTATCTAGCTGCGTTAGCTGCGTCAGCTTCTCGGCTACGTTGTTTCGCCAGGTATCTTTTAAAACCATCTCCGCTTTGGCCATGCCTGGGTCCTCTGCTGCCAGCTTGGCACCTCGCTCTGCAGTCTTTGTCCAGTAGCCCATGCCATAGTGGTAAAGCAACTCGTCGCCAGCTTTGATGTCACGAATGGCAACAAAAAACAGACCAAAGGTGCCGATGTGGTACTCGATGACGTTGGTATCTCTAAAGGTGTGCATATAAGCGTCCCATGCTTTTAA
>Ga0206682_10002224_pt1 | contig 17982 bp, 19 predicted proteins | sample M240m12015metaG_FD_155444 | JGI IMG/M metagenome (GOLD analysis project Ga0206682, IMG submission 155444) | Ammonia-oxidizing marine archaeal communities from Monterey Bay, California, United States - M2 40m 12015 | ecosystem: Environmental > Aquatic > Marine > Intertidal zone | place: USA...
CTGCTGCTTCTAATTCAGCAGCTGCTTCTTCTGAAGCTCCAGGTATAAATGAAGGGCCTTCTTTACCCACAGCTTGTGGTGCAACTTGACTTACTTCATTATACTGTTCTAGCGCTGCTTCTTCTTCTTCAGCTATCTGTTCATGCATCAGTAGTTCTTCTTCTAACTGACTGTCTAGCTGTTCTTGGTAGTGGTTATAAGAATTTGTCATACTTCTACTCCTCTACTTTTACTGTATGACTTTAGCACTCTACTATAGAATTCTGTTAATTCTTCATAACTCTTACCACCTTGGCCGTAGTAACTAGATCTAGTACCTACTCTTCCATCCCTGTCAGCTCCGATTAGATTAGGCATAGAAGCCCATTCAGGTGCTAATGCGTCAATAAACTCTTCAGTTAGACCTTCAGTGTTTAATTTATTCATCAGTACTTTTAATCCGCTAGCATTTTGAGGTAAGTTTAATCTCATCAGAACTAGTCTAGTAGCTCCCCAGTCTTGTGCTTCTGGCGTCATCGCTCCACCTCCTACATTATTCCATGTAGTTGATAGGAATTGATATCTACCTGATGCATCAGAGATTTGTCCAGAAGGTATTACTCTGTCATGGCCTCTCATGAAATCGAATTTACTGAAACCTACTTTAGTACCATAACCACTATGAGGTTGATCGTATGTACCCTCAGCGAACGAGATTAAATCAAGTAAAGCCCTATGCTCTGGTACATAAGTAAATGACCTATTATCATAGTTAGGTGTAGTACCGTTTAAACCGGCAACGTTGTAATTAGTTTTTAGATAAGAGGGTACTTCCCTAGCGTTTGGATTAATTGATGCTTGAGCTATTTGCTCAGAATTAGCACTGCCAGCTTCTAACATTCTCTGTATCGGTTTAGTACTTTGCTGTAATTCTTCATATGAGAAATGATCTGTATCGGATAATGTGGGTAGCCCATAAAGCTCTGCATGTCTCTGATAGATATCACTAGCTGGTACTCTAGTATGTCTTACTATTTCTCTAACTAATGGATTAGCTCTAAAGTCTTTTAGACTGATGTTACCATCAGAGTCTACATATCTATCTACATCTGATTTATCTAAGATTCCATCTTCAGGTTTACTCATACTGAGTACTCTATCTGTAGGTGATACACCTGGAGTATCTCCAAGCTTAGCTAGTTTTTCAGAATTATTATTTGAACGGCCTTGTGAACCGAAACTATACCTCTTGTAGGTACGCTTCTCATCTGGTACTACTACTTCCTCTCCTCTAGAGTTCAGTTCTTTATCTGCTGAGATAGCTGTTAAACCTAGGTTATCTCTATAATGTGTTATAACTTCATCTCTAGCATATCGAGCTGCAGCTTCAGCTTTCTCCTCAGTACTACCGATTGTTGCCTTCCATTCTCTGTTGTAGTACTCTCTATACATAGCTGTGATATCACCCTCAACATTACCCCAACCGATAATTTTAGAGTGATCTGTTAAACTAGCATTATCACCTCCTACTATTTCTTGACCAATAGTATCAATTGTAGTCTGTAACATATTATTATATAAGCCTTTAGCAACTGGATCTTTTGAGTTACTTCCTAAGTTAGTTTCTTCATTTACAGGTGTTGTGAACACAGAGAGTGATTCTTTAATATCCGCGTTTGTCATCCCCTGACCCTGCATCCGTGCTCTTAATTGAGCTATATCTGTACGAGGTACTCCATCCCAACCTCCATTATCAGGATCACCCAAGAAGACTTCTTTATATTGATTCTTTAATTTAAGAGATACAGCTTTTCTATTTCTTTCATTCTGAAAAACTTCTTCTGATACTATAGCTTTAGATTTTTCCCACAATCCTCTCAGTCTATCATATTTAGGGCCTGCATTTCTATCACTTGCCACCATGATATCATATATATCATCAGGCTTATAGGTTTTATTTTTAAGGCCATTTTCAATGTTATCAAATAACTCTCCCCATGCTCTTTCAAAATCAGGCTTCTCCTTTGAACCTAATAGAAGAGCCCTTCTGCTTAAATTAGCCATAGTGGTCAGACCACCATCAGCAACAGAGTTAGTCCACTGTGTAGTTATAGCATTTTGCTGTTGAATGGCTACATCTTGACTTTTAGATCTACTCCATGTACCAAGGAAACCATCTTCAACCTTGATCATTTTCTGACCAAGATCTCCTAAAGGTCCAGCAGTTACTTCCAGTATATTAATATCATTCTCAGCGAGGAACTGACTCCTCATAAACCTCAGACCTTCTGAATAGTTATCTCCTGAAGTAGTAGGTACTTGTAACTCTCCCCAAGTAGTTTCTGTACCATCATTTAATACAATCTTCTGATTTGCATTAGTAGACAGGTACATGCCATAATCTCTTACAGCATTATGGTTCAGCGCTTCCTGCTGAATAATAGCTAATTCACCTTGAACATTTAAAACAGAAAGCATTTTCTGAGGTGTTAGCTGTACACCAAGCCTCTCTGATTCTGCTTTTATATATAACTGTGCTTCTAATGAATTAGATAGAATTAATTCCTTATTATCCCCCCATCCTTTTACATCACTATTCCTTAGATTAGTATTAACAATGAAGTCAGTCGTAGTCTTTATATTCCATTCTTTCTGTTTCTGTTGGTATTCACCAAACATCTGAGCTAACTTAGGTGCAAATTCAATTAGCGATTCTAAAGCAGAATTTGGTGCAGGATTACCCTGCATCTTCTGCATATTTTCAAACTCTCGTTGAGCATTAGCTTGATGAGCTTCAAAGATATTATCGTAATTAGCTTGTGTAAGTTTAAAGTTAGCGTCTAGGTTATCCTTTTGTAACTTATATTTTGTTTGTAATCCCTTCAGATATGCTTGATCATACTCTTTCTTAGCAAGAGCATTCTCTTTCATTACTTCAACTTGTAGCTTAGCTTCCCCAAGGTCCCTATCTACAACTTGTTTGGTAGGTAGTTCCAAGTAAAAGTCTTGGAAACTACCTTCTCTTCCATAAAATTGTGACATGTTTAATTAACCGAATAATGAATCCGCTAGCCCACCAACCGCTAAACCGATAGGTAACCCTAGTCCACCAGTAGCAATGTTGGATAGCATTAATGCTCCTCCAACAGCTCCACCAATCATTGTACCTACACCCGTACCTTGTGTTCCTGTAGTAGTTACCGCACCTGGAATTGGTTCTGGTGCGTTAACAACAAGAGGAGGGTCAAGGAATATAGCTGGTGGAGTAGCTAATGGTTTTGGCAATACTGGTCCTGGTACTGGCATAGCCAGTCTATTAGCATCAGCTTTAACATTAGCTGAAAACTGATCGAATTCAATCTTCTTGATGTTCTGATCGAAAGCTCTATTAATACTAAGTTTAGACTGTTCCTGCATAGTCTGAGTATTAGCATAAGATTTATCTGTATAGTCTTTAGCTAATGCATATTGGGAGCCAGCCTGCCGTAGCGACTGATCTAACCCATACATAGATAAATTATAAGCTGAATCAGCTCTTGTTAATCCATCAACCATAACTGCTTGTGCTCTACCGGCTTCCGCTACTATAGATTGATAACGTTTATTAGCTGATCTTCCAGATTGTCCTGTAGCTATTGCAGCTCCTTTAGCTTGAATACTCTTTACAAAGAGATCTTGACTAGATAGCGCAGCTTCAGCCCTCTTACCTTGCTGCTGTAGTGTTTTCCCTTCTCTTTCTATTGCTATATTACTTCTAGCAGTGTCGTACTGCATACCTAATTCAGAAGATTTATGCTGATACTGTAATGCAGAAGATGCAATATCAAAAGCTAGTTTATTCTGCCGTTCTGAAGTGACATTACGTGCATTCTCAAATGCCAGTCCTGCTGCTCTTTGGTTAAGACCAATCTGAGCACCATACATCTGTTCAGATTTATTGTAAGCTGCTACTTTAGCGTTGTGTTTGAACTCCCGCATCTCCATCTGGTAGTCCCAGCCTTCAGCAGCGGTCTTATCTTTTATAGCGACTTCTAGGTTATGCTGTCTACGCTTCAGTATATTACCAAGTCTCTCATGATTATTCATACGTTGAGCATGTGCATTCTTATATGCCCATGCTTCCATTTCATATTCATGCTGCTTTTCAACCTGTTCTGAATTGTCCTGCTTCTTTCCTCCTCCTCCTGACATGTTAATCTCCTTTATTAAAGTTTCTTGTAATCACTGAATATTCGTTTTCCCACTTAAGCTTTCTAGCCATACCTTTTCTAGTCCAGGCTTCTAAAGAACTGCAACCTATCTTAGTACCAAAATCCTCTAAGGTATCAGCAAAATCTTTCCATAACTCATAGTAATGTCCAGTCTTACTTGCAAAAGTTATGATCCTTAATATCCTCTTCTGTGGATAATTAATTACTTCTGTAGTTCCGGCACAGAATATCACATCTTCTTTAAGACCTATCCATAGGACTTGAGTACCATCTACTAATAATTCTAATACATCAGATGTATTCATCTCTCCATTTGCATAGGATAAAGCTTTATCTATTAAAGGTTCAACTTCATCCCAAACATATGGTAAGTCTTCAGGTTTAACTAGGAATAGGTTGGTGGTCATGTTCTTCTATAGAATCGTGGTGAATAATTACCTTCCCACATTAGGGAGTTAAGTGCAACAGGGAATGGAGAATCACTGAAGATCCTCATATTAAAGTTTTCTGTTCTCTGATGGATTGGTACTGTGTACAAGTTCTCTTCTGATAGTGGTACGTCATCAGCTAAGTACTGACCCGCATCACTAACAGGCTGAACATCGTACCATGTACCTGTAGTGATTTCAATCCTCTCAGCAGGTTTGGTCACATTATTTGCTGTAACAGGTCCTGCTGGAATATGTCCTGATAGGAATGTTACCGTAGCTTGGTTATCTGTAGATGTGTATGTATAAGCAGTACCTAATGTCTGTTTAGTACCATTAACTTTTACAATAACTTCATTCTCAGTTTTTAATGGGAATGGTGTAGTGAATGTAGCAGTACTACCATCACCATCATATTTCTTTATCGGTCCACTATATCCTTTACTCTTTACTTTAAAAGCTAGGACACTAGAAAGACCAACAGCAAACTTCATACGTGCAATAGTTAGGGTAGCAGTGTAATCATACACTTTACCGTCTGGTGTTAGTTTGAAGTATGTCTTTGGTAGTTCTACATCAAAGTTATATTTATAACCAATTAGAATCTTATCATAAGTTGTACCAGATCCTGTTGATGTTAAATCTTTATTAGGTACAGAGAAGTAAGGATTAGCTGTTGTATGATCTTGACCTGCAGGCCGTGTAGGTGTAATAGTAAATCCTGATTCTGTTACCCCATTGAAGTTTGTAGTACCGCTACCACCAATTAGTAGAACTGGTGTTAGTGTAGAGATATCTTTATAAGGTAGTTCAATACGTGTATCCCCATTAACCAGTGTTACTTTAGCTTGTGATACAGGTGAAGCATACATATCCATGTGAGGGTTAATCTGATCCCCACTACTTGTTACAATGATCTCTGTCTCTGGTGTTTGTGTGAGACTGCAGCTAATTAATGAGTAAATGCCTTCGTGATCTACAACTGCTGTCATGATATCAGAGTCAATAGCTAAGCTATGTACTTTACCTGGCAGTTGCCACTTAAACCATGCCTGCATAATAACATTCTGTCCTGCTGTATGCATCTTATGGATATATACATCTTTAGAAGTAGGACCATATAGTGCAATCAGTTGGTTCTGTGGACTAGCTAATAAACTATTCACTTCTTTAGGAATCCATTCAGAGACTACTTTACCTATGTCATGTATTAAAGGGCTTTCTTCTGACCCTCTTGTTTGCATTGCGAATATCCGTGTGTAGCTAGGCGTCTTACTTACAAAGTTAATAGTAGTACCGACATCCACAGGATCAATATTAACATCCATTTCATAGTTAGAGATACCTCTAATAATAGTAGTCGTAGGTGTTAATATCTTTGCATCAGAGAACATTATGAATTGTTGGTTCTGACTGAATAAGATTAAACCTTGAGCAGTTGGTAAGATAGCATGTAATACAGCAGGTCTGATACTAGAACAGTTTACATCTACTGGATCATCTTCAGCTTGTGCTAAAGCTGTGGAATGATAGAAATTATAAAAGCTAGCTGATTTACTCATTGACACATTATCTTCAGTTAGGAATCCTAACCTATTGTTATGGAAGAATGCTTGCTGTAATGTATACCCTACAAAACTAGGATCTGAATTAGTATCTAGATCTCCTACTGCTCTTTCATCCCAAGTAGCTTTCTGGAATAAAAATGTATTTAGAGATATGTTCTTTAACTCATGAGGCATAGTAGATGAATCTAGCCCTAATGATACGGAAGGGTCTACTGATTCTTCCCATGAACCGGGACCTATATCATCATTCTCTGCATTGAATTTAGTCCAGTAAGTATCTGCTGACTGGCCTCCTGAAGAATTCACTACCTTTATAATTCTATCATGTATGGATTCATTAGGAAGATCTGCTACAGTATTAACTTGTTCACCTACTGCTTTTACTGCAGCGTTACCTGAGTTATCAGTAGCAGTTACAGTCATACCTGTGCTTCCTGAAGAAGCTGCATAAGATAGTTCTAATGTAGCTGGTGTCCTTTTAACTGTTAATGTACCGTTAGGAAAGTTGAAAGCTTCTAAGTCTGTTTTAAGTTCTGTTAAAATTTTATCAGCATTATTAACTAGTTCATTGTTACCACTAGTTGATAAGTTCTCTTGGTTAATTGTTACATATTCTGCAGCTGCGTGTGTCGTACTACCTATTTTAATTGATATAGTATATTTAGTGCTATACTTTACTTGCAGTAATCTTACTGTAGCTTTAGTATCAGCTACATAAGTTGGTGCTGCTAAAGCTGCTACTGTCTTAGTTTTATTTGTAATGATAGATGTATCTTGTACAGTCAGTACATCATAATAGTTATGAGGATCATCTGTAAACCCACTAGCTGCTTGAATATATGCCTGAGCACCTGTGCCATATGTTAAATTACATTTAACACCTGTCTTAGCATTCCATATATCTACACCTCCTGGTGTACCTTTAGTAATACATCCAATATAATCCTCTACATCATCTCTATTAATGTAAAACCATTTAGCACTAGTAGGAGTTACTGTAGGAGTTAATGTATTAACCCATTTAAAACCTGGCCTCTTCATTAGTCCAAAGGTAGGATCAGGTAGTGCATTCAAACACTCCCTTACTTGGCCAGGTAGTTTCTTTTGATCTATTTGTTTTGATACCCCACCTAGATAGTTAGGGATTGATTGAGTTACTGCTGCCATTAGCGATACAATGCATGGTAAGGTTTGTAGCTTATGTAATTACTTTGTCCTGCAGGCGTACCAAAGAAGGTATAGTCACCCTGATTACATTCATACTCTAAAGCCATAGCTCTAGTGTAAGCTTCTTTCTGTTGTAGCATTTGATATTGACCATTATCTCCTACAATTCTACTGGAGACAACAGTAGCTGCTTTAGCTATAATGTAATCTTGAATAGGGATAGGTAAGTCTACCCAATCGAATAGCCATACAATGTCCAGTTTAATTTCTTCACCTGATCCATCTGTAATCTCATATGTATGATTATATTTATCGTATAGTCTCCCTTCTCTCCTTACTACATTTTTGTAGGCATTAGCTGAGTCAGTAGTTAAATCTACTTGCAGCATATTATTAGGGATAGGGAATTCTTTAGAGGAATCAGTTACCTCTGGTTTATTGAATTCTGTATTGAAGGACCAGCCTTCAGCCTGCACTTCTCGTGACACTTGTATTAGTGTATCGTAAGCAATCGCAACGTCCGGGTTGGTTTGATCGAGCGAAGTAACAGGAGCCTGACCAACTGACGCCAGGATCTGATTAATTGCAGGTAGTTCTTCTGTAGCGTTAGTTGTAGGTATAGGCATAATTAGAATTTAAAAAAAAGGGAGACCGAAGTCTCCCCGTATATAGTGGAAGATTAACTTACCAAGCAGAGGGCTTAGTAGCTGTTCCAGCAAACAGTTCAACACATGCAGCAGGGTTCAGATAATCAGCGCCCATAGCCAAGCGGCCAAGGATGATATCACCTTGATACATGATTGAAACGTCACCATTAGTGACTTGTACTTGAGGTCCGATAGCTTCTACCACACCTGCAGCTTCTTTCTGGAAGATAAGACCACAGGAATTATCGAAAGCAGCTTGTTCACCGTAGTTGTTATTCATACCGTTAACTCCACCGCCATCTTCTAGCTCGGCGTTGTTACCTACGTGTGAACCAGTGTTACCTGGATCGGTTACACCTGGGTTGGTTGCGCCTGCAGTACCATAGATAGTACCGTAGTTACCGAAGAATGGGATGTTCATCGACTTGTGGATAGTGATGCCTGCAATCGAGACAACTCCAGTTCCACTTTGAAGTGAAGCACCTTGTACGTCACGGTTCACGAGACCATTCTCTCCAACCTGTTGTACTAGTTCATAGTACTGCCGTGGGTTCAATACGGCCTGTCGTCCTTGTGAACTTACACCCTTCTCATCCATTGCTGCAGCTGCATCATAAAATGCATTGATCAATGAAGTAGCGACATAAGCATCAGCACCTGAGTTGTTAGTACCAACACGGATCTGTGTTCCACCTGGCTCTACTTTATTAGCAGCAGATACAGGGTGAGCGGCACGAGCACCACGTGTAACAGAACGGAAGATCAATCGGTCATATTTTTCTGCCAAAGCAAAGCCGATTTTCTTGGCGATCTCTCCACGAAGTTCGTAGTGAGCAAGAGTCTCATCAAGCTCATACACAAATGCACTTGAGATAAGTAGATCATCCATTACGATGGTCTTCTCAGCTACTGGCAGAGCGTTCTCTGTACCGAGGATTGGAGTCCCAGGCTCATGATACGCTGCGTCCATGCGGCCAGTGTAGATGAACTGCAAAGATTTGCCGTTCTTAAGTGTACGCTTCGTGACTAGATCACGAGCGATTGTATTAGTCTGGAATCCTTTGAACAGCTCACCGCTGAACAGTTTAAGATAGGTTGCATACTTAGTATCATATGCAGTACCTAGTGCTAGCGGAGTATTACCAGTACTATTAATCCTACCGATAGCGGTAGTTAGAGCATTAGCCATTGTTAATTAAATAAATGTATTGTTTATGTTCTCACGTGAAATTGTTGATCAATTTGTTTGTAGCGTTGTGGTCTTTCCCACCGTCTAGACGGCAAAAGGTATCCTCGTAAGGGCTAATGCCAATTGGGGGAGAGTCCGACTTTGAGGTGTTCTCCCCCTCCTTTTATTTAACTGGCCATGTTATTTGCATGGCCATTACTAACATTAATGTAAGAAAACTTACATATAATATAGCCATTTAGAAGGACCATTTGACACCAGCTTTGGTGCCATAGTTATTAGAATCTGTATCAGTCGTGGCGAACGCTAGCTCCCCATAAATTGATAGCCTTTCTGTAGCAGCTACTCCACCACCGATTTTACCGGATAGTTCTGTAGTGCTATCTACACCATCAGCTGCTTGAATTTGAGGACCACCTTGTACATAGTAGTTAAGTACTCCTGCTTCACCTTCATAACCGATGTGCAGATCAGTGTTGCTACCAGCATAGTTGTTACCAGCCCAACCACTATTAACTTCAGCGTTAACATAAGGTCCAGCCATTGCAGGTGTCGCAGAGAGAGCGGACAGTGTGGCAAGTGCAATAAATGATTTCATTTTAAATAATTAATAAAGGAATAGTTTTTGTTGCTTATTTTTTAGGTAAGCAACACCACGGTAAACAAGTTTGGCTTGCTTCTCAGCTTGCTTCTGCTCTTTTACGCGTGCTCGCAATTCTACGGCTTTCATGATTAACTCCATAGCTTAACTCCCCGTTCCCTGAGTTAAGTAACATGCGCTCCTTTCGGAGTGAACGGATGTTTGTTTTGTTTAGAACAAGCCAGGTATTAGCTGGCCTGTTACAATGTATGAGCCAACGGCTGCCCAAACACCTAGCATGGCTAGGCGTCCGTTAACTCGTTCAGCTTTCTCGTTGTGTGTTTCTGTTACTTCCATGATTTCCATTGGTGGTTCTTTAGCGTAAAGGTTTTGTTGTCCTAGTTCGTTAGTGGTTACTGTCATTAGAATTGTATGTCAGATCTTTCAAGTTTTTCCATAACCTTCTTTCGATAGGCAGGATCATTCTCATACTTAGGGTCATTCATAGCTTCGATTACTTGAGCTTGACTTTCAAACTGTTCGCCCCTATTGCTAGCAGCCTTACCTGTCAGCATCTTACCGTCAGTTCCTGATGCGTCATCGTATCTATATTTAAGAGCTTGGATAGCGAAGAAGCAGGAGACTGGATCTCCTTTGTCCATCACTTGATCGAACATATCAATCTCTCCTTTCTCTAGGCTATCCTGTGCCCAATTCATCATCACATTATACTCTTTATCACCACCAGCAATACTTTTTAATTCAGTTACTTGGTTATCATTTAAAGTCTGTGATTGATTAGCTTGTCTATATTCCAGATGCATCCTGGCTAGTTCACTGGGATCAACCTTAGCGAGTTCTTGCATCGTTTCTTCAGAGAATGAATCTGCAACCGCTTCATCCCATAACCTGTCAAGAATATCATTTGCAACATCCTCTTCCGGTTCTGACTCTTCAGTTTCTTCAGTCTCTGCTTCAGCTTCTGAAGCTTGTTCATCTGTTTCTTCACTACCTAACTTCTTTTGAAGTTCAATGTATGCATTCTCTAATTCCTCAGCATTCTTATACTTACCAGCTAACAGACTTTCCTGTTCAGACTGCATCTTCTCACCAATTTCTAGTGACTCCTGCTCATCTGCACTTAGTACTTCTGTTTGTGGTGTAGTATCTACTGTTAGTGTATCTCCCATAATTTATTTTGGTGGTTGTTGTTGTTGCATAGCCATCTGCATCTCAGCTTGCTGTTGCTTTTGTTCTACTGCAGCCATAGCTGGAGCATTCTGTTGATCTTGCATAGCCATCTGTTGCTCTTGCTGTTGCTGCTGTTCACCTTGTATCTCTTGCATACTCTTCACTAGGTTGAGTACATCGATACCTGAAGCAGCTGCTAGACGTTTAATTACTTCATCAGTATTGATGAATTGCATGATAGCTTCTGGTCCTATAGTTTGTGCTATAGTTTGTAGGAACATGCCTAAGCTTTCTCTATCCTGCCCACGTCCAAGAGCATTAATACCTGCTACAATAGTAGGTTTAACATAGTCTTTAGGGATACGTGGGATAGTACCATTCTTTTGAAGTACGTTAAGCTTACGATCAAGGTAAGGTACTAGGAACTCAACAGTTAGAAGGCTGAATAGCCCGCCAAGTTGCTGTTCCAATTCCATCTGAGTCATTCGTACCTCTTCGGCAGTTGTGCGCTCAGATTGTCTTACACTTAAGATAAGGAATGCTTCACTAAGTCTCTTCTCTAGCTGCATCATCATGTTAGCTGCAGTAGAGAAGTCAGCAGTTTTACCTACTTGAATGACACCGATATCATCAGGTCTTCCCTGAACAATAGCGCCATTACCAGCCTTGGCTAGTGTTGCAGGTTTAGTACTGGAACTAGGGCTGACAGTGAACACCACCTTAGCGGCTGCTGCTGAGCCCTCTACTAGTGCTTGACTTAGTGCCTCTAGGGATTTAAAGTCTCCGATAAACTCTTCGACACGGCCCCTTCCGTAAGCCTCTCCGTCAACTGTATTGAATCTAAGTGGTAACCAAGGACTTACATTTAGTGGTGACTTACCTTGTGACTTTGGAATGATCTTATCATATACTTCTTGATGCCAAGAGACTTTGTTACCATATACTTTGACATGTGTATAGACATCACATTCACTGGATTCTTCTGTGTCTCCATATTTTGGAGACATATCACTATGAAGATCTGGTACTAATTCTTCAATAATTTTTTTGTTAATACTTTCCTTAGTAACAATCTCAATTACATTACCGTTACCATCTCTATCGATTACATATCGATTAAGTGGGAATAGTTTAAGCTTATCCTTACCCATAAAGATGAGTGCATTACCAGCTACTACTAGATGTTTCATAGCTTGATGAACTACTACTCTATCATCTGAAGCTGCAATGCTTTCAAGGATAACTCTTTCAACTTTAGCAAAGGCTAAGTCTAGTTCAGACTTAACCTCTGGTCCGTATTCACCTAGCTTAGTTTCATCTACTTGTAGTTTAAAGAAGCTAGTCTGTGGAGGTAAGAGACTAAGCATTAACTTAGCACTTAAGGTCACCACAGCCTTAGCTCCTACTGATTGCCAGGGGGTCGTTAAACTCCTCTGACCAGTAGCTGAATCATCTTGATGAATTAGGTAAGGTATAGTTAATTTAGAAGAGTCTTCAGCTACTTGTAGAAACCGAGACCTGCTACTAGAGAGTACATCATATCTTTTCTTTGCTGTCATTATACATTAAGTGATTTGCCTGCTGATCCTGAACCTGCTGCTGCTCCTGCTGCTGCTCCTGCTCCTGCATTTAGTGCTGATTGGAATCCAGCACCACCTCTTCCCCATCTCTTTCTAACATTATCGCTCCTTTTTTTCACTGACTTTGACTTTAAAGCTGCATTACCTCCACTTCCTACTGCATATGATGCTGAGGTTGATACAGTATTCGCTGCTTTTTGTTGTGCCTCCATCTGTTGTTGGTACATGCTTTGGAACTCAGCCATTCTTGCTTGCTGTTGTTCATTCTGTAAATCCATTTGGTTCTGAGCACTTGCTCTGATAGGCAGGAACATGCCTGAAGCTGCTAGATGTTTATTAATCTCTGATCCTGAGAATTCCTGACGTGCTGCTGTGTAAGCTTTGAGTCCTAGATTACCTCCTGATCCTTGATACTTACCAAGAGGGTTAGCGGCTGAGTGCATACCAGCCACTCCTCTCATAGGATTACTACCACCGTGGAAGAATTGTCCGGGTGCATTATTAACTCCAACACCTGCTTGATTCTGTTGCTGTACAGCTACTTTAATTTGTTGTGGTGAAAAACCTGCTGCAAGTGCATTAGTCCATGCTTTTTTACCAATAGTACCCTTGCCACTTTTCCATTGATCTAAAAAATTTACTGCCATTAAATTACTCCAAAGTTTCTTGTTGTTCTACGCTACTTGGGCCATCAGGTCTACTGAATTCTTCCAGACCTTCCAGACCAAGTGTAGGATTATCAGCCATATCTGTTGCAGCTTCTATCCATAGACCAGCTCCAGTATCGCCACCCCAAGGTACAGGTTTTGCAAAGTTATCTTCATATGAGAAGTAGGAATCATCCAAAGCTTTAGGGTCCTCTGGTTTTTTATCAAGACCATAGTGTTCAAGGATATCTCCTTCAATACCATAGTCAGATCCTTGCGGACCTTTCTCCATTATACTATAATCTCCTGCTTTTCCCCTTTCTTTAAAGTTACCTTCAATCCATTTTCTCATCTTCCTATATTTATTAGCAGCCATGCTTTCAGAATGTGCACCATACATACCAGACACACCAGGATCTCCACCAGTTGTGAAGTCATCTTTACTAGGCTTCTCATCACTTCCAGCATCTTCATCTGCTTCCCATTCTGACAATGCTTTAGAGTATGCCTCTTCATTTACTACTGTTTTATTATCATCGCCATACTTATCTTGATACTCCTCTCTTGTACCCCAATCTTTACTTACTTTTTCAGTAAATTTAGATAGGTTACCATAACCTAGTGCTTCAAAAGCTGCTTCATACAGAGGATTGTCTTCTATATCCCAGATATCACCTTTATATTCCATGTCTTCCCAGTCATCAGGTAGCCCAGAACCCGCTCCATATACTATTGGAGGTTTATAGTCTACCATACCTTTTTCATTAGCGTCAGGGCTATGTGGGTCCCATACTTTTGACGGCCAACTCATTTCTCATCCTCCATTCTTTTAGTAATCCATTCAACAACTGATTGTTGACCGGCTTGGTACATTATTTGTGAAACCGTATCGGTAGGGATAGGAATCACAGGTGGAAATACCTCCTGAAGTTCTTTCAAGAGGTACTGATCAAATTGAGGACCGTAGATGGCCTCAAGCATATTGTGGGAGGTTTTCATTACTATGTTCAAAGAATGCTAGCATCCGTCCTCTCTTAGTTTCAGAAAGTTCAGGAGCTCTGCCTTCATACATTAAGCGATCACTAGAATCTAGCCAAAATTTTTTATCTAAATATCTATCAGCAGTATTTATACCTAGTGGTTGTAGTATCCAATTAATAGTAGCCTTCCTTAGTTTATCTAGTGAAGGAGATACTTCAAGGCCCATCTCTTTACATACTAATGAGTGTGCTGCCACATGAATAGTTTCGTCACGTGAGATATCTGCACTTACTGTTCGCAATCCAGCGTCACCATTAAACCTAAAAAAGGGTAATAGAACGAAGAAAATTGCACGTTCGGCCACCAATGCTTTGAGTATTGTATGATCAGGATGCGTAATCCAAGCTTCTCTGAGCTTAATTGCTTCTTTCTCAGCGGTAGATTCTGGATCAACATTGTGAGCGTTGGCGATGTAACTAAGAGCCAGGTCGTGGTTCTCTTCGTCTTCGACATTGGACGCCAGAAGCTCCCGTGCGTACGGTGGTACTTCACGTTTAAGAGCTTCTTTGATCCAGTCTCCCACAGGTAATTCCATATGACGAACCGCCAGTGCCCTAAGAATGGTCTCTTCACTTCCTTCTCTCAGTTTACCAGCAGTAGTTTGTACGGGTGACCACTTCCGCTTTCGGTCTAATAGTTTATGATAAGGGTCTTTCCTCATTATTCTCCACAATTACAATCAACAGGTTTGTTTAAAAGATCCTCCAAGTAATCACTTATATCTTCATCAGCAAGAGCAGACATAACATCTGTCTTATCTTGAGTATCAGCCATTACTTGTAGGCTATAGTAAAGGGAGGTTTGGGGTGATGCCATCCACTCTTCCACAAATTCGTCATTGTAGGTTACGCAATCACTCCAAGAGTTGAAAGAATATCCGTGAAGAAGTCCCGTATTCTGTAGCATGAACATAATCTGATCTGCTACTTTTTTGTAAGCTTCCCAGCCTACTTCTGTGGCGATTTCTACCTCGCCATAATCATAACTCTCAACACCAAAAGTGCCTGAGTCTCTATCAATAGTCCTAGCAATAGGTGGTGCAATCTCTGGAGTACATGTAAATCCATATAGATCCTTACTCCTATAACTGCAGCTAGCAGTTGGAGCAATAGCGAATGCTCTTTCCATCCTATTAAATTTAGCTACTTGTGCAGCTTGGTTGATACCAGCCCTAAGGTGGAAACCTATCAACCAGCCTGGTGAGTGTGTGTTACTACCAGTATTTAATTCTTCTAAGGCGTTACCAAATTGTTCATAACTTACTCCGTGCCGCCGAAGTAAGTTGGCGAGTCCGAGCATTCCCAGTCCAACCTGTCTGTCTGTTTCTGGTGGTAAGTATTCTCCAGATTCTCCAATACCTGTTCGGCCATGGAGATCGCACAGTTCGGACATACCTCTATAGAAAGCCTTTGGGATATCTTCAATTTCACAGGCACCGAGATTGACATGTTGGAGCAAGCAGGTTCCACGTGAGGGCAAAAATACTTCAAGGCAGACGTTACCGTAGATTCTTTCATTGTTTTTATTGTATCTTATTTTACAGAGCCAAATGTCTCCACTTTTAATTCCGTGTAGCAGAGCTTCTTTGAGTTCTCTGCTGCTGCTGTCCCACATTTCGGGATCGATATTGACACAGCGTTTGATCCATGGTAGCTCGTGCCGGGGGGTCTGGATAAACTCCAGAATGTCATCGTGGTTAAAATCAATATGACACACGCAGGCACCATTTTTGTATACCCCGCCGCGTCGTAATGTTTCATTTAATGTTGAGTAGATTTTTGCGAATGATACAGGGCCAGAAGCTGTAAGACCTTTTCCGTTCTCTGATCCTTTTGACCGCAAGTTCGATAAATGAACTGCAACTCCCGCTCCATATCTGAGTGCATGAGAGACGAATCTCCAGCTGTTTTCGATTGAGTCACGTCCTTCATCCATAGAATCCTCTACGACATAGACAGTGCATGATACCGGGAGACGACCTTCCGGGTTATCAATCCAGTTCTGTACTCTTCCAGTTCGTGATATTAGTTTCGGACCTGATGATCCTTTAAATTCCTCTACTGCTTTCATACTAAATCTCTAAGGTTTGGTGGTTGATAATGTGGTCCCTTTAATACTTTACCGTCCTCTCGATAGATAGGGTTACCGTCATCATCAAGTTTAGACATATTTGAATGGTGTACTCTATTCATTGCTTCATCTAAGTTCCATTTCATTTGTTCTGCATACTGATAGCAAACGTATACAAGATCAGCTAATTCTTTTAAGGCATCAGTGTGATAAGCAATTGAATTCCTGAATAGCATATTCTCTGCCTCTAGGAATTCTTTAAACTCTTCAACGATCAAATTCTTCTGCCTGTCTCTGTCTTTGCGGGTGTTCGTTTTCCCAACTCCGAAACTCAAGCGGAATTCTCTTGCTTGTTCTTGTACAGTCTGTGTGTTGCAACTCATTTTCTAAATAGTGGATAGCTTTCTTTAAGTCTTCTATTTTGCTGTCTTTATATCCAGCACGGACAATGTATTTAACAGCATTGCCTAGATGGAAGTTTAAATCTGAAGCCCGTATAAAATCCCAGGTCTCGATTGACCCTCGCTTGTAGTAAGAGGGTCCTGTGTTGATGGTTTCGGCCATTTCTTTACTAAGTTCATCATTGAATTGGACAGAATAAAATTCTGGTGTTGGAGTGACATTAAGATAGTGATAATGTCTTCTTTTTTACTTGAAGCTTTACTTATAGCATCAAACATTACCTTCAGTTGAAGATCCTGTTCCATTGTCATCTCTGTTATCGGCATCGGGGGTCCAGAGTATTGGTTCTTTTCTGTCAAAATCATAGTCTCCTATTGTAAGAATCTTTGCTAAACGTGCATTCATCAATGCTACGTCCTCATCTAGATCCTTAGCAGCGAATGCATCTTTAATTGTTTGCCAGTTATAGCCTGTCTTTTCAAACAGAGCTACAGCACGCTTAATGCCAATACCAGGCACGCCAGAATAACCATCGGTTTGGTCACCAGCAAGTGTTTGAATGTAGTGCCAATGTTTCCCATCTTCTTCACTTATGAGTGTGGTTTCTTTAAAATCATAAACCTTTCCAGGTATTTGTTTCATATCTTTATCTGGGCTGACGATAATATTACCAGGGTACTGTGTAGCATAGATACCCATTGCATCATCAGCTTCTAGTTCAGGCATTATAATTGTACCGTAGTCTTCCTGTAACATAGAGATTATTTTCTTATATCCACAAGGCTTCTTACGGTTTCTATGTCCTTTGTATTCAGGATAAATTTTCTTCCTGAAATTCTTGTGGTGAGAGAAGAATAGAATAGTTTCTTCAGGAAATCCAAAGGTTGATTCTATTCTTGATAGCTCTGCTGTTACTGCTTTATAAGCTTCACTAATACGACTAGTAACTAGTACTACATCTTCTGTCCAGTCAATCTCTGATTCAGCAGCAGCGCAGCATTTATAGACAATGAAGTCTGCATCAATTAGTAGCTTCAATGTACCTCACTCCAATTACTTCCTGCTTTAGATTCTGCTGTAATGGGTATTCTGAGTTGATAATAGTCTCCGGCATGGCCGGCGTTTGTCTCAAGGGTGTTCTTAAGCTCATTAGTAAATTCGGGTGTTGTTTCAAATTGTAGCTCATCATGTATGAATGCAAGTTGATGAGCTTTTATATTGTAGCGGATGATCTCTTGATTAACAAGTACCATCCATCTCTTAGCTATTACTCCAGCGCCTG
>Ga0206682_10002228_pt1 | contig 17954 bp, 9 predicted proteins | sample M240m12015metaG_FD_155444 | JGI IMG/M metagenome (GOLD analysis project Ga0206682, IMG submission 155444) | Ammonia-oxidizing marine archaeal communities from Monterey Bay, California, United States - M2 40m 12015 | ecosystem: Environmental > Aquatic > Marine > Intertidal zone | place: USA...
TTTGTTTTAATACAAAATTCACGATATATCCTTGCAAGCTCTTGTAACATTTCAACAGAATATTGAAAGTTATAAGACATAATATGCTCAACATTTAACCCAAGAGGAACCCTTAAATTATTTTCTGTAATATAACTAAGAATTTCATTTAAAGTTTCAATAGCTACATCGAGAGATCTATCATTCATACTCCCCGGGCGAGCTTGTAAATACCTCTCCGTATTGTTTGGAATTTCAACTCCTAACCATTTTAGAAAATCTATATTTTTTTGAGAAGACACTGGAGCAAAACTCAGTAAAATTCTTCTTGGAAAGGTCTTATTAGAGTTACATAAATCTTGATAGTTATCTATCATTTTAATAATATTTTTTGAATCATATAAAACCTGAGTTGTGAAAAACTCAGCACCATTATTACTTTTATTAAATAAATTATTTGATTCATTTTCTCTGCTAGGAATTGCAATACAGCCTGAAAAAAGGCTTCCATGTATTTTATTAAAATCATCTTTAATAAAACTTAAAGCTTCATTTACCGTTGGTCCTTTGTATGAGATTGAACTGGATTCACCTCCAACTATGATTAAATTTTCAATTTCATATTTTTTATGTGTTTCTTCGATCCATTTTTTTTGAAAATCAGGATTCTCATGTACAACTACTCGGTTTACAATCGCTTCAATACCAACAATATCCTGTAAAAGCATACCAAACTCGCGAGGCTCTCCTCTTTTTTGATTTACAATTGGTCGATCTCCTCTTCCTGCTTCATCATGTACTTCCGGAATATTTATTGCATCTATGTGAGTTTGAGAGAGTAATGAACTAATGGTCTCTGCGTAAGAATTAAGAGTGCCATCTTTTTCTCTTGGTGGTAAGATTTCATACGCAACAACAGGTCTTTGTGGTTTTTTAATTTTTTCTCTTAGTCTCATTTTATATTTCCATTTTTTAAAACACTAAAATAACGTGAATTTGGATGTGAAAAATAGTAACCTGAGACTGAAGCCGTTGGAAGCATTGCACGTGATTCAGTTAAAGATATACCTATTGATTTTTCAACATTTAATAATTTCCAAATTTTATCTTTTTCCATATGTGAAGGACAAGCAGGATAACCTGGGGCCGGACGAATACCCTCATACTTTTCTTTCAATAAATCTGTCAAGTTAGAAGTTTCATCTTTTGCATAACCCCAACCTATTTTTCTTACATATTCATGCATCCATTCAGCTGCAGCTTCGGCTAACCTATCAGCGAGAACTTTTACCATTATAGAATTGTAATCATCTAAATTATTTTCATATTTAGCTACTATTTCTTCTAGACCATGACCTGCTGTAACTGCGAATAAGCCTATTGCATCATCTTTCTCAGCTGATATATAATCAGCTAAACAAAAATTAGGGTTTTTTCCTTTGTCTAATAACTGCCTAGGAAATTTAAATGAAATATTTTCAGATTTAATAATTACGTCTTCAAGTTTTGACTTAGCAGGGTATAATCCATATATACCTTTAGCTATTAGTAATTTTTCACTAACAATCTTATCTAGCATTTTCTTAGCATCGCTAAATAATTTTTTTGCCTCTTTACCTATTATATCATCTTCTAGTATTTTGGGAAAGCTACCATGTAGCTCCCATGCATGAAAAAAAGGTGCCCAATCAATGTAAGTCACTAATTTGTTGAGGGAAATACTTTCAAAGCATTTTACACCAAACTTATCTGGTAAATATGGACTATAGTTTAAGACTGGTTTATTAGATCTAGCTTTATTTAAAGATAAGAGTTTTGTAACTCTTTGATTTTCATAAAAATTATCTCTTAACGATTCATATTCATTTTTAGTCTGCTCTACAAAAATATCTTTTTTACTTATTTTTAATAATTTTGAGACAACACCAACACACCTACTGGCATCTAAAACATGGAATACATTTTCAGGGTATTTTTCATCAATTTTAACAGCAGTATGTTTTCTACTTGTAGTGGCACCACCTATTAGTAGTGGAATATCTATTTGTCTTCTTTTCATTTCTGATGCAACGTAAACCATCTCATCAAGACTTGGTGTTATCAAACCAGAAAGTCCTAATATTTCAGCTTTTGATTCAACAACAGCATTTAAAATTTTATCTGCACTAACCATAACACCGAGATCAATGATATTATATCCATTACATGCTAAAACAACTCCAACAATGTTTTTACCTATATCATGTACATCCCCTTTAACTGTTGCTAAAACGATTGTACCATTTGAGACTTCTCGTATTCCTTTTTCTTCTTTTTCTTGTTCTATAAATGGAACAAGATGTGCAACTGATTTTTTCATAACTCTTGCTGATTTTACGACTTGAGGTAAAAACATCTTTCCAGAGCCAAATAAATCACCAACTTTATTCATCCCATCCATTAAAGGTCCTTCAATGACATCAATTGGTTTTTTAAGGTTTTTTCGAGCTAGCTCAGTATCCTCAATTATATATTGATCTATTCCTTCCACCAGTGAGTAGGCTAAACGATCGGTAATTGGAAGTGAACGCCACTTATTTTCAATTACTTTATTTTTTTTTGTACCTATGAAATTTTCGGCAATTTCTACTAAATTTTCTGTAGCGTCAGCATGTTTATTAAAAATAACATCTTCTACTGCTTTTTTTAATCTTTTATCAATATCATCATATAAAGTGAGTTGACCGGGATTAACAATACCCATATCCATACCACTTTTCAATGCATGGTAAAGAAAACATGAATGCATTGCCTCTCTTACACCATTATTACCACGGAAAGAAAATGATAAATTACTCACACCTCCACTTACATGACTATATGGCATTTTTTCTTTAATTGATTTAGCAGCATCAATAAAATCTTTTCCATATTGATTATGTTCTTCAATTCCTGTAGCTACGGCAAAAATATTGGGGTCAAATATTATATCTTGTGGTTCAATTTTAACTTGTTTCGTCAAAATTCCAAAGGCTCGTTCACAGATATTAATTTTTCTTTGAAACGTATCTGCTTGCCCTTTTTCATCGAACGCCATCACAATGACAGAGGCTCCGTATTTCCTAACAAGCTTAGCTTGTCGAATAAATTCTTCTTCCCCCTCTTTTAAGGAGATTGAATTAACTATTCCTTTCCCTTGAATATTTTTCAGACCAGCCTCAATGACAGACCATTTAGATGAGTCAATCATTATTGGTACTTTAGATATATCGGGTTCTGCAGCAATTAAACGTAAGAACCTGATCATTGCTTTCTCTCCATCTATTAGGCCTTCATCCATATTAACATCGATTATCTGAGCACCACTTTGAACCTGTTCAAGAGCCACTGAAAGGGCTTCATCATATTTATCTTCTTTAATTAATCTTTTAAACTTTAAGGATCCAGTAACATTAGTCCTTTCCCCTATGTTAATAAAATTTGATTCTGGACGAATTGTAACAGCCTCAAGACCACTAAGTTTAGTTAGAGGTAATGATTTGGGAATAATGCGAGGCGAAATACTTTCAACCGAATTCACAAATTCAGAAATATGTTCAGGGCCCGTACCACAGCAACCACCAATAATATTCACTAAACCCGATAAAGCAAATTCTTCTAAAAATGTTGCCATGTCTTTTGGACTTTCATCATAGCCACCGAACTCATTTGGCAAACCAGCATTAGGATAAACTAAGATATTTGTATCTGCTATCTTTGAAAATTCATCAATATAAGGTCTCATTTGTTCCGCGCCTAAAGCACAATTTAAACCAACAGAAATAAGATTTGCGTGTCGTATTGAATGCCAAAAAGCCTCGACAGTTTGGCCAGAAAGCAAACGTCCGCTGGCATCTGTTATTGTACCTGATACCATTAAGGGGATGTTGATATTTTTTTCATCTAATACTGTTTCTACAGCAAAAATAGCAGCTTTGCAATTAAGTGTGTCAAAAACTGTTTCAATCATAAGTATATCAACACCACCATCTACCAAACCATTAACCTGCTCCATGTACGATTTTTTTAATTCATCAAAATCGATATTTCTGAACCCGGGACTAGAAACATCAGGACTCATCGAAGCAGTTTTATTTGTCGGACCAATCGCACCGCAAACAAAGCGTGGCTTATGAGGAGTTTTTATATTGTATTCATTACGAACTGAGCATGCAATTTTGGCTGATTTTTTATTTAATTCGTAGACGATATTTTCTAGATTATAATCTAATTGAGAAATACTTGTTGAGTTGAAAGTATTAGTTTCTATTATGTCTGCACCGGCTTCTAGATAAGCCGCGTGTATTTCCTTAATTATATTAGGACGAGTTATAGAAAGGATATCATTATTACCTTTCAAATCTGATTTATGATCTAAAAATCTACTTCCTCTAAAATCTTTTTCTCTTAAATTATAGGTTTGGATCATAGTACCCATGGCACCATCCATAACTAGAATTTTCTCTGATAGTATATTTTCTATATTTTTCATATAAATAAAAAAACCAGTGCTAAGACTGGTTTAAGACAAACACCTTTTTAGCTTTTTTATAGTCGAAGCAATATGGGACAAATACGACTTTTTAATTTAATATTTATTTAATCAAAATTACACACTAAAACATCATTTAATACTTGGTCCTCCTAAAATCACCTTTCCATCACCTAAATCATATTTTTTATAGTTTTCTTGAAATTTTAAGACTAACTCAGTTGCAGCTAAATCATATTTTTTTGAATTATTCCATGCAGCTTGGGGATTAAGTAAATGACTTTCTATTCCATTTAAGTTTTTTGGTATTTTAAAATTGAAATAAGGGTCTCTATCAAAAATTGAATTTTCAATACTCTCATCAAGAATAGAATCTATAATTAATCTTGTTTTTGGTAAGCTAAACCTTTTTTCACCAGACTGGGCATTATTTCCTATCCATCCAGTATTAACCATATAAATTTTAGTCTGAAATTCTTCAATCTTATTTTTTAAAAGTTCAGCATACCTCAATGGATGCAGTGTGAGAAAAGGGCCACCAAAACATGGAGAAAATGTCGCAACTGGTTCATCTATGCCACGTTCAGTACCAGCAATTTTTGCGGTATATCCACTTATAAAATGATACATTGCTTGATTTGGATTTAATTTAGCAACCGGTGGCAACACACCATAAGCATCACATGTGAGGAAAATAATTTTTTCTGGGTGCCCAGCAATGCTTAGACCTCCCTTATTAGAAACAGAATTTTGAATATGGTTTATCGGATATGAGACACGTGTATTTTGTGTTTTAGTTCCATCGGAAAAGTCTATTTCTTTTGTTTCATTGTCAAATACTACATTCTCTACAAGTGCTCCTTTTTTTATCGCATTGTATATATCTGGTTCTTCTTGTGGATTTAGATTAATTAATTTTGCATAACATCCACCTTCAAAATTAAAAATTCCATTATCAGACCACCCATGCTCATCATCTCCAACAAGTGGGCGGTTAGGATCCGTACTAAGTGTTGTCTTTCCTGTCCCAGATAAACCAAAGAAAATTGCAGGGTTCTTTTTATCTATGTCAACATTTGCAGAACAGTGCATAGACAAAACTTCTTTTTGAGGAAGAATATAATGTAAGACTGAAAATATTCCTTTCTTCATTTCACCACCATATTCGGTACCACCAATAATTGCAATTCTTCTTTTTAAATGAAATATTATAAAAGTCTCAGAATGCATACCAAATTTTTCATAGTCTTCATTAAAAACTTCTGAAGCATTAATAATAGTGAAACTTGGCTCAAATCCTGGTAGTTCTTTTTTTTCTGGTCTTATGAACATATTATGTACAAAATGTGACTGCCATGCTTTTTTAGCAATAAATCTAACATTTAATGCATATTGTGGATCTGCTCCAGCATATCCATCAAAAATATAAGTTTTAGATAAATTTTTATTATTATAGTATTGAATTACTTTATCATAAAGTATATCAAAAATATCATTCGATATTTTTTTATTAACATCTCCCCACCATATTTTTTCTTTTGAGGATTCTTCCTCAACTATGTACTTATCTTTTGGAGATCTCCCTGTGTAAATACCTGTATCGACCATCACTGATCCTCGTAGGCCAGCAACCCCTTCATTATTGTCAAGAATATCCTTGACTAGATCTTCAACTGGTAAATTTCTTTTTATATTTTTTTGATTGAGAATCCCAAGCTTGCTTAAACCTCTAGTTTCATTATTTAAGATCATATTTTATCCTTTTAAGAACCATGCGGATGTGATTCTTTATAAACCTGTATTAATTTTTTTGTATCAACTTTAGTATATATCTGAGTTGAGCTGATACTACTATGCCCTAAAAGTTCTTGAATAATTCGAATATCTACATCTGCCTCAAGTAGGTGAGTTGCAAACGTATGTCTGAGTGTATGAGGATTAGTACCTTTAGGATCTCTTATATCTAAAGATCTTAAAACTGTAGAAAGATAGTCTTTTAAAATTATTTGTACTAGCCTGTTAGAAATTCGTTTCTCACCCCAACCACAAAAAATTGGTATTTCACCATTTGAATTCCAATTTAAAGACCTTTCTTTTAGATATCGGGATAAAGCATCTGATGCCTTATTACCAAAAGGAATAATTCTCTCTTTATTTCCTTTTCCAACTACTTTTAGTAACATTTCGCTAATATTAAAAGAGTTAATATTCAAACTAACTAACTCACTTAGTCTAATACCTGTAGCGTAAAAAACCTCTAATATTGCGGTATTCCTTAGCATTCTGATAAAAGATCCTTTTCGTTCTTTTTTTTGTACTATTGATTTTTGATAATCTAAATTAGGCTGTTCCATTAATAATTGCATATTATCTGTTTTAGAAATACCTGTTTTATCATTTGCTTTTTTACTTGTCTTTGGAATAATAATTGGAATTTTTTTTTCAATTGCCGGAAGAGAAATATCTAGAGCTGAATTTTTTGTTATTTTACTCGTCATCATTAAAAATTTAAAAAAAGTTCTAATACTTGATAAATGTCTTCTCCTTGTTAAGCTACTAATTCCGTCTTCTTCTTCTTTACCAAAAAAATTTCTTAATGTCCATTTATCAACTTTCTTGTAATCGATCGAATTTGAATCAAAATATTTTATTAAAAATAAATTAAACTTATCAATATCTCTTTTATAAGCATCTACAGTGTTTGAGCTGTATAATCTTTCTTTTTCAATAAAAGTTAAAAACGTTTCAAAGGCTGGATTTTTAATATGCTTCATAAAGAGTTTCTAATGATTCAGTTAAATTTAATAATTCAATCGGTAATGGTGCTTTAAAAATCATATTTTTATTTTTTACGGGATGAAGTATTTCGATTTCATCTGCATGCAGAGCATGTCGATTTAACTCCTTTACTTTTTTCCTGTATATTTTTGTATACTCCGGTAGAAATCCTTTTGCTTTGGATGCGCCACCTCCATATTTTTCATCACCAAAGATTGGATGTCCTAAAAATGTTGAATGAACTCTTATTTGATGCGTTCTACCAGTTTTAGGATAAAAAGAGACAAGTGCTAAATGTCTAAATTGTTTCTGTACATAAAAATTTGTTTGTGATGATCTACCATCTTCTGAGACAATATAACATGTTGGATCTTTAGTATTTCTTCCTATTGGTTTAACTATGCTCCCTTCTTTTTCCTTCCAATTACCCCAAGTTAAAGCAGAATATGATTTTCTGACGGTTCTTTTTTGAAATTGATTACTGATATTGGAATGTGAAAAATTAGTTTTTGCGATAATTATCACTCCAGAGGTATATTTGTCCAGCCTATGAATAATTCCGGGTCTAGACGGACCATTTAAATCAGATAATGAATTAAAATGAAATAATAGACCATTAACTAAAGTGCCAGACTTATTTGAGATACCTGGATGTACGACTAATCCAGCAGGTTTATTAATTACAACTATTTGGTCATCTTCAAATAATATATCTAAATCTATTCGTTCTGGAATATCTGTTTGTACAGATTCAGCGGGTATTTCTACTGTTATTTTATCATTGTACTCAAGCAAATATCCTGTTTTTTTTGAATAACCATTAACTAAAACTAATTTTAACCTGATCCAATTTTGAATTCTAGATCTTGATTTATCTTTTATTTGGTTAGTCAAAAACCTATCAAGTCGCATTCCAATATTTTTTGGTTGTTGAATATGATAAAAGATTAGATTGAATATTAATTTTTAAAAGTCATTTTATCTTCGTTAATCGAATAGAATATATAGATGATCATGCCTATTGTAACTGCGGAATCTGCAACATTGAAGACATACCAGTGAAAATCACCAATCATAAAATCTAAAAAATCCACAACTTTACCAAAATAAGCTCTGTCTATTAAATTTCCTATTGCTCCGCTTAAGATTAGGGCTAAACCATATTTATTTAAAGGATGACCATCTTTTTCATTCCATAGATAAAAAGCAAGAAGGATTGTAAGGATAATAGTTAAAAATAATAATATAATTTTACCACCCGGCAACTCAAGACCAAAAGCCATTCCCTCATTAGTAACATAAGTAAAATGAAAAAAATCTTGAATAATTGGCTTAGATTGATAAAGAGAAAAGTTTGTTCTTATCAACCATTTTGACCATTGATCGATAGTTATTATCGAAATTATGAGAATAGTCAAATACATATTTTATAGGTTTAGCTTTTCACCTTCCTTGCATTTTACACATTTTGTAGCATTGGGAACTTCTAACATTCTCTCCTCAACAATTAGTTCTTTACAGATTTTACAAATACCAAATGTCCCATCTTTAATCCGTTCTAGAGCTTTTATAAGTAACTTATGATAGTCTGTCTCTCTATTCATAAAATGAAAACCTTTTTCTCTTTCAAAAGAGTCGGTTCCAGCATCTGCCATATGCACGCTGTATACCGCATCTTGAGATAGGCTTGCGGTGCCTCGCGTATTTGCATCCAGATTATCTTTAATATCATCAAGCTCATTTGCAACATTATTCAGCTTCGCTTCAATACTTTTTTTGAAAGAGGCTAGTTTACTTTTAGTATATTTTTTTGAAGACATATCAAAATTCTCCTTGAACTTTTTTAACTTTAAGTAAATATGTTTTTTTATTTATTTTATACTCTTCACTGTAATCTTCATCTGATAAGCTTCGTTTGATATCTTTAGTCAAAGTTTCAGTGCAAAAGTATTCTTTAAATTTAGTCACAGCCTTTAATATTTCGCCATCAAAATCCCAACTTACCTTAATTCTATCTTGAACCGCATATCCGGCATTTTTACGCATTGACTGCACCTTTCTAACAACATCCCTTACTATACCTTCAAGAATCAAATCCTCAGTTAATTCGATTTGAAGGCCAACAGTTATTCCACTATCGCTTGCAGCTGCAAAGCCGGATGTCGCTTCTGTCTCAATAAAGATATCTTCCTTAAAGAGAATATATTTACCATCATTTAAAGAGATTTCACCATCAGACTGTAATGATAGAACCAATTCGCTAGGATTATTTTTATTTAATAGTTCTTTTATTTCCGAAAGTCCTCTTCCATATTTTTTCCCAAGAGTTCTTAAATTGGGTTTTATTGCATATTTAATTAGGTCATCTTTTTCGGTGATACGCTCTATTGCCTTAACATTTAATTCCTCAATTATAATATTTTTATTTTTTTCAAAAAATTCTGAAATAGTATTATCTTCAAGCGCATAAAAAACTTTTTCTAGTGGTTGTCTTATTTTAATGTTGCTTTGACTGCGAGCAGACCGACCTAATTCGACACACTTTTTCAATGAATCAACACTATTGATCAGCTTAATATCAATTAGAGACTTATCAGGTTGCGGGTAATCACAAAGATGCACACTCTCAGGTACAGCGCCCTCTGAATTTCTTATCAGATTTTGATATATATACTCTGAGATAAATGGTAGCACTGGCGCAACTGATTTAATACTCAGAGATAAAATATGATAGAGCGTCGCATATGCATTATTTTTATCCTGATCATCTTCTGATTTCCAAAACCTTCTTCTATTTCTTCGGATATACCAGTTCGAAAGCTCCTCTAAATAAAACTCGAAAGATTTCATAAATAAGTCAACTCTGTAATCTTTTAAAGAAGACTCTGCAACCTCCAGTAATTGATGTGTTTTAGATATTATCCATCTATCTAAAATTGGAAGTGATTTAAACTCTAAAGGGCTCTTTTCAGGATTAAATCCATCTACTGATGCATAAGTAGCATAAAAGGAATAAACATTCCATAAAGTGATCATTTTCTTACGAACATCATCGGCTATATTATAACCGAATAGAAGGTTCTGCTCTACATTTTGGATCGAATACATCCATCGCATCACATCAACCCCCATTTTTTCAGCCGCATCATCAAACCATATTGCATTCCCCCAGCTTTTATGCATATCTCGTCCAGTTTCATCTTTAACAAGTGCATGTCCTAATAAAGTTTTAAAAGGTGCTTTACCTTCTAATTCTGCTGACATTGCAAGTAAAGAATAAAACCAATTTCTAAATTGTCCAGGAAAACATTCTGTTACGAAATCACCGGGGAACCATTGAGACCAATATTCTTTATCAGTATTATATTTCAGCGTTGAAAAAGGAACAATTCCTGCATCAAGCCACGGGTTACCAACATCTTTAATACGTTTCCCAATTAAGCCCGACTCAGGATGTTTAATTTTAATTTTATCAATCCAAGGGCGATGAGGAGAATTTCCCTCAAAATCATCCCATCCCTCAACACACAAGCTTTTCAGTTCACTCTTAGACCCAACAACATGAAAGGTTCCATCTTCAAAAACCCAAATTGGAAGAGCTAACCCCCAAAATCTCTTTTTAGAGATCATCCAATCACCCATATTATCTAGCCATTCATGCTCTCTCTCATTCCCCCATTTTGGTATCCAATTAATCTCATCTACTACAGCTTTAATTTTCCCTCTCCAATCCATATTAATATACCACTCATCAACCAAGCGAAAGACTAATTCATCTCCAGATCGCCAGCAATGTGGATAAACATGAGGGTATTCTTCAGCATAGACAAGAAAGTCTCTTTCTTTTAGATCTTTAATTATTTCTTTTGTCGTATTTTTACTTGTGGCAACTTTTCCCGACAACCAACCGAATTTAGATAAAAACTTTGATTCATCATCCAATGGTGCAATGTTTAAAAGTCCCAATTTTTTACCAATTTTATGATCAACATCTCCACAACCAGGTGCCATATGGACAATCCCTGTACCTTCACCAGCAACAACAATATCGCCACCAATACTATCTTTCCCTGGATCAATTACTTTGTGATTATTAGAAGCGTTTATACCTTTATTTTTTAAATCTTCATTGACTATTGGATACCCGCCAAGTTCATTTTGAGCCTCAAATTCATCATACGGAGCATTGTACTCCCAACCTACCATTTCAGATCCTTTTATTGTGCCACACACCTCATAGCCACCTCGCTCTTTAAAAATTTGAGCTATAGTTTTCAATTTAGGTATTCCATCCACCCATTGCTTCTTATCTTGAAATTGTTTTTCTAATCTTTTATACTCCAAATTGTCTTTTGCAAAATAATAAAGAGCTCCATCGTTTGTTTTAATCTTAACATATTCAAGATTGACATTTATTGCTGCAACAACATTAGAAGATAAAGTCCATGGAGTAGTAGTCCACACTAATAAATATTCTTTATCTCTATTTTTAAGCGGAAAACGAACAAATACCGAGGTATGTGCTACTAGCTTACGACCTTCAATTATTTCCATTTGGGAGTAAGAAGTACCCGACCTCCCACTCCAAGGAACAACATCGGTTCCTTTATATATTTTACCCTCATTTGATAGTTTTTTTAAAAATGACCATATTGTATAATTATTTTCGTCAGACATTGTGTAATACGAATTTTCCCAATCCATCCAATAGCCCAGTCGTTTTGACTGTTCAGTCTGAATTTTTGAATATTTTTTTACACGTTCTTTGCAAAGGTTTACAAATTTTTCAATTCCAAAATCTTCAACATCTTTCTTTGATTTAAAGCCAAGTTCTTTTTCTACTTCTATTTCAACCCATAACCCTTGACAATCAAAACCATTCTGATATCTAAGTTCAAATCCTTGCATTGATTTATATCTATTGTAAATATCTTTTAAAGACCTACCCCAAGCGTGGTGAACACCCATAGGATTATTAGCTGTTATTGGACCATCAATAAAACTCCACTTAGTATTTCCTAAGTTTAGCTCTCTTCTTTTTTCAAATATTTGATTTTTTTTCCAAAAATCTAAGACACCATGTTCTTCTGAAATAAAGTCAATTTTATTATCTACTTTTTTTATACTCATAATATGTGATTAGCCTACCAAATTCTTATGCCAAAATTATTAGTTTTAAAATATTATTGGTATATCTGTTTTAAAAAAGTGTTTAATCTGTTTCTTGTATATCTTAAAACTTTAATGTGTAAAACTTTGACCCACCATTTGGCTTTTTAACTAGTAATAAAAGAGTTCCTTTTTCTCGTGATTTATCAATAAGTCTCTTAAAAGCTTTAACTGTTTCTACTTTTTCAGTTCCAACGCGTTTCACGATATCTCCTTCTCTAATTCCTTTACTATAAGCTTCCCCATCTTTATCAATTTTTGTAACAACCAAAGCATTTGAATCTTCTAAATTATATTTCTTCTGGAGAGAGTCTGTTATTTCTTTTAACTGTAAACCAAATTCATTAGAACGTACTTTATCCCTCACTGAAAAGTTTTGGACTTCATCAGGTAACTCTGCTAAAACAACTTCAACTATTTGTTTTGATCCGTCTCTTATAACTTTAACACGATTTTTAGTATTAGGAGGTGTTAAAGAAACAACATTTTTAAGATTGGAAGGATCTGAGATTAATTGATCATTGAAAGCAATAATGACATCGCCTTCTTGGATACCCCCTTCTTCAGCTGGACCTCCATCAACAACATCAGTAATCAAAGCACCATTTCTAGTTTTTATATTTAAGCCTTTAGCAGTTTCACTATCTAACTCTTGTATAAAAACACCCAACCATGCCCTTGTAACAAAACCTTTATCTATTAAATCCGACATAATACGTTTAACCATATTCGAAGGTATTGCAAAACCAACGCCCCTATTTGACTTTTCATAACCTCCCGTTGCTATAGCTGTATTGATACCAATTAGTTTACCGTCCATACTTATGAGTGCTCCTCCACTATTACCTGGGTTTATAGCTGCATCAGTTTGGATAAAATCTTCATAGCTTTGAGAATTCATTATATTACTACGTCCTAAAGCCGAAATGATACCAGTTGTAACAGTATGGCTAAGGTTTTCAGAGAAAGGACTTCCAACTGCCATTACCCATTCTCCAACTCTTGCTTCATCTGAATTCCCTAAAGAAATATCGATAAGATCGTTTGCCTCAATTTTTAAAACAGCAAGATCAGTTTTTGGATCAGTCCCGATTATAGTTGCCTCAAACTCTCTTTTATCAAAAAGTTTTACTTTTATTCCATCCATATCATCAATAACGTGATTATTAGTCAATATATAACCTTTTTTTGAATCAATAATCACACCAGAACCTATAGCATTGGTCTTAAACTCTTTTTGTCTTGGTTGACCCGGTTGATAAAAAAAGAAACCAAAATCTTCATATTGACTTAAAGAAACTATTTTATCGGTAATAATTGTCACAACAGCTGGTTTCGCTTTTTCGGCTACATCTGCAAAAGCTTTGCTGAATTGTCTAACTACGGAGTTTTGAGAAAATAAAAAATTTATTAATAGTAGTGATGATAATAGGATTTTCATGATAGGATTTCCATTTTTCTATTAAAGTCAAATTTTATATACAAGTTCCAAAAAATAAAAAAAGCCTCAATTATAAAACCGAGGCTTTTTTAGATGAAAAGTGTTTTAATTTACTTCAAGAAAAGCATTTTCTTTGTTGACTGATAGCCTGCTGTTTGTATTGAATAAAAATACATCCCAGATGATAGCAAACTTCCAATGTCATTTGTACCATCCCAAGTTACAGCATGATAACCAGCTTTAACTTCATCAGATTTTAAAGTTTTTACTTTTTGTCCTAACATATTATGAACTGATAATGTAACAAATCCCGCTTCTGGAATATCAAACTTTATTTCTGTTTTGGGATTAAAAGGATTAGGATAATTTTGCTTCAAAGCAAAAGCAGTAGGTACAAAATTAATTTTAGAATTACTTGTCCTAACCACTATATCAATTAAACCACCGTCAGCACCAACAAGCTTTACATTCTCTATCTCAACCATTGAAGCATCATACTTATTACCTTTAAAATTAAAAGGTATTTTAATGTATGAGTCTCCCTCAACAAGAATGCCACCACCATTTAAATTTGCAGCAAGGACTTTAATAATTCCTTCTTCTACTTTATTTGAAGATAGAAGCACTTCTTCCTTGAACTCTACTAATGAAGGTGAATTTATTTCAACTAGGTTAACATCATAGTTTATATCAAACTGAAGACCTCTAACTATTTCAGCATTTTTAATTTTAAAAATTAAATTATTTGTAGAAAAGTTAGAAACTAAATCAACATATGCAAGATCGCTACTAGAGTTGTTTAATATTCTTGCATTTGAACCAAATATAATATCAACAATCATTATAACATCTGCAATATTGATACTTTCATCCATATTTACATCAACATTTCTAAATTCATCATCTGTTGGAATATCTTCCTCAAGAATAAAATCTACTACAGAGAGAACATCCGTAATATCAGTGTCACTGTCAAAATCTGCATCACCATACTTGTACGGAATAGCACATGCAATATTTGAATGATTGGATTCTAGATCTCCATAATTGTCTGTGCTCCAAAATGCTGAAACATTAAAACAATACTCCAAATAGTTTGGACTCGCTGATACAGTCACAAACGTGTCAGTAGTTGCAACAACAAAAGTTTCATTTCCATCTGAATCAACTTGATATACTCTGTATTCTATTAAATCATCTCTATCAATATTAGAAATGGTTGGATTTAAGGGAATATATGGATTATTTAAAGTAGGAAGTTCAATTGAGTCAAAACTCCTGACTTCCTCTGAAGTAATACTATTATAATTTGAAATTATACCAAAAGAACTATTCACTTGCTCTAAAAGACTACTTGTTGCAGAATGAGCTACAGATAAGCCTGGTGCGCCAAGAAATTGAGCTAGAACACCAAAATTACCGGTTAATGTTGGATCTCCACCCACAACATCATTGATAGTTGACCAATCACCATCACCAAGCGTAACCCAATTCCTACTATAGTTTTCAGGTGTTTGTGGTTCTATATCATTTGAAATACCCATAAAACCTGAATTATTCTCATTTACAATAACATATAAATCACCACTTAAGATTTCAATACCAGCGCCAGATGCATCAACTTGGTACTGGACAAGAGCTTCTGGAGCAGTAAAATCTGATGACGCGACAAGAGTAATTGGCTCCCCTACAGGTCCTGCTACCAATCCTTGAGGGTCGAGGTACAACTCAACACTTGCGCCGGCAGCTGTCCCACCGCCTTGAAAAGAAAGTACTAATCCAGTTAATGTTGCAGGGTAATTTTCAGGTGTAAACCTCACTCCGAATCCACAAGTACCACCACATCCAATTTGTCCTTCAAAAGAATCATCATAATAGGCTACATCATAAAATGAAACACCTCCTGGCTCTCTCCATTCTAGAAAGACCTCTTCATCCATAGGCATTGCATTTAATGCAACAGGACTTGGCATATCAGGACTCATAATAAAATCTTGAATGGTAGGGTCTGCTTGCGCCAAGACAACTACGTCTTGAGTAGTTGTGTAAAAACTTGACTTCCTGACTTGCACAGAATTTATTCCAACATCGAGATTGTACAGATAATAGATTCCATCTGTACCAGTTGTATCTGAAACACCATTTGAAGAGACTATAACACTATCTAATTCAACTCCGTTTGGATCTGTTATTGTCCCTGTTATATCTCCATAAACATAAATAGGTTGCCCCATCACATTAACAGGATCACTCTCATAGTTGTCTCCACCAGCTGGACCTTCAAAAACAGAAGTTACACCAAAAGTATATTCAATCTCGTTGTCTAAGCCATATACTGTATAGCCAACCGTGTCAAAAATAGCTTCATTATTTATCACTCCATCCACATAGACATTGTATCCTAAGAAGTCATATTCATTTCTACTTGTTCGTTCACCTGATGTAACAGAAAAATTATCCACCATATACCAGTTTAAATTAAAAGAATTTGCACCATAACAATGGAAACGAACTTGGAGATTTCCAGATAGATTGTCCAAATCGTAGGAAAAATTAGTAAAATTAAAACCTTCACCAGAATTAGAAAATTCTTCAGCTACTGTCCAATTAACATCCGAACCAGTCTTGTATTCTACTGAAAAAATCTCCTCACCTGTAGGTTCATAATTACTAAATTCCCAATCAAAAGAAATCGTTGCTTGTGTGAGTGCTCCAAGAGGAATTGATGGAGAATAAAGACTTTGATCATAATTTTCAACACTAGGTGTCCAACTAAAATACATTGCAGGTGCAGGATTTCCTGCTGCATCATTATACACCCAGTTATCCCCGCCATCCGTAAGCCATAAATCTAATAGCCCACCCTGATCAAAATTTTCAAGGTATGGCACACTTAAATTTGAAACACTTGGAGAAGTCCAATAAACAGAAACTTCTTCATCCCAAACTTCAGCGTATACATTTGTTGGAGGTGCAGGTTCCCAAGTGCTTGGAGTTCCACAAACTGTCTCGGTGGCGACAGAAGAGCCCTCATCATACACAGTCTTAACGTAATAACAATATTCTACACCATTAGTCAAACCAGAATGAGTGTAAGTTAGATCTGATGTTTCAGCAATTAGTGTATTACTCTGAGCATTATATACAGCATATGTTGAGAAAGTTCCACACTCCTCAGGAATTTCTCTCGAAATTAAGTTTCTAGTGTAACGCTCGGGACTTAATGCAAGGTTTGTGTAATTATCAATTAATTCCTGCTCCATATCTAAATCAGCCATTTTTTCCTGTTGCTGACTCCATGTTGATCTAATAAAATTATCAGCAAGGTTGTTACCATTTCTAGTTCCTGTTAGACTGACAGAAATTTCATAGTTACCTGTTGCTCCACTGAAACCACCAACCGCAATATAATATTGTCCTGGTTGAAGAGTTACAGCCCATAGACCACTTGGTGGATATGGTGCTGAATAATCAGGACAATTAACGCCGTCATCATCATTTCCATTTCCTGTTGAAACTGGATTTAAACAGTTCGCATCATTTGTAAAAATTTCTATGTAAGAATCATAATCGGTAGTAAAACTGCATAACGTTATATCGTAAGTGGATACTTCTGTTACATTTAGTGTGTAAGCAATATCATCTCCATCATAAACCAATGGCCAATCATTTCCTTGCCCTGAATTATTACCTACGTGGGTATAGGGAAGTTGATCTATAAGATAATCACCGCAGGCAATATTACCTCCTGGCTCAGCCCATGATATAACATTTGCTTCGTCCCCTCCAAAAATTGAAACGGACCTTGGCTCACAGAGCTCTTCATTTTGGGCATAAATAAAAACGTTAAATAAAATAAAGAAAGAAAAAATATATGATCTGCTATTCACGTTGGTTCTCCTGTTTAACTAAATTCAATTTTTTTACTACCAAAGGGAAGTGTAATAAATAAAACTATGATAATTTAATCACTCTCTGATTTATTTCAATCTATTTTCTAAAAACTTCTTTGAAAACTGAAAACCCAATTTCTATTATCGATTATTAATCTTTTATCTTCAAGAGTTATAAATGGAA
>Ga0206682_10002231_pt1 | contig 17948 bp, 13 predicted proteins | sample M240m12015metaG_FD_155444 | JGI IMG/M metagenome (GOLD analysis project Ga0206682, IMG submission 155444) | Ammonia-oxidizing marine archaeal communities from Monterey Bay, California, United States - M2 40m 12015 | ecosystem: Environmental > Aquatic > Marine > Intertidal zone | place: USA...
TAAAGAATAGTTCAAGTTTAGTTAAAAATATTAAGGATAAAAAAATTAGTATTAATGATTTTGCATTTTATACTCATCAAGAAATGTCTCCTGAAAAATGGGAGAAACTTATTGCCGCTAAAATTGAGCGGGATAAGAATAAATATGATAGAAAACAAAACATTACCAGCGAATTTAAGTGTGGTAAATGTAAAAGTAATGAATGTACCTATTATCAAATGCAAACACGTTCAGCAGATGAACCTATGACGACATTTGTAAATTGTCTTGCTTGTGGAAATAGATGGAAATTTTAAATATTAATATATTATATTAATGAATGAATTAACATTTACATCCTTAATTGATATGAATAAATTAGAACTAAAATCTCTTTTTTCCAAAGCAGGACAGTACGATTGTCCTTGTAGGCGAAAAAAGATGAGCAGTTCGGATTGGAAAAACTATAAAAATGGCTATATGCAAAAAATTTGGAAATTATTACATGAAACATCATTCAAATACTTAGATCATCCAACAGATGAAGAGGCAAATAAAGTATTTAATTTTTTCAATAATGATGTTAAACGTATACCGTGTAGTACATGTAGAGCTCATTATAATGAATATTTAAAAACAAGAGATCTAAAAGAAGAAGTCAAATCTAAAATAAAACTAGTAAAATGGTTAATAGATTTACATAATAATATAAATAAAAGTAATAATAAGAGTAGTATGAGTTATAAAGAAGTTTTTGAATTATACAACGAAGATTATAATGAATATAATAAAGAATACAAAATATATACTATTAAATCTGAATCTGTAAAAGTAGAGCCTGTAAAAGTAGAACCAGTAACAGGAATAATAAATCCTGTAACAGGAATAATAGAGCCAGTAAAAGTAGAACCTGTAAAAGTAGAGCCAGTAAAAGTAGAACCTGTAAAATTAGAGCCAGTAAAAGTAGAACCTGTAAAATTAGAACCTGTAAAATTAGAACCTGTAAAATTAGAACCTATAAAATTAGAACCTATAAAAGTAGAACCTGTAAAAGTAGAATCAATAGAAACAAAGAAAAAAGGTCCAGTCAAAAGAGAGGATATAATAGGATTAAAACCTATAGATACTAATATAAATGTACGTGTCTCAAAATTTAGTAGTCAATTAAATAGAATTATAAATAAAAATGTAGAACCAGTAAATGTAGAACGTGTAAATGTAGAACCAATAAATATAGAACCAATTAAAAGAGAGAATATTATAGGATTAAAACCTATAGATACTAATATAAATGTACGTGTCTCAAAATTTAATAGTCAATTAAATAGAATTATAAATAAAAAAGTTGATAATAATAATAGTTATCAAAATGGTAAATCCCATTTTTCATTTAACCTGTTTAGATAATAACATAAGTTAGTAAAAATAAATAAAATTATTTAATATTATTTATTTTTGTTAATATAAAATTTCTAGATCTTTTATTCTCCAATATTCAGATCCTCCACTAGGTAATGGGCGTCGTATAATAAATGGTAGTTTTTTTTGCATAAGTTCTTCTTGTGCAATAAGATATCCATCCATAATATTCTTAGGTACATTTACAAAAGGTTTATTACCCGAATTTATTTGCTTAGCTCTCTGTCCTAGAATCCTAGTTTTTTCGTATTTACTCATAATAGGAAGTGTTTTATGTAAATCATCAATAATGATACCTTTAGAATCCCTAATAACTTCAGATAAAGCATATATTTCATCATAATTATGTTGTTTACTTTCAGGATGATACTTAGCTAAGAATTCATTTAATCCTTCAATTTCAAATTTATTATCTAAAGCCTCATCGTCAGAATCTTCATCATCATCAGAATCTATAATAGATAATTGAGATACAGGAGATGTAGATGGTTGAGACAACTTTTTATTAGATAATAAAGATCCATCATCATCATCATCATCATCATCATCATCATCATTATCTTCAGACCTTTCATAATCTAAAGCATCATCATCATCTTGATCATCATCTTGATCATCATCTTGATCATCATCTTGATCATCATCACTATCTAAATCGGGTTTAGATTGGTAATTTGGTGCCATATCATCATCATCATATATTTCATCATCAACAGAATTATTATTTGAACCTAAACTATCATCATCTAGACTTTCAATATCACCAGTATTACTAGAAATCATACTTTCAAGCTCTGCATCAGAAACTTCGTGCATTTGTTCATCGTCACTATCTGCCATTATTAATTTATATAAAGAAAATATCTTTAATATTTATTTCAATTTTATCATTATTCATCAGATTTCCAAACAGTATCGCAGTGAGCACAAAGATATACGAATTTTAGATTAGTATCATCATATCTGATATATATAACCTCTTTTGGAATAGGATCCTCCGCCCGATTACATTTACATGATTCATTCGGGCATGGGATATTAGATACTCTAGGTAATGTAGGATCAAGTTTGGTGTATTTATTAATTACATTAGTATATTTCTGATCAGTTCTTTTAAAGGTAGTCTTTGATACGACCATATTTTCACTAATATCGTTTTCTTCATGACCACAATTACGACAATAATATATTAATGAATTATCATCAGCCGTATTAAGCCTGATATAGTACATATTTTCGCATTTAGTGCAGAAGTGCATGATGTATATAATATATTGTATATTATATTTAAATTCAATTTTATGCCATTAATTTATCGGGGGTAAGTTCAATAAATTGTTTAAGTAAATTATCATAATCAGGAGTAAAACTCATATTATACACACCTACATGTTGTTTATCAAATTTTATCTTTGAAAGGGTCTTGATATTATTAATAATATCATTATAAAATTGTTTATATAAATCATTAATTGTTTCAGTAAATACCTTACCTATTTCTGGTAGATGTTTTTTTTCTTTTCCAATCATACCTAAAATAGCTATTTGGTAATTTTTAAAAGTGACCATATTATTGTATGGTTTAACATCTCTATGTGTTTCAGAAAATCCAGGTTCATTACATAAAGGCATTTCATTAAATGTACTTACTAATGTAAGTAATACAGAACTCAATCCTTGGCATCCAGACCATTGATCTCCTTTCCAAGTATTAAGAACTGATAAACAAACCTTTCCATTTCTATAAAAATTAGGATTAAAACGTGTATATCCATCATTAGTTAAATATGTGACTTTGGGTGGCGATGTAGGATAGTCTGTAGGAAACTGAAATTTAAAAAAGTAAAATCCGTTTTCATAAGGAGTATCTTTAGGTCCTATAATTAAAGCTCTACCTATTAACATATCTTCTTCATCATGTTTATAAAATATACCTTGTTTATCAAGAGGATTTTTTATAATATCTTTAATATCTTGTAGTAAACGCATAACAGTATTTCGGGGAATAAATGTTGTCATATTAATAAATATTATTTAGATATTTTTAGATTGATTACGGAATATATTTGTTTGGCTGCGTTGCTGATAAGTAATTTTATTTTGAGAGAATAATTAGAAAAAAATTGAGTTAAAAATATATAAGTATATATTATTCACATACAATAATGTCTAGTTATACATCAAGCAAGACTTTACCTGAATTTCTAAAAAAACATAAATATATTAAAGGCTTTCATCCGTGTATAACTCATACGCGGATTCCATCAAAAGAACACAAAGTATATGGTGGATGTTACTATATTGATACAACTAATAATGATGTTCTAAAAGAATTCCGAGATTTATATTATGACTGGGTATTTACAAAACAAAATGACGAATATCTGACTGAAACCCAAAAATCTAACGAATCCCCTGTTTCAAAATCAGAGACATGGGGTCCGATATTAGTGGATTTTGATTTTAGATATCCAATGTCAATTGAAGAACATCAACATACAGATAATCATATAGTAGATATGATTGATTTATATTTTGAAGCAATAAAGAGGATGCATACATGTAATAATGATGAGAAAATTGAGGTTTACATTATGGAAAAACCTAATGTAAATAAGATTATTGAGACTGGAGTAACAAAAGATGGTCTTCATATGATAATTGGGATGAGAATGAGTCATGCAGGTCAATTAATTTTAAGAGATAATATAAGAAAAGAAATAGCTAATGTATGGGACGATTTACCTTTAACAAATGATTGGGAATCAGTATTAGATGAAGGTATTTCCACGGGTAAAACGAATTGGCAAATGTTTGGATCAAGAAAACCAGGTCATGAATCATATGGATTGAAGGCAAAATTTGTTTGCAGTTATAACGAAAATAATAATGGTTGGAATATAGAAAAATCTAATGAAGGGTTAGATATGCGAAAAATGTTGAGTATATTAACACCAAATCATCATTGTACAGAATGGAAACCAAATGATAAAACTAAATTGGCATTAGAGAATTTACAGACTAACAAACCCAGTAAAAAATGTACAAAATTGAAATTGAAATTAACCAGTTCTTCAAATTCACTTAATATGGATCAAATATCTAGTGAAGAAGAGTTAGATGAAGCGATAGAAAACATGTTAGATGGTGTAAGGCCGTCTGAATATTTTATAAAAGAGACTCATGAATTTACTATGATTCTACCAGAAAGTTATTATCAAGCAGGATCATATTCAAAATGGGTACGTGTTGGATGGGCATTAAAAAATACGTGTAGTACTTTAGATTATCGTGACAACCGTTTATTCTTAACATTCTTAAAATTTAGTAGTCAGAGCGATGAATTTTCATTTGCAGATGTATCAGGTTTATGGGATCAATGGATTCAAAAATTTCAATCAAATCCTGATGGATTGACAAAGAAATCAATAATGTATTGGGCATGTCAAGATGCTGACCCTATTAAATATAAAGAGATACGTGAATCTACAGTTGATTTCTTCATGAATGAAGCCGTAGAAACTCAAACAGAATTTGATATAGCTACGGTACTTTATCAATTATTCAAAGACAGATATATATGTGTTAGTATCAGTAAGAATTGTTGGTATGAATTTAGAGATCATAGATGGGTAGAGAATGATTCAGGTAATAGTTTAAGAATGTCTATATCAAAAGATTTACATGCTGTATTTACTCAAAAATTAGTGAGGTTAATGGAGGATATGAGACAATATCAAGCAGATGATCCAAAATGGCCAAAAAGTCAATCAATGGCAAATAAATTAGCTACAATTAATTTAAAATTAAAAAAGACAACTGACAAAAATAATATCATGAGAGAAGCAAAAGAGTTATTTTATGATGAGAATTTCTTGGATCAACAAGATAATAATGTATATTTACTTGGTTTCCAAAACGGAATTTATGATTTTAAAGAGAATTGTTTTAGAGCTGGTCGCCCAGAGGATTATGTAGTTAAAAGTACTAAAATTAATTATGTGCCTATTGAAAAGGCAAATAAGAAACATGTTAAAGAAATAACAGAATTTATGGAACAATTGTTTCCTGTAAAGGAATTGCGTGATTATATGTGGGAACATTTAGCTTCAACATTGATAGGTACAAATGAGAACCAAACGTTTAATATTTATAATGGCAAGGGTAGGAATGGTAAAAGTGTATTAGTCACTTTAATGACTAAAGTTTTGGGTGAATATAAAGGTACTGTACCGATTACTTTGATCACACAAAAGAGAAATAGTATAGGTAGTACATCATCAGAAGTAGTAGCATTAAAAGGTACTCGTTATGCTGTTATGCAAGAACCTTCAAAAGGTGATAGAATTAATGAGGGTATTATGAAAGAAATTACTGGAGGTGACCCCATTCAAGGAAGAGCACTATTTAAAGATAGTATGACCTTTATACCTCAGTTTAAATTGGTTGTATGTACAAATAATCTATTTGAAATTAAAAGTAATGATGATGGTACTTGGAGAAGAATTAGAGTAGTAGAATTCTTATCTAAATTCGTAGAGGATCCGCAATCAGATGATCCAGATGAGCCTTACCAGTTCAAGGTTGATAAGAAACTAGATGATAAGTTTGATTCTTGGAAAGTAGCGATGGCTTCCATGTTAATAGAAAAAGCTAAGGCTACAAAGGGTAATGTAGATGACTGTAATATGGTACTAGCAAAATCAAATGAGTACAGAAATAATCAAGATTACCTATCAGAGTTTGTTAAAGAAAAAATCGTTGTGGCTACTGAAGGTAAGATTAAGAAACAAGAAGTTTATAATGAATTTAAGGAATGGTTTACATTACAACATGGTCGTAATGTACCAAAAGGTAGAGAACTATTTCAATATCTGGATAAGAAATTTGGTAAGTATAAAAATGGATGGTTTGGAGTAGAGATCCATTATGAATTAGAAGAAGAGGAATTCTAATAAGTATAAAATTATATATAAATTTTTTATAGATAATTTTACATATTTTTGGCATCAAAATAAACATTTTTTGGTAAATATTTTATTAATTTCTGAACTAATTGTAATGCTTTAATAACAATCAAATCACTTACATATAACCATATAGTAAGTAATAATAATACTACACAATATACGTACTTAAATGGTTTATCAAACTTCCACATTTTGTACCATAGGAATAATCCAGCGAATATGGCAAATACTAGCCAATATAAAGTAGTTAACACTGGAACCCATGATTCAGTTGTTTTAATTTGATCATCTTCATACCATACCTTTCTATCAGACGTCTTTAACCCTGCAATACTATTTTTTATTTCAATTGATAATTCAGTATTTTCACTATATAATTTGGATAAATACATCAATAAATTAGTCTTGTATCCAATTGCATCAAGATAAGCTTTATCAAATAATTCTATTTCTTCCATATTTAGCTTATGAGTATTATTCATTTTAACAATCTCTTTATCTACGCGATCAGTAAGTACCTGAGTTTCTTTTTCTATGTATCCTGGTTGACCAAAAGCATATGTATAGTAATTTTTTCTAGCCACATCTAATTGTTCTGGAGCAGTTTTTTTATTTACACCTTTACTATTATATATATCATGCAACTTATCTATCTTTTTTTGACGATAACAATCACTACCTACACCACATGATACAGACTCATTAGCTTTTGCTATAAGTTTGTTCACATCTTTTGCATTTTGTAGAGTAAGATTCTCAGAATTCTGATATATAGATAATCTTCTTTGTTGTTTATTTATTTGATCTTGTAAAGATTGTATTTTACTGTCACAATTTAATTTATTATTAGACATTCTTATAATAAATTAATATTTTAAACTGAGGAATATTTCACAGAATTAGCAGAATGAGGCATAACAGTAGACCCATTTGTTTGTCTGTATGAAATTGGTTCTTTACGACTATTAAATGCTGTGTTTGCAATTAATTTAGTAAACCCCTCTACACATTTCATATTATCTTTATCATACGACATTCCTTCAGAACAGCAACTATCACCTAGACATGTACCTAATGATGATCCTAAACCTTTGAATTCATTCTCAACTGAATCAGCAGCACCTAAGATCTGTTCTTTGTCGTATTCATATACAGTTGGATCATTTGCAGCAGCATCCCAATACCAATTATATTCATCAAAATTCATATTATCTCTACTAGATATATCAAACCACATTCTACCACAGTATAGAATTGCAATAATTAATATACCACTCATTAATATACCTCCGATATTACTAGGTACTAAACCTTTTTGCATCAAAATTGCTAAAATTAAGATAGGTACACAAAATAATGTTATTGATTTCATTAAATCAGCTTGTGCACCATATCTTTTACCATAATATTCATTAATTTCAACCATACGTAAACTATTATATCTCTCAGCTTCTAAAGCGGATAAGGTTTTCTTTGCATTATTAAGTTCATTCTCAATAACACCGGCGGTGGTAATTTGATTAACTAAATCATTTCTTGTTTCAGAAACATTACCTTGTTCGTAAACATAAACATCTTTAAGATTTTTAAATAAATTTGTTCTTATATGAGATAATTCATTAATTTTTTGAATAATCTGTTCTTGCTCATCCTTAGTCAAAGATTTATTAGCACTAGATGTATCTAATTGTGAGTACATAGACCGTTCCATTTTTTGTAAATCTTTAATACTAGTCAAAGTTTGTTGGTGACGATCTTGTAGTTTTTGTAAATTTTCTTCAGATAAACCATATGGTGTTGAACCTGTCATTATATATATATTATGACATAAGATAAATTATTATTTGCTAAATTAACTTTCTATTACATTGATATTGTTTATTAAAACAAATGATTCTGTCAGTATACTGTTTGTCATTTTATACTTAAATAAACAGTTCATTATATCCAATTTATTAGTCATATATACGGTAGCAATAGGTTTTGATAATCTTAAAATTAAATTAAAAAGAGATTTTACTAATTTATTCTCAATATTAATAATTGAAAATTGTAAATTACCACTATGTTTTGACTTCATTTCAATCATAAACATAGACATTTTATAACAATAACTAATTGGTGCATAAGTAAGCTTGCTTGTATCAATTTTAATACAATAAGGCATATCTTCTAAATCTAATGTCTCCCATGTTTCTTTAAAATGAATAAAGTCCACCTCTGTTTTTGTAGTATCACCAGATAGATTATCACTAAATAATACTTCTATTACAGGAATTTTTGAATTTATTATTTTTGTATTAATTAACATTGTTAAAAATAATAAATAGAATAGTTTAATTAGATTTACGTACCATTCTCATAGCAAAAGTTACGGCTAAGATTGCTATAATACTCCACATTACAAACTGGAAATTATCAGCAATTAATTGTAAGTCTGCATCATCTTTCTGAGCACCAGTAGTAATAATTGTGTTTTCATTATTGAGAACTTTCTTATAAGTATCATTATAAATTGAAATTTGGTTAAATATTTGATCTCTCAATTTAGGTTGCAAACTTTGTAGTTGAACACTCTCAGTAGCTAACCGTTTCATTTCTTCTAATATTTTTTTTGCCTCATCAGCAGCCTTTTTTTCTTCAGATTGAGCAGTACAATAATCCTCATGCATTGCTTCAGCTAGTCCACATGGCGAACAATCACGCATAGGTGCACCAGATTTATAATTATTATATGTAGCTAAAGATATTCCTTCAGATTGTCTTCCACATGTATCATTACTGATAACCTCGGGATTTTTAACATAAATAGTCCAATTAGGAGAGATCCGTCTATTTTGTAAAGTGGGAAAGCCTTCGCCAAAACATTGCGATCCACCACTACCATTATTACCACAATTTTTGGTATAAAATATAGCTTCTCCTCCATTAGTAGGAGTGGTAAATAATGCAATATTATTGTCTCCAGCAGCAAGTTTTTTATATTCACTTAACGATTTTCCGCTTATTGTTGTTCCTCCTTCAGCTTCAATTGAATATCCTTGAATAGCGGTAAACTTTGTACCGCTAGTAAGAAATCTTTCGGGAAACTCGCGTTTTTCTGGTTGTACAACATTAGCTACATTACCTAATGTACTAACATCATTTTTATCAATAGTATATACAGCATTAGTCCATGGACCGCCAAAATTTTTCCCATTTTTAACTCTACAATTAGTAAAATTCTGATATACAGTAAATGATCCACCAGATAAAGATGCTATACAATGACCATTCTCACTACATAAGAAATATCCATTATTCATTCGTTCACCAGTATATAATGTATCGCCTATATTGGCACTACTATTTATCCAGTTTTTATTAGGTGTATCTCCACTTTTACCTGAAGTATAAGTTTCCCAAACAGATTGATTAGCTTTATCATATAAAACTAGATTACCATCATTTTGCATTACTAATCTATAAGGTATTTTATCAGAACAAGGTAAATCACTACAATCAAAATTAGCGGTTTTACCATTTGCTTCACTACTTAAATTAATAGATTTTGTAGCTGTATCACCACCACAATTATATGTAGCATTAAATTTTTTACCACATCCATATGCTGGATCTCCCCATCTACCAGCACTTATCTGAACACTTCCCTTCTCTTTATTTTTTATTGATTCAAAGTGTCTAGTTTCATTTCCACTATATACAGATGATCTTTTAGATTTATATGGGATTCTCCACCATAAGAATTTAATATATTTTGTTTCATATTGACAGTTCATACCGTATGTGGCAGTAATATTATTAATACCTGGTTTCCAAAAAGAGCACCCTGGTGCATTACTACCACCGGTCCATTTATAATCACCATCTTTAAAACCTTTAACTGTAGCATTGTAACCTACAAAAATCCAATTCATACCTGTATTACCTGAACTCCAAGTAGCATCTCCGTGATGATAAGCTCTATTAGATCCAATACTATCCGCATCACCAATAAAACATTGTCCTCGCTCTCCACTAAAATTAGATGTTCCCCAACCATCACCACCCCAACCCATGGAATCTTGAATCCCATAAGCAGTTTTACCCAAATCATGTGCTCTTTGTGCACATTCTTCATGTGTTTTCTCGCCTTGATATATAGGTAATACTCTATCAGGTGAATCAACCCGACAACCTTTTGATGTGCCTATACCATCAACTGAATCTGGATCAGCTGCAAATTTATTATATATCATATTTTTATTGTTAGGATTATTAAGTTCTCCACGAACCTTCTTTATAGCATCAGTTGATGCACTAGACATTGTAGAAACAGCAGCATCAAATTTTTTTTGCAATTTAACTAAGGTAGCTAGATCGTTTTCGTTTTTTTCATTTGCTGTCATAGATTCCACAAAACCTTCAACTATACCCTTATTTTTTTTTATTGTTTCTGATCTTCGTTTTTTTTGATATTTCTTATATTGTTTCCCTTGATCATTGATTACATCATTACTGTAATTAGAATTACTCATGGGGTGCACATTATTATTATTTACTGGAGCATCAAAAATATTATCAAATACCATATTATCTAATATAATTAAGAGATAAAAAAGTATGGTTTTATGTGGATTTAGAAGTAACCACTTTATACGTAATTCCGGCTACTCCAACAAGCAATACACTCATGCCTAAATAAAGTAGATGATTAGCATCATGTTGTAATTTTAATGATTCATTTTGACCTTCAATATCTGATAAATTACCAGAGAGTTTATGAATTGCTTCTCTATCAGCCATTAAACGTTTATTTTTTTTTAAGATTCTCTCAGCTTCATATTTGGATTGTTTTTTAAAACCAATACCTTTTGGGTATATAGCACTTGCTAAGGTATAAATTTGATGCATTAAGGTTAATAATTTACTATTCAATACTTTCAACTGATTTACAGTACTAATTCTAGAAGCAACAATCATACCTGTTTGTCCTCCGGGAGGAAGTGATACTGTATAACCATTTTGAGATTTTAGAGGACCAGCACCATTGCCAGTAACAACACGTCCTTGACACGTATTACCATTATGCATTGTAAGAGAGAAGGGTCCTTTTGCTGACTTACTAGCTATTTGATTACATTTTATTGCACTATCAGTATTTTCTAAACCGACCCATTGAGAATCACTTTTATATCTAAGTGATTTATTATCCCATACTTCCCACTCTGGTTTCTCCCAACCATGATATTTATAATTTGTTTCAGTTGGAAATTCATCTTCTAAAAATGGAAAGGCTAACCATCCTAAAAATGGATCTGCAATTTCTGCTAATACTTCATCAACAAAAAGATCAGCTGCACACATAGGGTTACTTTCTACGATTCCGTCACTTGAAATCATTGAACCACCACCAGTTGTATATTTTTTGCATTTATTTGGTGCACAATTTCTTCCAGCACCCTTACCACTATCAGACCATAAAACATATTTACAATTGTCATCATTTGCACAATCAGCAAAACATTCGTCTTTTGTAATATTTCCCCTGAATCTTTTATCAATATATGCACTTAAGTTAGATACCTGGACTGGATACCTATCACGCCATTCATATTGAACCTGTTGTTTCGTATACCCCAAGTATGTTTGATAGGTCCTTTGATACTGATCCATTGTATTATCAAATTCTGCTTCCAATAATCTTAATTTAAGAATATCATTATATTTTTTTTTGGGTAACTCCTTCTTAAATTGGTTTAATGGTAATTCTGGATTTATTTCTAGATTTGTAGACATTATATATTATATAAGTATATAATATCTATAATTATTTTGTTTTCATTATTTGATGCATTGTAATTCCTCCAATTGCTAAAGCAGATAATCCCCAAGCAATAAATTCATAGTTTTCAGCAGTATATTGAAGTTTACTATCTTCTTGTTGCGCATTTATTGTGACATAATTATTATCAATTCGTTGAAGAGAAATTCTATCATTAGATAAATTATCTAAATGTGAGTTTAATTCACTTTTTTGTTGTTGCATTTCAGCATTTAAATATGCATCAGTTAAAGCTAGTTTATCTATTTCTTCAACTAAAGCTATAGCTAACCTTTCTAATACCTTGTTTAATTTTACAAGTTTTTTATATAAATTTGGGTCTACATCAAGGTTTCTACAGTTGTTTGTAGATGTCATAGAATTTCCTGTTGGAATAGCATTATATTGATTATTTGTTAATGAAAGAGTATCTCTATGTTCACAATTTTCAGTTCGCGAATTCCATATTTCAGCGGAATAAACATGTTTAATACCTTTTATATCCACCCAAGCCATTTCTTTCGTTTCATTATTTTGAATATTTTTCCCAGCTGCTCCACATGATTGACCTACACCCATATCCGGTCCTGAAGGTAATTGTGAAAGACTACCATTATCTTCTAATGGTTTGCTTGGGCAATTACTAGAATTAGAATCCCATGCATCCTTAGAATATTTATGAGTGTAACCAAAACTATTGACATACACTTTGTCAGCATCAGATTTTGTAACTACTTTACCCATTAAATTTTTTGCCACACCATAATTGTCTTGTTTTGTAGCAACTTCACTATTTAATGTGCGTAAAGTTATTGTATATTCAGATAGTACTTTCTGAAATTGTTCATCCAAATTAGCAATGCTTTGTATATTTTCAGAGGAAGCACCGGTTTTAGTATTATTATTAGAATTTTGTGCAGACATAGATTCAATTACTGAGCTTAAATTACTGGTTGTGCTTTTCTCTAATAATTCATATCTGCTAGCATCCAAATAATCTTTTTGGTATTGATCATATTGTAATCCTTGTTTTAATGAAGGATCGTTACTACTATTTAATTTAAAAATACCTAAATCTTTAAAGAAACTTTCCATATTATATAATACAGTAAGAAAATGTATTTTATAATATATGCTCACCTTTTGGAACTTTATATATTAAAAATCCCATAGCTATTATACCAATTACAATATTTGATATTGTAATCATTTTTTTATTATAAGCTACATTTTTATCGTCCAACATTTGTAAAGCAGCTTCATCTAATCCTTGTAATTCAGCCTCTTTTTTTGTATTGATTTTTAATCTACGTCTTTCAGTTTTCAAAATATCTTCTAATTTATGAATCTGATCCCGTTCTTTATTATATGCAGATTGTATCTGATTTTTTAAAAGAAACATATTTTGTTTATTATTCTCTAACATTGATTTTTCTCTCAAAAAAGCGGTTTCTAAATCATTGGATTCTTTATCCAATCCACTTGCTATATATAATCGTTTATAATCCTCTAAAAGTAAATAGAATTGTATGTCTATTTCCTCTATTTTACTCCTGAATTTATCTTTATCTTTATTTGCTGTTTGAGCTAATAATATTTCTTTAAATATAGGATTTACTTTGGTTTCTTCAGCCATTATATAATAATTTGTATAAAAAAATATTATATAATAAGTTTTATTATGCATTAATACAATATCTATAATAATTACCCATTATAGCTGTTTTACTAGGACGCTCAATCTTAACTATAGTACCTGGTCTAAGTCCTATACAATTAGCTACAGGATCAAATCTAGAAATTTCTGGTATCTGACTTACCTGTGTAATATTATATGTTTTAATAAAGTTTTCATATTCTGAGTCATTCAACTTTGTGTGTTTTGGAACTAGTTGATGTTTTAAAATATTATATTGCAAGCGTTTGATTGATAAAACCACTACAAATGTCTTATCATCAGCATAAATATGTTTCAAATATTTGCGCAAACTGTCATTAGGTTCATCCTTTGATACAACAACTAATGTATCATTTTTATTGAGAATATTATCTAAATTATATAAATCTTCAACAAATTCATCAATATAATTGGGTCTTAACGATTTTTTTAGGTGATATTTAATGTAAACCTTACGTTTTTCAGATTCATCTTTATCCGAATCTTGATTAATTAACATATCAAGTTGATTATTTGTAATCATAGCTAGAACTTCATTAATACTAAACTCGGAATAATCGCTAGTATCATAGCCTTGATCCGATAGATATTCTAATAAAGTTTTTCTTGAATTGTAAATCAATTGGGTCGTACCACTATGAGCAGAGTTATGAGACATGATTATATATATTATGATTAATATTTTTAATTAGATTCAATTTTATATTATTTATCTATTGTTATTGATTTTTTTTCACTTGTATCAGAATCATTTCCATCCTTTGAAGATTCTGCGTCTACATCTTTTAAAATAGATATCTGATCTTCTGTTTTTGCGTTTTGAACTGTATTGCTTATTACTTCAGCATTATTATTACTATCTGTAGTAATTTTAATTTCAATCGGTTTGGCATCGGTTGTATTAGCAGATTGTACTGTTTGTAACACATTGTTGGTTTTTTGAGTTTCTTCTAATTGTAAAGGACTAATAGAAGTTTGTGGTGAACTAGTAGGTGCATATGGTGGACTAGTAGGTGCATATGGTGGACTAGTAGGTGCATATGGTGGACTAGTAGGTGCATATGATGGACTAGTAGGTGCATATGTTGGACTAGTAGGATTATATGCTGGACTAGTAGGTACATATCCTGGACTATTAGGATTATATGCTGGACTGGTAGGTACATATGCTGGACTAGTAGGTGCATATGGTGGACTATCTGTAGTTAAAACTTTAATTGATTCACTCCAATTGTTTGGAACATCTTTATACATATCTAATTGTCCAATTATAGCTTGTAAACTAATATTATTATTATCCAAATCAGACTGTATCCAACCACTTGGATTTCTATCAGGATTTCTATAATCATTATCTTCTACAAACCATTTTTCACTAGGTTTACCATCAGAATTAGTTATCATAGAATCATAATAGTCATCCATCCCACCAATAAATCTCCACCCCAAATCTATAGGTCTTAAATTACTTTGTGAAGGCATGTATGTATCTACACCAGGACTCTTAGGTGAATGTATTTGATTAGAAAACATAGGACCATCTTGCTGATAATTATCAAATGGATTGCCTTGGAAACTTTCAGGACTTTCAGGACTTTCAAGACCTTTATCAGGAGTAGCTAATTTAATATTAGGTGTACTGAGTTTATTAGTCTTATTTTTAGCATCAGTATCAATTTGTTTAAAGAGATTTTTATCATCAATATCATCAGAAGTCCATAATAATTTTCTAGCATTATCTGAATAAGACATAGAATCTAACTGATCAATATTGTCTTCTGTAATTAATCTCATAGCAATATTCATAGTACCTAATTCCTGCATTAATAATTTTAAAGCATATGGTATTCTAATAATGCTGAAATCACGACCATGTTTACTCATATTAACTACTTCACCTGCTTTATAAGGAGGTATACTATTAACAAATTGAATAGGTCCATCTGCAAATGGACTAAGAAAGATATTTTTTACATCATTATAAATTGCTGTCATACCGGTTTTATTACAAATAGCAAGAAAGTATTCGTCTCCTCTAATTAACATAGATTCATTTAAAAATCCAGTTATTCCATGAGCGATTAACCCATCACGTTCCATCTCTCCTATTCTTAACCCACCATCATTTGCTCTACCTTGTACAGTTTGACGTGTTAAAACAGTTCTTGGTCCTCTAGCACGATAATTAATTTTATCTTTAACCATGTGTTTTAATCTCATATAGTATGTAGGACCTATAAATATTTCAGATTGCATTTGTTCACCTGTTTCACCATTGTATAAAATTTGTGTACCAGAACTGTTATAACCTACATTAGTGAGTAAGTTACCAAATAGTTCGTGTTTTGAACCTTTATTAACAAAAGCTGTAGCGTCAGCGAATGCACCCATACCACAAGCAGCTTTACCAGCTAAACATTCAACTAATTGACCAATTGTCATTCTAGAAGGGAAAGCATGTGGATTTACGATAATATCAGGTTTTAATCCATCTTTGGTGAAAGGCATAGATTCTTCAGGGATAATTAGTCCCACAGTGCCTTTTTGTCCACATCTAGAACAAAATTTGTCTCCAATGGCGGGAATTCTCTCTTCTCTGATACGTACTTTTGCAATTCTAAATCCTTGTTCTCCTTCAGTAATAAAAGCTTTATCTACAAATCCTAATTGACCTTTCTTAGTTCCAGATGATGAATCTACTGAAATGGTAGGATCGCTAATATCCATGGTAGTTTTACCAATAACAATCATTTTATCATTTAATTGTGTGTTTTCTTTAATCATACCATTATCATCTAAATGACTATAATCATATCCAGGTTTTAAACCCATAACATTTAATTCTTTTTCTATATTACAGAATTTGGTATCAATTAATGATCCGGCAACTTGAGTACTTTCTTCTCTATTTTCATATGCATTAAAATAGGTGGTTCTAAACATACCTCTATCTACACTACCTTTGTTAAAAAGTATACTATCTTCAACATTATAACCACCATAAACACCTATAGCAACAATAACATTTTCTCCGTATGGATTTCTCTCTTGATTAATATAATCAAGATATCTAGTTTTAGCTAGAGGGATTTGTCCATAATTTAATATAACACCCATTTTATCAATTCTTAACTGATAATTAGTACTATACATGGAAACAGCTTGTTTACTTTGTCCACAAGAGAATAAATCTCTAGGTAATTGATTATTAGCAGGAAAAATGACTTGTTGTCCCATGACTCCCAAAATTAGAGATGGATGAATTTCAAGATGGGTATAATTAGATTTTGAAAAGTCATCAATATTTTCTATTGCAATAAAGGAATTTGACTCTTCTGATACATCAAGGAAATCAATTATACCTTGGAATTTGCGAAGACTATCTTCAGAAACACCAGAATATAATTGAGAGATTTGATGAAATTGATTTTTCTTAAAATCAAATGGTATTTTTTTATCACTGAAACCAGAGATTAATTCATTCCAACTAAAGTCATTTTTCATGATTTTTTCTAGTATATGTTTTTTATAAACAGATACATTTCTCTCATCATTAATATAAAATATTGGTCGCGTAATTCTCCCAGGGTCAGAATATATAAAAATAGTGTTTTCTTTGTAATCCCAATTAATACTAATAAAAATTGGGATACAACCAATTCTTCTTTGAAATTTGAATGTATTTATAAGATCTTCAGGTGCTAATGATATTCCTATCCATGAACCATTAACAAAAAGTTTGGTGTTTTTTGAAATAAAGTTAGTAGTAGTTTCAGATATTAATTTCATACTACAATTATTACGTAACCATTTAATAATCGGAGCAGATGATACAGCAGTGGTTATTTTAGTTGATATAGCAAGATGTTTATGTAAACCTACATTACCACCATCAGGTGTATCTACAGGGTCTATATATCCCCACTGTGATCCATGTAATAATCGTGGTCCAATAACTTTTGCACTGGCATCAAGTGGTAGATTTAATTTTCTTCTTTGTGAAATAGCAGAATTGTATGACAATCTGTTAAGATCTTGCACAACACCAGGTTTTTTAGTATGAGCCTGTGAACCCCAATTACCCTTAAATGCTTTCTTA
>Ga0206682_10002236_pt1 | contig 17940 bp, 26 predicted proteins | sample M240m12015metaG_FD_155444 | JGI IMG/M metagenome (GOLD analysis project Ga0206682, IMG submission 155444) | Ammonia-oxidizing marine archaeal communities from Monterey Bay, California, United States - M2 40m 12015 | ecosystem: Environmental > Aquatic > Marine > Intertidal zone | place: USA...
ATCCGCTTAGTTCAGGTGGAACAACCCTATCCTAATTATAGGAGTCAACCTAATTGGGTAACAAGGTTTAGGCAACCCAGCTCACTAAACAGCGAGTGCTAATACATCAGTATTGGCAATTAAAAGTGTGATCTATTTTTAAGTTGGCCTTTAGATCAACCAACCAATGCAGTCTATACGTCTGTGTACCTGTCGAGACCAGTACACCCCCATATATTTGCCCAACGACCATCTCGGTTAAAGGTAATGTGTTGCACGACCATACGATGTAAAGGTAATTGGGACTTGTGTTTGCCCAACGACCAACTCGACTAAAGGTAATGTATAACACGACCATACGAACTAAAGGTAATTGGGACTTTATCTTCTTAAAAATGCTTTTAGTTTGCTATCTCCTCCATAGCCAGTTTGTTTCCTTAGTACTCTTCCTTTGAGTTCAACTATATAAGTTGGTACTCTACTTACATTATACTTTCTTCTTGCGTCCTTGTCTTTATCAAAATTATACGTAACCACAGTATAGTCTTCCTCTAAAATAGTCCTTAGCTCATCGTTTTCATTCATCTGTTTTCTGGCTACCTTGCATGGTAAACACCAATCAGCTGAAAAAATAATCAGTCTAGGTTTAGGTTCTACTACTTCTGGTTCTGGCATTGTTATACTCTTCTTTGTTAAAAAGTCTAATTGATAGTTGCAAACGCAGTCACTATCGCAAGAATCCTGTGCAACTGCATTAGTTGATAATAATAGTGTGCCTATAGTCAAACATAATATCCATAATATTTTCATGGGTATATCCTCCTTCTATACCTATATATACACTAAAACTCAATACTCCCAGCAGGATTTGAACCTGCGACCCATTGCTTAGAAGGCAATTGCTCTTATCCACTGAGCTATGGGAGCATATAAATTAACGACCATCGTGACTAAAGGTAATCCAAAGACGACCATACACGTTAAAGGTAATTAATTAAAAGTAAAATTCTCTGAAATAGTTATTAATACTCCTGTACATGTCCTTAAACGTCTTCCTCTCTGACACCAAGAAGGCATCTTGATCAGGAGATAAATCACCTCTGTTATTAGAACTTGACGTAAACCTAGGCCAAAGGAGATCTAAGTTAGCCTCTTTACCCTTAGTCTTGACTACATTATACAAGGCTTCCCACTTGTCTGCAACCCTACATGGGAAGACAAAGTTATAAAGCAAAGCTCTGCCTACTCCACCCTCCTGATGGAACTGTGTCTCAACATAGTAAGCATCCTTCAGGAACTCATTGCCTACGACATTGCCTGTTATTGGGTCTATACGAAAGTTACCTTCATATGTAAACATACCATTCATTATAGCGTATAAGCCTCTCATTTCAAAAGCCCAATCTGTAACTTCAATTTCTCCACTCTTCTTTTTAGTTACTTTGATTAGGTCTCTACATTGAGTGATGTCTGGCCTTACGTCTGGATAGTAAGAGAGAAGTCTGTTCTCCTTTACTAAGCCAAAGGATAGATAATACCTAACATCTTCAGATAAGTTTTGTATCTTATCAATGTTTGGAACAATCCAATCCCTTACCACTGGAACAAGATCAAGATCAAGATATGATTCACCCTTTTTAATCAGCCCATAGTTTAATCCTTGGGCAGCATTAATATGAGGGTTTGTTTCTTCCTTCCTGAACTTAGTAGTGATCTCATTCCTTTCTGTCTTATGAAAACGTTTCACTTTCTTTAAATGGTTATAAAGACTGAAGCGAGATATGAGGGTAGCTAACGCTCTTGTGTCGTCAGCATCTTTAGAACCATCCACTGTGTGTAATGCTCTGCTTGTTAGCCTCTCAGAAAATGTACAGAAAGTAAAGTTATTACTAGATAGACAGTTCTGTAGAACCTCTTGCAGTTGCGATTCTTTGAACAAATGAGCCAACGAGTACCTAGTTCTTGGTATTGCATGAGCCTGCTCTGTTCCATACCATACATTATCAAACTGTGAATGAGGTATCCCCTCATACTCACTTCTTAGTGGTAGGTCTATATACTCCTGCTGACTGAGTACTCTTGTAGTACCAGATGCATCGTCATATAGCTTAACACTATCTCTACGCTCTCCAGCGTCCATTATCATCAATCTTTGTTTCATCAATCGTCCTCCATGATAAATGCAGCATCTGTATCAACATCGCCAAACGAATCACTCAATACTTCTCCAGCGATAGCAAAATCTGAACGGTCGCGGTTTGGTATGGGCAAAGGTCTGTAATGATGTTTGTCCACCACCATGCTGATAAAAATACTAATTGATCCTAACATGAAAAGCAACCCTATGATAGTCAAAAAAGCTTCAGCCATTATTTCTCCTTAGTAAGTGTAATTGTAATATGGATTGTAGTAATACGTTGGATAAGAGTAATAGACTCGTGGTCTAACTACTGGTGGTGCAACGTAATATGGTCTACTGTACTGGTAATAAACTGGTGGTTGAACATAGTACTGAGGCGTGTAGTTGTAGTAATACTGTGGATACACAACTGGTGCTGTGTAGTAATACTGCTGCTGTGGATACACTACAACAGGCTGTCTAGCTCGTCTCCACCCATGATGACCAAACGCCATGCAGGTTGAAGCACTCATGGCTAAAATAATTGCTAAAACATATTTCATATCTCGTCTCCCTTTAATAGTAAACTCTTGACCATTCCCCTTGGATGTCGCTAACAAAATTGTCTGCACTGTTATTAGTTGTTGCGTCTGGACCAATGGTGTATTCTGATGGGATTTTTATCGTATCCCCAACAGTAATATCTTTTAGCTGATCTTCCTTGTCAGCCTCCCAATCCAGTTTGCCATACTTGTTCCAATGAAGGTATTGAAAGTCGTCATCTTTTTGTTTTGTATCTCTTAATAGTTTTTCCATCATAGTACACAGCTTCTTTTTGCATGACTGATCCATCTTGCTTTCAAGCAGATCGTTAATGCTTCTCTGTATATACTCTATGGTCTCTATAGAGATTTGTTTTTTCTTTACCACTTTATGTCAGCCTCTTCAAAATCCATAGAATCTAATTCTTCATCCCACCAGCATTCAAGGAAGCCATCAGCAGCTAACTTTGCTAGACTGACACCATTCATCCAATCAAACACATCCTCACATACTAGATGTGCTTCTTGCGTATTGATGAGGTAGGTATTTTCCTCTTCTGAATATCTAGCACGTTGTTTAATAATGCTTTTGATATTGGTAACAGTTATATATTCTTTCAACTCTGTAATAGTGAAGCCACCATCCTTGGCAACTTCCTTACCTACACTTTTAGCAAAAGCTGTTAGGTTTTTTATTTGAAACGTATCGTCTCTGTCTTCGCTCATGGAAATAAACTCCTATATCCTTTAATGTCCCCATTCTGTACTATCTTAGCGTCTTCATAAGGTGCTGCTACTCTACGATAGAACTCCTGTTTGATATTTTCTAAGACTCCAGTAATCATTGCTACCTTGCTATAAGATGGTTTAACCATAAGTTTAGCCAACATAGAAGATACACAATAGTTTATCTCTCCACATATTACCATAAATTCCTCGTCTGTCAAGTCATTTCCAGACGAAATAGCATTCACCAACTCGTTTACAGGACTTTCTAGGGGTTCTCGCCCTTCCTGTTTTATGTATGGCATCTATTCTTCCTCCTCTTTCTTCTTGTGTTTAGACATGAAACGATCATAGCCAAGAAAAACTTCACTAGTAATTATGCCTAGACCTGCAACCAGTGTTACTACTAAGCCAAATACAAATAAGGTAAAATCATTCATTCTTAGTTTTCTTTCTTAGCCTGTTTTTAATTGACATAAATACACACTCGCTTGCTATAATTGCAAAGCAAACAAAACATGACACAATAAAACCAGCAGAAAATAAGAAAACTGAATGCATTAGACTTTTCCTCCATCACAATCTTTACAATCGCAACAGTCTACAAAATAACTACCAAGTGCTAAGATACTAGGAACCCATAGTCCTACAAAGATACCCTGAAGTTTTGATACTTCTGGATCGCCTAGAAACCACAGACCTACACTAAGCAGGAAGCTCACAAACGCTGCGAATAAAAAACTTAATTTAGATACTCTATTCATTATACACCCTTTCAAGGTTAAAAGTTAATTAGTACGAATGTACTGTCCAAGATGTCTCTTCTATACTGTCAGCACCCAATGCTTTAGCCACTATCTTGCCTTGTTCAGTCATAACTGTCTCAAACAAGTCGTAAGACTCAAACATAATATATGGCACATTTATCTCTACTTCATATCCAGCCTGTCTACAGCTTCTGAATGCTCTAATATTAAAGTCTGGTAAGTCATCTAGATCAACACCTACATATTGGCAGAATGTTTCAATGACAAACCTGTTTGCCTCTGAGCATAGCTCGTATCCACTCTCATCACATATTTCTTTCTCAATGGTGCTAAGAAGTGTCTCTATAAGCCCACTTTTATTTTTAGACATTGCTTTTAATTGTGCATCGTCAACTACCTCTTCTTGATATAAGGTATTGGCGATTCCTTCTCTCACTGCTTTCTTCTTGACTGCTGGCTTGTCAAAAAAATCTTCTAAACGTATAGCCACAGCACTTTCTGAATATATATCACTTCCCATTATTCAACCTTTCTGTAAATGTCAACAATCTATTCATTATTATACAGTGCATCTACGTTAAATGCAAGTACTTTTCTTCCATCAATCTCAACAATTTCTGCAAAATATTCTTTTCCAGTTGCAGAATCGTGAACAAGAACTTCATCTTGCCACAATTCAGAATCTAAATTATGAACATCGTTTGCCTTTTGGTGCAACATGTTATACAAATCAAGCCAATCCATCTTGTCTCCTTTACAATAAAAAAGTGGCAGAACACATATGTATTCTACCACTCTTATCGTCTTTTGTCAACCAAAAACTTTATTTTAGTCTATAGTGCCAACTTCACCACCTGCACGAGTGATTGCACCTGCAAAAACCCTGAGATCTACGTTGTTATTTATAGTTCTAGTAGACCCGTCAGCATATGCAGTATTCATGACTCCGGGATGAAAACTAAATGCTTCACCATCATTGGTAACTCCAAAGGGAACGTTACCAGCACAGTTCTTGCACTTATCTCCATTGCTGTCCATACCATTTAATTTAAATGGACCCACACTGTCAGCCCATCCAATGCACTGATTAGTAGTGCCAGTAGGAGTTCCACCATTATTAATACTAGCTTTATAAGTATCAGGTCTACTTGCACACTCTATAACCATAATAGTATTAGAAAGTCCATCCCTAAAGTGAGCTGGTTTTGTAGTGGAATCTTTAATTAAAGCACCCATTGTACCCGGACCTTTTACTGTATAGGGGTCATCACTAGCAGGAAAAATTTTGTCCTTAACGCCAGTAAAAACCTCATAATCTGTATATCCAAGATTATTAGGGTTCATGCTAATAGCAGCACTGTCATCATCTCTACTAGGCCCATCTATATTAGCATAACCACCATTAGGAGGCAATGCTGTTGGGCAGATGAACACAGACGGTTTAGTTGCTATCGCCGCAGTGTTCTCCCACCAGTTTTTCTTAAAGTCATATAAATTAGCAACATTTCCCTGTTCTAAATTAGTCAGGACATATGCTCTCCAACTATGCTCTGTGCCAGCAGGATTACCTGTTGGTGCTTGCCCAGCTGAATCAATGGTCCAAGCAGCAGCAGGAAATGATCCTAACTGATCTAACGTATTATGTAAAGCCAAACTTTGTTGTTTTAGATTATTACTACAAGACATTCTTCTTGCTGCTTCTCTAGCAGACTGAACTGCTGGTAATAATAAACCAACCAATACCCCAATAATTGCTATAACCACCAATAGTTCTATAAGAGTAAATGCTTTTCTACAAGCTTTTCTAAACATAATACATCCTTTTGTTAAAAGTTTATGGACTAAGAGGACAAGGTGGAACCCAAACCGAGTTCCCCGGAATAACCGGAGTACGTCTTTGGTTCCTTGTGGTTAAATCGTGTAGTACCTCTAGATCAATGGTTGAAGGAGTATAACTTACTGCACCATCTGCCTTGAGAGTACCAAACACTTGACCTGAATGCTCGCTGGAAGGCCCATATGTGCCATTTAAGCCAAGGTCTGTCTTTGCAGTACGTCCTTGACCATCAAACGTCATCCAAGCTTTCTTACCTAAAGGAGAGAACGAATGAGTAGCAGATTCAAAAACCTGAATAGTATTACTCATCCCGTCTACATACGCAGATGTACCAAGTCTCATACTTGGACTCAACCCACCATCAAAAGGTGGAAGATACACAGAAGATGTTCCAATGCATGGTCTGTATGTTACAATTCCCAAGCCACTAGCGTTATCAGGTAAAGCAGAGTTCCAATCTTGTGGCCTTCTACCTTCTTGATCTATGTAAGTGCCAGTAAAAGTAGGACATACCATCCAAGATACTTTTGATGCGTTTGTAATATTAGTGATTACAGTCTCATCAGTAGGAAATGTTTCTAGCTTGTCACCAGAAGCATTAACGATATCATCATAAAGCTCTTTCTGCTCTGCGAATGGCAAGAGCTGAACATATAAACTATAGCTTTGTTTAGTTTTGAAGTTCGTGTCTGTGATACTTCCATCACCCAGAAAAGCTGTTTGAGGGAAAAAGTTATCACCATTATCTGTGTACTTATCAGCGAAATTATGTAAAGCAAGACCTGTTTGCTTCAGGTTGTTACTACATGCTGATCTTCTGGCAGCTTCTCTAGCTGATTGCACAGCTGGAAGCAGGAGGCCAACAAGGACACCAATAATAGCAATGACTACCAATAGTTCAATAAGTGTAAAGCCTTTGTTGGTTGGTTTACTTTTGCTAAAAAACTTTTTGATACGCTTAAACATATTTATCACCTTATTTTTATAGTTGCGAAAAAAAATTATAAACTATAATTTTATACACAACTTCTTTATAAGGTTATACCCAAGCAATAGACAATATTATCATTAGAATATCATTAGCGAAGCTTTATTCCTTGCATCTCTTTCCACTCTCTCGCCAACACAAACGCTCTGTCAGTGTCGTTGCTAGTAAGACTACCATTTGTAACATAATCTTCCATTTCTTCCTGAGTTATTGGGTCCATGTCAGTCTCACTGAAATAATATTCCCAAGGCTTCCATCTAATCCTAGTATGGTCTATGTTGATTTTGTCATTCCCATCCCTGTCAGTGTAGCTATACTTACACCAATACCATTCTTCTGCTGACAATGCCTGCTCAATCACTTTAAAGCCTTTAGGATAGCCATTCAAAGCCCATATCCTCCATTGACCACTTGCGTAGAGTGCCTCTCTGACACCCGGATCATCAAACTTTACAGGATAAAATATATTACTAAAAGAGTTGCTTATAACTGGATATTTCCAACCCACATACTCAGCATTTAATATAAAACCTACAGAAGCACCTACAAATAATAATACAAATTGATATAGTAGTGTTCTGCATATTAACTTAAACCTATCATACTGGCATTCATTCATTGTTCTTCTCTTTCTTAAATATATTGCTGTTTTCCACTGGCTTATCCAGTATTGGTCCCCAGCCTAAAAAATGTACGAGTGCTGCTCCATTCAAGAATCCAAACCCAAACACCACAAGGTAGTTGAGCCTGTCTCCCAAATAGCTATAAGCCCATGCGTTTATCACAGCAGATATTGTAGTTTCTGGCCCATACTGAGCCAACACCCACAGATCAAAACCCAAAGCAGCAGCTAACCCAAAAATAATTACTACAGATGTTATCCATCTTCCTATCTGAATGTTTGTATAATTCATGCTATTATATCTTCTTGTATATTGCCAAAAACGTCAGTTAATCTAAAATCTCTACCACTATATCTATAAGTTAGTTTAGTGTGATCTATATCCATCAAGTGAAGGATTGTAGCATGTAAGTCGTGAATGTCAATAGCATCTACAGCCTTGTGTCCAAACTCGCTAGTGCTGCCATATCTTTGACCACCTTTGACACCACCACCTGCCATCCACATTGAGAATCCACCATTGTTGTGATCTCGTCCTGTAGCTCCCTCTTTAAATCCGGGAGTACGACCAAACTCACTGCCAAACAATATAATTGTATCTTCAAACAGTCCACAATCTTTTAAGTCTTGTATCAGTCCAGCTATTGGCTTGTCCATTTCAGTAGCCTTCTTAGCTATGTTTGTATGTATATCTTTGTGCATATCAAACCCTCCATGACCAATCTCTATAAATCTGACACCTGCCTCGCTAAACTTTTTGGCAAGTAAGCACTGTCTACCAAACTTGGCAGTTGCTTTATTATTTATACCATACTTAGCTAGAGTTTGTGGAGACTCCTTTGATATGTCAATTGTTTGTGGTACACTTGTTTGCATTTTGAAAGCTAATTCATAGCTCTCTATTAGACCTTGCAGTCTACTATTCTCTGTATCCTGTAATCTCATATTATTAAAGTCATATAGTAAATCTAGATTTTGTCTTTGAGATACCACACTAATAGGACTCTTAAGATTAGGGATAGCGTTATTAATATTACCAGCATTGATTGCAGTTCCTTGATAGAGTGCGGGGAGGAAAGCACTGCCATAGTTTTCTGGTCCAACGCCAGCGTCTATAGTAATGAATCCGGGAAGTTCTTTATTTTCTGTGCCTAGACCATAAAGCAACCAGCTACCCATGCTTGGGCGAGTAAACTGGAAGTTGCCTGTGTGTAATAATTGTCTAGCTTGATTATGATTACCACTCTTGGACTTCATACCATTAATCAAACATAAATCATCTGCATGGTTACGAAGTTCTGGGAATAGTTCACTGATCTCTATACCACTCTCGCCAGCAGGAGTTAATGGTACTTTAGGCTTGACGATCTTTCTACCTTTGCTTACTGGATCATCAATACCATCTTGCTTTACCATCTCAGGTTTATAATCAAACGTATCTGTATGTGTCATGCCTCCATTACAATATATGAAGATGACACGTTTACCATTAGCCTGTGCTTCTTCAGCTAACAGACCTCGAAGTGCTAACATACCAAAGCCAGCACTGCTTGCTTGTAATAAGCTTCTACGACTATAGTACATTTCTAAATTCTCCTGTGCATATAAGTATTTGTATTAGGCTTGCGAGATTCTTCTGCATAATCTCATTCTTCTTTTTGATATCTACCTTAGTCTGGTAGTCTACAAACTCTTCTCCATCTTCACCCTTCTTGTTTACTAAGTTAATTGTCTCTGCTTCTTCTGTGCCTTTGAGATAAAACGCCATCGCCTTGTCAAACTCTTTTTTGCTAGGAGGTCTTCCTAGTAGAGTATTGAATATGTGATATATGTTGTTGTGATAAAGCAATGATGGCATAGTCCTGCCCATCCTCATGTTACTCTCCCACATCTTTGCTGCCATCTCTCTACACATCATAATTATTTTAGGATTGTTCATAAGGTATAACGCCTGAGTGCTAACTGTAGTTACATTTCTCTCTGCTGCCAGCAGGCTATTGTCTGGACGATCAAACTTATCAAGTATCTCAATCTTATTATCTCTCAGAGATGGTATGTATATTGATCTAGACATTGTGCTTTGTATGTATTTAGTTAGCTCCTTAGTTGGTTTTCTTATGTCTGTCTGAAAGTCGCTTATGTTTTTGTGCGATTCGTCTAGTTTGCCTGAGACAAACAGCAAGGCATCCCTAATCTGTTCTGCTTCTAATCTCTTCTCGTTCATTCTCCATAGCAATACGTTGTCAGGGTCAGACGTAAAATTATTTTTGTCAAACTTACTACTACGCTTGTAGGCATCACTCATTACAATAGTCTTGATAAGAGCTTTGTTTGAAAACCTAGATGCTACAAACTGGCTAGACAAATAGTTCATCAGCTTTATGTTCGTTGGTTCTCCACCAAGTATTCCAAAATTATCAAAGCTATCTAGTATGCCCCTGCCAAACAAATGTCTCCACACTCTATTTACATGCACTCTGTATGTTAGTGGGTTAGTCCTGTCTGCAATCCATGTAGCTAATTGAAAACGTCCGCTGGTGTGGTCAAAGTTAAGATTAGGTCTATCGCTAAAAACTTCTGGTAATCTTCTTGGCACTTCTTCTCCAAGATTATTTACCTCTCCACGTATTGCTAACTTAGACTCTTTCATGTTTTGTTTATCTTTAACAGACATCACAGGCTCAAGATGTTCTAGATAATCAATGTATCCATCTGCCAGTTTAGCCTTAGCCTCTTCTAGCTCTTTCTCTCTCTTCTTTAGTTCTCTATTTAATTGTTCTTCTGTTGCTCTCTTGTTCCATGTCTTTATGGATTCTATTTGTGTTTCTAAATTCTTAATGTCACAAAGTAAAAACCATTCCTCAACCTTTTTCTTCTTGTATAAATCTTCTGTCTCTTTGTTTACTAAGAATCCATAGTCACCAAGATAGCCTGTATTATTGTTACCACGATAAAGACCATCTAAGTTCTCTGTGTTGTCAAATAAACCATACACGCCATAATAATCTTTCTGTGAGAATGGATCAAACTTATGGTCATGACATCTAGCACAGCTCAACGTCATGCCAAGGAATCCTCTCGTCACTACATCTATTTGGTCATCGTTACGATCTGCTTCAAACTGTTTTGTCTGTGCCTGTATGTTCTTTGTGCCTATCGTTAAGAACCCTGTTGCTACTTGATTGTTGTTGTAGTCTGTATAATTTCTGTGTGGAAGTAAGTCTCCAGCAATCTGTTCTATTATAAAATCATCGTATGGCTTGTCGTCATTGAATGCATTGATTACCCAATCTCTATATCTCCATGCGTATGGGCTTACTAGGTTTCTGTCTGACCCACTTGACTCTCCAAACCTAGCAACGTCTAACCAATGCCGTCCCCACTTTTCTCCAAACCCGTCATCATCTAATAAGTTATCAACTAACTCTTCATAACGAGACTCTTTCTTGCCTTGTATGTATTGTCTTGTCTGTATTTCACTTGGAGGTAGGCCAATCAAATCAAAATACAATCTACGTACTAATACATAATCGTTTGCTTGTCCTACTGGCGTAACTCCTACCTTGCTTAGTTCTTCATTTACAATACCATCAATAACATCGCCATCGTACTTACCAACTGGTGGTCGTCTAACTTTTTTGAAAGACCAGAAGTCTCTGGCTTGTTTTAGTTCTACCTGTCTGTTCTCATGTTTGAACCTATTGTCAGGCATACCCATCTTTATCCATTTCTTAAACAGTTCAACAGTTTCTTTATCTAATGGATTCTCAGGTGGCATATCTCCAGACTCTACATATTCAAACAGAGGACTCTCTTCAGGCTTACCCGGAACAACACTTGGTCCACCATCTCCACCATTAAGAATAGCAAGCCTAGTGTCCAATGCTAAACCGCCTTTCACATCTTTGGCTTTTGAAGAGTGGCATGAATAACATTGTGTTTGTAATACAGGTAGTATGCTTTGCTCAAAGAATTTAACTCCTGCCTCTTGTGCAAAAGCAGAAGTAGTTAGTATGCTAAATATAATTACATATGCTATTTTCATTTGTTTACCTTCCAGCTAAAAAGACCATTGAGCCATTTCTTTCTTTTACTACAGTTGCACTCTTTTAAATTGAACCATTGTTTGAATCGTTCTTGTGTAATTCCAACTGATGTAAGCACATCCTCTACAACATCTCCTAGTCCTCTGTCTTGTTCGCCAGTGAGGTGTGAGTTTACGTCAATCCCTCTTTTCTCTAGCTCTCCAATAACCTTATCCATTTCTTCTTTTGTTTGTTTCAATTCTGTGCTATTCATAATTATGTCCTTCTAATTTAAAATTAATGAATGGATTGATGCTATATATATTTACACCCAAATTGGTTAATTTTGCTTTTATCTTAAGAGTATCGTTGTCTATTTTTTTTAGCCAATCTTTGTACTGCTCCCAATTAGACCATGCTGTCTCTTGTATATTCTTATAATAATTATCAAAAGTTTGTTTTCCATCTAGTGTGCCATGATCTACACCCACTAAAAGTATGTTTTTAGCACCTAAATGATAGGCTAAATGTATACTTGTGGTAATTGTGGAGTGACTAACGCATAAATGTCCGGGATGGTCAAATGCTCTTAAGTCAATGTTTAGGCAATTCTGGAAATGTGCATAGACGCATAACCTGTCAAGATCAGTATAATTGCTTGCATTAAGCTTATTCTTAATAGTACCACAGTCTCCCATAGAAACAAAGACTGTACCATTATAGTTATTCAACGTCTCTTGTAGTAGTTTATGCTCTTTTCTTACTATGTATGTAGTGTTATACTTCCTGTATGTTTGATTAGTGCCAACAGTTATCTTATTCTCAAAAAATGATGGGTCTATGAAATTACACGATGGCCCAGAACCAATAACATATATATCTTGGCCTGAATGTTTACCTTTAAAATCTTCTAGGTCAAGCATTTCTTTATAAGCTCCAGATCATCCATTGTGTCTACCTGAAAGCTCCTGTGCATAGGCATCTCTACTATACCAATCTGTCCACCATACCTTATCCTGTTAGCTATAAGTAAATCTCTCTTTACAATATATATAGCACCATTTTCCACCCACCTTCCAGCACGATCTTGACGCATTGGGCGAGACAAGGGATGCCATCCATCTGGTTTACCATCACATGACCATCTGGGTATCCAATGCTCTTTGTACGCACTGAATACAGAGTCATGATCTTTCATCATCTCTATTGCATTATCTATATCTTCTGGCAATACTAATGGAGAGGTTGGCTGTAGGAACACCACTGCATCGCAGGCTATGGTTTCTACGAAATGTATTAGAGCGTCTTCGCTTTTTGTATTGTCGCCAGCTAAGTCCTTTGGCCTCATCAACACGTTAGCATTAGCATCTATGGCTGACCTCATTATAGCACAACAATCTGTACTAACATATACATCATTAGCCTTAGACGCTTTTGCTGCCTCTATAGTATAGTGTAGTAAAGGCTTGCCATTGACATCAATGATGTTCTTACGTGGTATACCTTTGCTGCCACCTCTGGCAAGTATAACAGTTTTAATTGTTTGGGTCATAACTACTCACTATTGCAATTCTTAATTTTCCCTGTGTTTGTGGTAAACCTCTGTGTCCACCTGATACTGCGGCTATAACTACATCTCCTTTCTTTATGCCTGTATATATCTCATAATTCTTTTTGTCTTCATCGTTTAATGGTTCAATTATATCATACTTCCTATGGTATGCAAGTCCAGACTTTACATGACTCGTCTTTATGTAGCTGAAAGGCCCATAACTATTATCTGGTACGTCTGTCAAGTATACAAAAGACTTTATCCTGCTGGGAAAGAAGTCTGAATCAGCATGTATACCCCTTGTTTCTGTTACTGACTTATTAATGTATACATTGTGCGTCTTTAGTTCATACCCTGCATCTGGATATGCTTCTCTTAACATATTAATAGCGTGTGTATTAATTCTATTTAGCAAAGACTTGGTTGCGTCTGACATCTTGTGATCATAGTTCCACAAGTCTATCATGCCTTCATCACCATCTCTTGATTTCATTCTTTTGTTTATTACAAATTTATTCTCTGCCCTCAGCCTGTTGAAGTCTGTATGTGGATTAGACTCTACGTCATACACTTTCTCTGATTGAATTATATCATTGAACTCAACCAAAAAACTATCTACTTCATGTTCGTTAAAAAACTTGCTGAGTTTTACAATACCATTCTTTTCAATTTCAGTCATCTTTAGTCCTTACTTAACTGCGAATATTTGTTTATGACCTTGAGGGCTGTAAAATTCCATTATCCCAAAATTTAAATCTGTAAGCCTTCTCAGTATGTGGTTAGACCTTTGCATTGCATTAGGTATTACCCAGTGAAACTCCATTCCAATAAATTTAAAATCATTGAGCATTTCATCAGTGAGTACGTTCTCAAACAAATCATACTCACCACCCTCAATGTCGCAAATCAATGCGTCAAACTTAAGATTGTACTTGTCTTCTAAGCTGGTTAATGTTTTTGTCTTTACTTCTATAGTGTCTTTAATTCTATCTACAGGTAGCTTTACAATAGACGAGCCAAGTATAGACCTGTTATCTATATAGAATGTACGCTCTGTAAAACTTACATTGGCTAGTATTGCTTGCTCTACATGGAAAGAGCAATCGTTTAACGTTCTATTGTTTATTAGTACTGGTATCATTCTTGGGTTAGCTTCAAGCACAACGTGTCTATGTGGATCATTCAAAAGCCTGTTAGAAGTACAGGCTATATATCCTACACAGCCTCCAAGCTCAAGCAAAGCTGCGTCAGGTGGTATTAAGGATAGGAATCTACTCTCTGCCTCTTCCCATTCACCATTCTGTAGTCTCTCTATTAATACTTTTAGAAACGATCCAGTTCCTACTTCATGCTCTGCTATCTCTAGCTTAACGTTATTAATTACATACATCTTCTACCAACCTTTCATAAATTTTTTTCGTCTTTCCTAATAGTGTTATGTTTGATTTATTTTGCATAAGCTCTTTCAGGAAACGTAAGTCTTTTTTAATATTGTGTACAGGCTCTTCTGTGTTGCTTTTGTTGTACGCCTCATACCCTTTAATGTACTTAGCATTCTTTCCAAACCCGCTGTCGTAGAAGTCTAAGCCACTCACGTATACATCTTTGAAAGTGTTAGATAGATAGACTATCAATGACGTACCACTGTATGGCTCTAGCCCAAACTGTTTTGTGAATTGCTCTCTTTCTTTTTGTAGTGACACCACATTTGTTTTTGGTAGTTTGTTTTGTAACAATTCTTTGTGGTCATCAAATTTTACTAACACTGTCTTGTTTTTTATATCGTCAAAGTTATTGCTCTCCATGTATTTGTTGAATGAAAATTTATTTAGATAAATCATATCACATCTACAGTTATTAGATTCTAGGTACAGGTTCGTTCTCGCTACGCAATCATATAGACTTAAAGGCTCACCAAATCCTTCTAGTCCAATACGAGATGGTCCAAGAAACAAAGCTGTGTTATTCATAGTAACCACCACAATTTTCATTTAGACAACTGTAGTCATACATACCATTGATGTATGGCAATTCTGATTCATCTACACACTGACCACATGCGTTACATGATAAAGTAAAATAGTATAAGTATAGGAATTCTTCTTGTGCTTCCCAATCCATATCGTCAAACATGCTTGGCTCCTTATTTTAATTTGTAATCTGCTACTCGTAATGAATTTATATTGTGCTGTGGATATCTAACTACACTGTCAATGACCTTTGGGTTTTCGCTACCTTCTCTCTGTATGATGACTCTAAATTTTATTTCTTTAGCTCGTGTATGACTCCTGTATAAATGTATATACACCCCATACCTTCCCGGATGGTAGTCAGACATGTATATGTTTTCTACTGGCTTGTCTGTATCTGGGAACACATTCATGTCAATATCTAAATGGCCCCACTTATTGGTTCTTTTAGCGTAATATACCATGTCTTGGAAATTGTATGTGCCAAGCCTAGGAAGCCTTGCGTCTCGTACTAAATGTAAATCTAAGTCGTCTCTTGTGTTCCATATTAATGAGACTGTGACTAATCCTTTCTTTGCACCATAGCTTGCAAGCCTCTGTATATCTCCAGATAAACCTTCTCCACCCATGCCATTTCCCTCAACACCACTGAACAATGGATTACCAACATCCATCATATCATTATTCATACCAGACCTCTCAGGTGCTAAGTTAGTCATGAGATCAGAAGGGTTAAAGTCTGATAACTTGTTAGTGCCTGCCTGATTCTCTGGCTGTAGTATCTTATCTATCATTGGACTTAATGGTGGAGGCTCAAAGTCTGGTAGTGGTGATAGTGCAAGGTCAGTCTCCATCATCTCACCAACATCTATATCCATCTCTGCTAAGTCGTCAAGAGTAACACCAGCAATCTCATCAAATGATAGTTCTTCTTCTTTACTAATACTGCTCATCTCTATGACTATTGCTTTTGTTATTTGTGGACTATCTAGCCCTATCAATACCATGCCTAACAACAGTATGGAGTGAGACACCAAACTAAATATCCAACTGCGGGATGGTTTCTTTGCTGATTCATCTAATATGTTTGTAGTCTTGGCCTTCTCTTCTTTTACCTTTATTGTAAAAGACGAATGCTTTGGAACAGGTGGATATATGTGGTTGAACTGATTCATTTTCTTAGTGACTCTCTTTTAGCTACCTCTCCCTGCATTACATATCTTGGGGCTGTTTTTTGTATGAAGCTCTTCTCTATGTCCCTGATTCCTTTTACTAATTTAAATAAGCCAGATGGCTCAAGGCTAGATAGATGATCACTTCCCCACATATTATGGTCTAGAGTTATATGTCTTTCAACCCATTTAGCACCAATTGCTACAGCTGCAAACGTAGATACTAATCCATACTCATGACCACTGTACCCTATCTGCTTATTTGGATGTTTACTTTTTAGCCAATTAATATAATTTAAATTGACCTGAGATACTGGACATGGATACGTACTGTTAGTATGCATAATGACATCTGGATCGCAGACTTGTACGCATTTGTCTATCTCTGATTCTGTACTCATTCCTGTAGATATAATAAGCATGTCAAAATTATTTCTAGCATGTTTACACAGCTCTAAATCTGTAATAAGTGCTGATGGTATCTTGGCTATATTTGTGTGTCTAGACATGAGAGTTGAGCTAGGTATATCCCAGACGCTGGCAAATAATTGTAGCCCACACTGCTCTGCGTGATATCTCACATGCTCTATTTGTTTGTCGTTAAATTCTATTTTTTTCTTGTATTCCAGATATGTCATATCTCCCCAAGGAGTTTTCTTTATGACACTCTTTTGTTTTTCTGGTACGCATACGTCTGGCTCTCTCTTCTGTAGTTTTACATAGTTACATCCAGAAGTGCCTGCTATAGATATTAAATCCTTGCAAAGGTCTACTTGACCATTATGATTAATTCCAATCTCAGCTATAATTTTAGTTTCCATCAAAAAATGCCTCTGAGTTTATGTTTTTGTCATCAATAAAAATGTCGTAAGCAGGCTTATCAAATCTTAGCTCATGGTATTTAACTAGCCACTTGCTTAGTTGATCCTCTGTTACTTGCTTCCAATCTATTCCGCTAACTGTCCCACGGGCAGTCCAATAAATAATGGTGTGACCATTATTATACATATCGTTAATTTTAGCAATTCTCTCATAGATGGGTTTTGCTGCTGCATAATCGCCTGCATCTTCTGAGGTGCAAATTGTATCATCTATATCTACATACACTATCATAGCTCTATATACTCCTGTTTTACCCTGTTATATGTCTTAAATTCTTGTTTTAAAATTTCCTGTATGTCTGGTCTCTTATTCACTGTCTGTGAACCCATGTGTCCAATACTGCAACTTGTAATACATTTTGGGGTATATCCCAAAGCTCTGGCCCTATCAAATATTAGGTCATCTCCATAAAAATATTTTAACTCCTCTGGAATGTCCTTCCATATATCATTATTGATACAGAAAAACCACCCACACTTATTATTATTATCTTGTGGAAACCTATCTGATACCCTCAATGTGCCATATCCTTTTTCGTTGTATCTTTCAATATACTGTTCTTGACTGAACGCTTGGACTGTATCTACAGAACACAATGCGTTATCGTCCATCACTCTTGACACCTGCTCAATAACTTCCCCACACACAAATACATCATCATTCATAATAATAGTATTATCACCAAAGCACTCTGCTAGACCCTGATTCCATGATGGATTCACATATCTATTACTGTGGTTTTCTATTACACGTACCTTT
>Ga0206682_10002238_pt1 | contig 17928 bp, 34 predicted proteins | sample M240m12015metaG_FD_155444 | JGI IMG/M metagenome (GOLD analysis project Ga0206682, IMG submission 155444) | Ammonia-oxidizing marine archaeal communities from Monterey Bay, California, United States - M2 40m 12015 | ecosystem: Environmental > Aquatic > Marine > Intertidal zone | place: USA...
AAGCATGGAAACAAGTTCCGAACCTACACCCCGGCATGGTAGCCGCATTAGAAGTTATTCAATAAATCTTTAAGAGCCTGAAGTGGCCATTCTTGATTGACAGCCTTTACTTCTAATTCAATTAACTCTTCAGGAATCAAGTCGACTTGGGCTTCAGAGGAATCTCCTCTACTGTTCCAGTGAACTTCCCAATCATCAGGATAAGTTACTTGTAAACGTTGTTTCTGCAAATCTTCATCAATGTTAATTCTGATAATTGTCCAACCTGCTGCTTTCAACTTCTCGGCTTCGTTAATAAATCTAACATCATCTACTATGAGGAGAGAACCTTCGTGGTTAATCAAATAATCAATCCAGACATCTTCTCTAATTTCTCTCATCTTCATGCCAATCTGTTGTAGCAATCTGCGATCTTTATGAACCATACCAAACAAATCCTTTCCAATAGATTTAACTTTAGCAGCCAGAGATATCTTTTGGTAGTCTTGGTGTTCTACAAACCAATCAGCCAAAGTGGTTTTTCCACTGGCCATCTTTCCACAGATAGCAATCTTCATTTCAAAGCCTCTAATTCTCGTGCACAATGTTGACAATGATATTTACCTTCAAATTGTGGATTATGTTTTAAGGGCCTACGACAAATCACACGCTCGCTTTCTTCCATACTATCACCTGTGTCTGCTACCTTAATATAACTTCATCTGATTAGCACCAGCAGCAGTATTATTGTCCATGGCTTCAGTCATGTAAGTAGGAATAAATTGTTTCAATGGTGTGCTACCTTCAAATCCTTGATTAAGGTGGAAATCGAAAGCAGGGTCTAATACATATATCTTCCCTGTATCTTTTGGGGATCTCACAATGCGTCCAAACATCTGTGTCAGCATAACCCCGGTTTGTAATTTATACCAGTTAGGGTTGGCTCTCATTTTCTTCACAATACGAACATCGCCCAGACTTGGGAAGGGAACTTTAGGAATCACACAGAAACCTACGCTACCACCATCGTAACCTTGATTGGCATAAGTGGATAAAAGTATTTGATTGCCGTCAGATTTATCAAAGTTATCAAACACACTGTCACGCTCTCGTGCACCTTTACCATGTTGCACTAATCTATCTGCTACACCACGATCTAAATGTTCAATAGCGGCTACTAAGTTCTTTTCAATCTCATCAGTATATGGTAGAATCAAACCTTTTTGGTCTGGGAATTGTTTAGCGATGGCTACAATCTGTTCAGCAGTTATCATATATTGTTCTTCACTACGCTTACTGCGAGTTAGATTACCACCTTTTAGAGTAGTATAGATAGGTCGGTTCTGCAGTGGGAAACTACTATAGTCTACTTTAATGAAAGTAGTGTGTTTAGGATCTAATCCGAGTTCTTCCATAAATATATCGGCATCAGCAATAGTTCCACTCATAAAGATACGACGACTACCCAATCCCAATAACAAGTCTTTACTATGATGACTAATATCCAGAGGCTTAAAATTAAGATACACAGGGTCATCTTCGTTATCGTATTGCCAGATAATATTTTTAGGATTGTGCTCAAGTTGTTCAATCAGGGTTTCTAAATGCTTAGCACTGTTATTAGCATAGCGAATAGTTTTATCATCATAATTCTTTTTATCAATCTCTTGACGGATGTGCTTTACCAGTTTGCCCAAGTAGGCAATCCAAATAGTTGCACCCATGCGATGTCGCTTTTCTTCGGTTTCAGGAGTAATGCTTCCAATACGAGGCATACCCCAAGTGTTTGGAGAACTGGCAGGATTCCATGGAGTGAGCATTAGGTTTCGTTGATTCTGCATATTCACAGCCTTTTCATCAATGGCTTCCATAATATCATTAAATGTAGGAATGCCCAGCAAACGTTCCATTTTCTTAATACTTAGATCGAAAGAGTAGAAGTCTGCCATGTTGTGTGGTAGAGTGTGGGCTTCATCAATAATAAGCAAATCTCTTTGTTTCAAATAAGCATCGCTTTGGTTCATACCCATTAGATAGTGAGTATTACCTACGAAATATCTATTATGATGGGCTTCATGTAAAGCACCATAGTAATCACACAGTTTATCCCTCTCGGTGCCCCAATCAATACTTTTATTTTTACTTGGTAGTCTAAAATCACACTTGAATCCAATGTTACTACAAGGGGCTAAATCAGCACTACAACCTGCAGTAGCCATAGGAAGTTTCATCTTTCTGGCTTCCACGGCTTTCTGGGCTTCAGGTTCAGACCTACAATTAGGCTCTACATCTAATTCACAATCATAATTACCTTTACCCATGACAGAACGCATAAATGGCATTTCAGTTAAGTATTGTTTCTGTAAACCTTTCAGTGGGGTCACGATATAAGCACTGGCATCAAATATTTTAGGAACTACCATAGCCATAGCAGATTTACCTGAACCTACAGGACATTCAATAATTATATTTTGATAGCCATCTTCCAAGGCTTTCACAATCAGTGGAGTAACTTGCTGCTGTTCTAAACGAGGAGTAGGGAATCTTGTTCCTGCAAAGTATTCGGCTACATCCCACAACGGTGCATTATTTTGTTTAACTATGACTTTATTATGTTTAGTAGAATTAAGCATACCGAAAGTTCGATTACCGATCTTACCTAATTGAGTAGCATCGTATTTACCGACCTCAATGAAATCATCTTCCTCTTCTGCTTCAGCCTGTAAAGTAACTATTTGTCCAGCCACCCACAGTTTTAGATTAAATGTAGAACAGAACTTTTCCAGATTCTTAACCTTCCTGCCTCGGATATCTGCTCGACCAGTATAGCATTTACGACTTTTATTCCAATACAAATTATATGTATCTTTTAAAATATCTCGATAGGGCCAGCAATTGCCTCTAACCACAATATCTACGAACATAGTAAAGCATGAGTGTATCACCCTCTTATACTTTCCACAAACCCTCAAATATAAGTAGTCGGAAGACCATATTAACTGTATGGCTGAGCCTACTTTACGCATTGAATGGGGTGTTTCTAACGTCCCACATCCTAACAAGGGTGATGGTGAAGATACATGGTTTACAATAAACGATGCTCAATCTCCTGCAGCGGGTGTGTTTGATGGTGTCGGCTCATGGCAAGATGAGGGTGTAGATCCTGTCCACTGGAGTATTGCAGTAGCCGAAGGATGCTCGTCTGCTATTATGGATGGAATGAAAGGTCCAATAAAAATACTTTCTGAAGGCTATCGTTCTGCACAGCAATCTCAACACGAAGGTAGTTGCACTGCTTGTATTGCCATTCAGACTGGTCCACGAAGTATTGCTATTGCCAACATCGGTGATTCTGCAGTTGCTTTGTATCGTGATAAAGAATTGATTTTCGAGAGCCAGCAACAAGAATATATGTTTAACTACCCGTATTCATTAAGTTCTGAAAAGGATGCCACTCCTGCGGACGCAGACCGTAAGTTACTTAACAAATTGAAAAGTGGGGATATAATTATCTTGGCTACTGATGGACTCTGGGACAATCTTTACCACAAAGAAGTTATAAAGTTATTAGATGATGACTTAAGTTCGGAAGATATTGCGGCCAACTTAGCGGTTAGTGCTTTCCATGCTTCTAATGATGGCAAGCGATGGGCACCATTTAGTCAAGCCTCGGTAGAAAACTTATATTCCTCTTCACCGTATGCCGAAGATCCTGAGTTTACTCCGCCTCCTGCACCATTGGTAGATTACATGGGTGGTAAGCCCGACGACATTACTGTTATTGTGGGGAGATTATCATGATATTATTAGCATCTCTTTTCGGAACTCCATTACAATTATTTGGCACAGAACCTAATCAAGAACTTATTTTTAGGTCGACAATGACCGATACCTTTACTAATACTGAAACATGGGTTACTATGGCTTTCACGGATTTCTTTAACGAATGTTGGGGTCCTAATTGGTGGACAGACGGTAGGCAAATTGACCGAGTGGAGGCTATTGTCCAAACTCAAGATCCCACTACTGAAGTTGATGCGAACAGTAACACTGGTGGTGCTTATGGTTGGCATATTAGATTTAAAGACACAGCAGGAGATTTAAGACACCAATCTTTCTTCTATAAACCTACAGAGTTTGAAGCGTGGGGAACTACTGCCCACTCTGGTTGTCAAACTCGTAAAAACTTTTTAATGGGCTATGATAATTCTGGACCAGATGCAGTAGGTCAAGCAGATGGCACATTTAAACCATTTGAAACAGATGAGGATGACGATGATGTGGTTGCGCCTTGTGAAGATTCTAACGCTACAGTATCAACAGATGGTTCTTGTGGTCCTTGTAAATCAGGGTATGAGGATCTGTATGATGGTAATGGTTGCGTAGAAATAACAGATGGAGATGATGAAGATGAAGATGATGATAGAAATAAAACAATTAAATATATTGGAATGGGTGGTGCTGGTTTGATAGCATTGATAGTATTAAGTAAGGTGGTTGGTTAAGATGAAGGGTTCAACATTTGGTATACCCAATTCTATCGCCACCATTCTGGTTATTGATGCCATAATTATTGGTTTATACTCTGCAGGTATACTACATTCCAACCAACGATTGGTTGGTGCCAAGGTTCTGGGAACTTCGGCTTTAGTAGGACTGGCATTAGTAGCCTAATCCCAACTTCGGTCAGGGTCCCACTCGGTAGGTGAGTAGAGGATATTATCTTGTAACTTAGATTCACTGTATTCTGGATCTTCAGGAACTTCGTTTTCATCGAGGTCCCAGTCGTCTAAACCATCACAGTAACCACAGTAAGGACACGGACCACAACAATCTATATGACAATGGTTCCAACCATGACAACTATTATGAGCACTCCTAATAATACGAATATCTTCAGGTCGCTTCTCGGATTCTTCCCATAGTGCTTCACAACGATGACAATCGTCATCATAACTATCGCCGGGGACGATGAAAGCAAAGTTAATAGAATCCATGGAGTAGAATGGGAACACCAACTATATGTAGTTAGCGATATCGCTGATTTATCCTTTCCCCTGAGAAGTGCGCTTCTCTATTAAATCAGAAACCGAGTTCACGCATAGCATCTTCTTTAGTGAGGCCACCAGATTCTACGAGTTCAGTCATCACACCAAAGGGATAGCACTCATCAGCCCAATCACAGTAAGAACACTGCCAGTCACCCACAGGATTAGTAGCATTCTTTTCAAAGGCAGCGATTTTGGTTTTAGTAAGTTCTCCTTTAGACTTCAATTCCTCAAACAGTTCATCACTAAACCGTAGGCTGAAGTCACGCTCAGGAGGAGTGTCTTCTTTTAGTTTCTCGTAAGACAAAACATATCGAGCCAAGATGTTTTCAATAGTGAGGCCACCAATAGGTTGATTAGTTTTACCATTAGGGTCTTTCAATTGTTCCATAGGATCGGTATTAGGTTGAATCAACCTGCCATCCATAGTTTTAACCAAGATTTCACCATCGTAGTCATTACTCAATTCAATACGGAATTGATTAGTTCTACATGAATCTACTAAACCATATACCAGCACAGCATAAGGGATTTTCACACCGTATGTATCTTCTACTAACTTGCGAGTATGCAAATACATTCCAGTCTGCATTAAGTGTTCTAACTTAGGATACCCAATAGGATACATTTTATTGCCTTTACCCATGAGCATTTTTTCGCTAAAATAACCACGAGTAGATTTAACTTCAATGGCTACTGCTTGTTCCATGTCCATATTTACTACACGGCCATATTCATCCATCTCACACATTCTTAGAATAGCGTCAATTTCTCCACTCATATCGATCTGTTCACCATCGGAACAAACGCCAATAGGGGCTTTGATTTTAAGATTGGATGCCAACAGAATACCTTGCTTCTGCCAGTGTTGTTGGAGTTCTTCTTCATAAGCATCACCAATACCAAAGCGAACAAAACTTAAATCATCGGTTTCATTAGTTCGAGGAATACGCTTTTTGGAATACCATACTTGTCGGTGGCACTTGCCTACCAGTTTCTTGTTTCCGTTTTCTTGTGTAATTTCACAGGATGCGCCAGTTGGGTTTAGTCCACCCAGACTAATTCGCACTCCACCGTTTCGCTTGCTATAAATATAGTTCTGTATTGGGTCAAAGTTGGTCATATAATCACCTTTATGCTGCCAGTTGGGACAGTTGTATTTCTTCATTGATGTTATCACCTATATATAGTTGAAGGAAGTAAGATCACACATGGACTATTATCCAGTATCCTATTGGGATGAAAAGTTTGGACAATGGATAGACTGCGGAAGGTTTTATCGTAACGCCCTTGTTATTGATTACAATTTAGTTAGTGATGCACAATTTAAACTCTTAGCAAGGCGTGAACAAGAGGGAGAGTCTTCTGAAGCGGTGTTTGCAGCACCTCGTTATGATATAGACTGGACAGATGCCCCGGGAAGTTCTCGTTGGCACCGTGCGGAAAAAGAGGTGGTTGGCATATATAGAAACGACATGAAACGCATTCATTTTGGAATAGATTTACCCGTGGCACCAAAGCAAAAAAGTATAATTGCTTACGAATCTTGGCGGGTTGATGGTTCTTTTACCAGAGAAGATGATAGCAAGAGTAAATTATATATCAAGAAAATGTGGGACCAGCCAATAACATTATCTGCTCTTTTTGACGTGTATCATGAATCTATCAATGTGAAAGATATAAGTAGGTGAATCAACCCATGATCTATGTGCCGCTGGAGTTATTGGATTTCTGTGAAGAGCAGGGCTTATCCATGGATGGTCATTTAATAGACAATCCGTTAGCCCTTAGTCTAACCGAGGCCCGTCAGTTTCACCCGAAATGGGTTTTACGCTGGCGGATGAGAAAATGTAATCATTGTGGCACGGATTTCAGTATTTCGCAGGAAGGTTTATATTACTGCTGTCATCAATGTCTTACCGAGGGTAATCAATGAATAATATTTCCGATGTTAAATTAGGTTTCAGTAAATCTACTGAAGTCATGGTAACTGCTACCGTAGACATGAATGCTGGCGACAAAGATGATTTGTATTTCGTTATGTTTAATATCTTAGACAATCCTCTTAGATTCGTAGTAGCCGTGGCTGGCAACTTCCGTGATTTCTTAGTAGAAAAAGGTTATACTCACGAGGAAATCAACCACTGGTTGGAAACCTCCCCGGAAAAATACCTGCAAGAGATTGTAAAGCATCAAGTAGAGATAATGCAAAATGCAACCGAGCGTGTTCGTATTCCTTTGGATTCACAGAAGAATGCAGACCAAGCCCGCTTAGTCGTTACTTCTATGATTGCTCAAGGATATTTCAAACAAGTTTCACTTTACAACTTCCCTGAAGGTGACGAACAACCTAAAGTTCAAAAAGTGCCTACTAAAGATATGTCACAAGATCTCAATATTATGTTAGATGTCATTAAGAACTGGGAAAACTTCAATTATGAAGATTTTATGAAGGAAATGGTGAAAAGATATGGCTGACGAGAAACCCGAAATGAAAAACATTGATTTGGATGACGCACTAAAGATGTTTAGTGACCAAAACCAAGAGCCAGATGGTTTCTTGATGCGTTTAGTTGTTTTCGATGATGATGACGTGGATATTTCTCCATTAACTGTTAGTATTGAGGGATTATGTATGACTCACGATCTTCAATACCGTAGAGGTATGATTACTGATAAGAAACAACGAAACTATACTGTCTTAGATATAGTTGGCATGGTCGGTTTCAAAAGAATCGCTTCTACTCTCCGAACTCTTGATGAAATGATGGGAGTTATTATTTCCTCTGCTATCAAAATGGGATTGGAACAACCTTCACAAGCCGTTCACTTCCTGTGGACTGCACCTGAAGAAGAATGAAAATATAAGTAGTCGTAGTGTATAATATATGCTATGGACCTGAATCTACCTGTAGTTATTACGGCTGCAGCCATAAGTTCCATTTTTGGTGAATTAGTTCATCCACATGTTTATGGATTAGATTTAATTCCTTCGTTCCGCATTGAAATCGGAGACAATAAGTATTTACACCTTCATCATTGGATCTATGCATTAGGTGGTTTAACATTATTATATTACTTCCCGACCCAGAAAACTTGGCTCAACTCTTTATTAGCAGGTGGTTTAATTGGAGGATTAGCACAAGGGTTGAGTTACAGCACTTCGCACTTTGTTCTTTATGACCGTGAAAAGTTTGATATCAATCGTGCTTCGGAGTGATGCAGATGAGAATTGCATATGGACTATCTGGCGAAGGCCGAGGCCATTCTACTCGTGCCATTACGGTAGCCCCGTATTTATTATTAGCAGGACATAAAATTACTTTCTTTACTTGCTGTCAAGCAGTGAAACCGCTGAGAGAAAAAGGACATATTGTTAATCAGTTACCTACACCCCGGATTCAATACGATAAGAATCACAATCCCAGTGCTCTTAAAACTATGCTATACTATCCGTCGTGGTTTCTGCAGAACCGTGGCAAGATTATAGATCTGGCAGAATATCTTAAGCAACATAAATATGATTTAGTTATCTCTGATTATGAACCCTTACTATCACGGGCCGCTAAATTAGCAGGCATCCCTTTAATTATTTATAACAACCAATCGTTTGGCACTCACTGTAAACTTCCAGATGATTGTAATACTATTACTACTGCAGATAAAGTGGCTATGAAACAATTAAACGTTATCAATCGTATGATTTGTCCAGACAGTAATACAACTATTATTGCTAAAGCACTACCTACTAACACATTAGTTTCAAAAAGAAACACCCACATCGTTGGGCCACCTATTCAAGACGAGTATCAAGGCAAGCGATGGTCTGGTTGGAAGAGCGATTATATTATGGTCTACCATCGTAAATCTATGTTAACAAAAATGGATGAAATCGTTGAGTTCGCTAAATCCAAGGGATGCTATATTAAATGGTATGGTGCTGGAGAAAAGATGTCCGTAGATAATAGTATTGTTCAGTTCTGTCCCGAGGGAAAAACCTTTACACATGATATGCTAAACTGTCGTTATCTGATCACTCCTGCAGGGGCAAGTAGTATTGGCGAAGCCTGTCACGTCGGTGCACCAATTATATTAGTTCCAGAAAAGGGTCAGATAGAAGCCGAACTCAATTCTAAATTAACTTCTTTTTATTATCCTAATGCTTGCACCCTACCCATGTCAGCAGTCACAGCAGAAGAACTAACTCGTATTACGAGTGATTTGCATGGCTTAGGAGGTTGCCATGTAGAAGATGGTAGTTGGAAGGTAGCCGAAACAATCAATAAGTTCTTAGAGGATTACTATTCAGCATGATTTACCCAATCGCTTGATATCTTCACGCTTTACTAATCCCAAGGTAATATTAGAAGAGCCGTTGGCATCTTCCACACTAACTTTAAGATAAGCAGTATCAGAATAATCTTCAAAGACCAGACTTCGGTTGGATCCTAAATCCAATTGCAGGCGCATAGGTAAGATGTGGTGTCGGAACTATTTGAATCTAATGGTTTGGGAGGAGGGACTATACTGGGTGATGCTGGGGTAATTTACTCCATTCTCACTATTGTTGGGTGTTTGTAACCCTTAATATATGTCTAAGCGACTTCAAACTTGTAGGTTGTCAGTCTCCCGTCCACTCCCCCCACGCCATTTGGCTTTCGGGAGTCCTTTTCCTGTTCTCAATCCATGTATCGGTTCTGATACTCTGCAAACAGAGAGTCAGCCAAATCATAAATGGAGTTTACAAGGTTCTGGGGTGCATGGTCGGAATCCATCTGTGCAGCAGTGAGATGAGTAGCGTTGTTAATACACATACCAAGGGTAATGCGTTCTTGCACACTCATCTTGCCTTCATCGAGATCGCCAATGAATACATTGACTCCATCAGGAGTAGTGATAGTGATTTTAGCGTTGTCTTGGGCTTTGTTGCCATCCAGCACACCGAATCGCTTACGAGCACCTACGGCAGTCTTGAACTTACCTGCATAGCGACCTCGGACATCGTATCGTCCTACTTCACCTTGGTCGTTGCTGACAGCGTTTGGACCCTTCAAAAAGTAGGCTAAAGTGCCGTCATCTCGTGTGTATTCTCGTGCTGCGTATCCGTCTTTACATTTTACATCAATTTTAACCATGTTGGTTCACCTGTATTAAAGAGTGATAGAGATTACCCTTATATACTTTTAGCAAAACCGGTTTGATTGATGGCTAAGAGGCCGAAATTGCATTGGCATTCATCCCATTCACTATTGAGGACTTTATTCATATCTGACATCATGCCCATCATATCCTGTTGCAGATCTTGTAGTTCAATAGGACTTATATCTTTATCTGAAATCATACGAGCCAAGCGTTCAGTGCGGTAAAAAGCAGCCTTGAGATTTATACTACCGCAACCACATCTATGATTGGGAAGGAAAATACCATCAATGTTTTGCCATGTCATACTATCATCTCCATGTTGATAGCGTGTGGTGCACGACATCGGCAGATTTCACCTTTAGTAATTTTTTCCATATTCTCCAAGAGTTCGTTTAATTCTTTAAATGATCCCCCATATCCGTCTTCCATTTGGCTGGTAAAAGATTCTATACCCTCACGAGCCATTTGTCTAACTAAATCTTCGTTTAGCATAAGAGCCTCGGCATCTGCATGACCACATCTATTACAAATACCCATAATCAGTATTAGTAGGTCAGTTATTTATATTTATAGTTGCATAGCCAACTTATACGCTTTAGTATTATCAGAAGGATAATGTAATCCAACACTAACCCGTGCACTTGCGATGCGATCCGCTATCTTAAAGAATTGAAAATAATGTAATGGATATCTACGACTTAGTTTCTTGGCTAATACATATGCTTGAAAGGCGTGACCTGATGGATATGCTGGAGTTTGTGCTGTGGTAGACTCTGCAGGTATAATAGATTTATTTACTTGGGCAGGACGTGGACGATTATAATACCTTTTGTAACTCATCATGATATCCTTCGTATCTTTAATTATTAGTTTAAGATAATTAGGATCGTAAGCAATACCTTTTTCATCCATATATTTAGTAAAGGCATGTCGAGGACTTTCGTCAGTTAGTTGAAAATATTCCATATCTGGTTTCTTCATCTTCCTAAGAACTGTTAGAGATTCTCTTTCCGAGTTCGGGAAATCTTCCTTTCGGGCAGGCATATCGGAAAAATAACCATCCATTCTTTATCATTGTCTTTTTGACTATTTGTAGTTTATCATAGGTATTGAAGACATTCGCCATAAGATTAATATAGTCACAAAAAGAAATGTAGTTCATGACTGAAACCCCAAACATCTGGTCCATAGTAATTGAACCAGACTATCAGTGTGAATGGTATGTGGGTGAGGTCTGGGTGGAATTAGCAGGACATCAATGGCGAGAAGATACTGTCGTCGATGTAGATCAAACCAACTTTGAACGTCGCTTAGCCGAGCAAGTAAATATAATTAAAGACTTGCTTAGCCGTGGAGACATTCTTAATTACGGATTCTAAAAGATAGTTTGAACGTTAATACTTGCGTAGTGCCCAATCATTTTATCTCGTTCCTTTAGCCACGCAGCGTAAGCATTTTCTCCAAATCGCATACTAATTTTACCATCAGTTAAACTTAAGAAAGCCATATCATTGTTTTCCATACCATTCTTACCGAAAGGCCACACGGCTATGAAACCCTCTTCCCTGAAAACACTCTTGTCCCTTTTCCTAACATAATTTACTTTTTGTGGATGTGGATACACCATGACTACATGATACAGATTTAGATCGCCCCATTCCTTATCGTTAGGCAGAATACCCTCTTGCACCCGTCGGCCAGCCATATATTCAAGTTCATCATATTTATCTCCATAATGAACAGGTCCTGTCATCAATTCCCCGGGCTTAAAAGGATACATAGCCATAGTTGCTACTTCATCCCAGTCTAATTGGTTTTGTTCATAATAACGAGTCCATGGGGCGTTACGAGCCGTAGCAGTTATATTCATTTCTTTCCATACTTTATCTTTGACCTCATCAGGCATATCAAGGCTTTTGGCCCAGTAAGTTTGTTCTACGGGTTTCCAACCCGTTTTTCTAAACCGTTCTTCAGTTTCATAAGAGGGTTTATCATCGTTATCCACGTTACCAAAAGGATTAGTTTTATTATATTCTGGCACTTGGATCATAATCTGACTATCAGGAATAACATCGCTAACTCCCACCATAGCATCATAACCATCCAATGAAGGCCATAAATGTAAGACATCTGCAGCCACACTAATTGCTACGTCCATAGCCTGTTGCGGTAGAGTCATAATCTTAATTGCAGTCATCAACTACTTATATTATTACCTTTGTGGGACCGGACAGGTATTAACACCACCGAGACGATAAAAAGGACACCACCCGAAAGCAGAAGTAACTACACTCCAAACACCCATGATTAAAAAGACCCATGCCCATGAGCCACTGGCTAAGAAATCTATTACTAATAATAGTAAGCCACCTATGCCTCTGAAGACCCGATCTCTGAATCCCACATTCATCTAATCCAACCTAATTTCTCGCCACTCTACTCTTCCTGCTTTTACTAAATCACGAATACGACGTTGCTTGGTAGATAATTGTGCTTTAGCAGATTTAACATCCATTATGTATATCATGCCTTCTTCCAAGTTTAGATTTTTATCTTTACGATAATCCCAGACAATATAATCAATTGGATTGCCCATGAATGACCAGTTCTCAGGTTGCCAATTAGGATCGATTTCAGGGTGGTCTACAAATGGTGCCCACTTCTCTAATATCTGTCCTTTAGAAGTATGGGCCGAAGCAGCACGACCTTTCTGCTTTTTGGCTTCGACTTGTGTGGTTTCTAAATCTGTTTCCAACTTGGCTACTTGATGACTTAAAGTATTGATAGTAGCATCTAAAAACTTTACTTGTTGTTGAGAAGAACCTAACTGTTCAGTAAGTAGCAATAATTGAGTATTATCTTGCACGGGAACTTCTATCCGTTCAATAATTGGTTCCAGATTACTAATGTTCATGTAGCGTGTGGCTAACCACATTAACACTATCAGCAATCCTGCCGAGATCCATTCCCACATATACCCATAATCGGGGCATCACCTATTTGTAGTTACTGTCCCAGATTGTTTCTGTCAATACCGAGAGCATCACAAATATCATTGTAGCGATTGCGAATAGTAACTTCGGTTACTCCTGCGGCAGCAGCCACATCTCGCTGGGTGCGATAACTCTCTGGATTCTTCATACAACTCAAATATACTACGGCTGCAGCAATTCCAGTAGGACTGCGACCTGTGGCAATCTTCTTAACCTTGGGTTCTGCCAAAATGCGAAGAGCCTCGGATTCAATGTTAGTGGGAACTTGGAGTTTACTGCAGAAAGCAGGAACAAACCCTTGAGCACTACTTGGTGCAATACGCAATTGGAGTTGTTGCTTTACTTTACGGTAGGTGCGACCAATCTCTTTACGACCAATACGGCTATGTCTACCGATCTCATCCAGTGTTCTATGAATACCATTCAAACGGCAAGCAGCGTGAATGCTGGCTGCGACTACACCTTCAATGCTACGACCTTGCACTAACTTTGCTTCGGCAGCCTTACGGTAAATATATGCAGCCTGTTCACGAATAGTATCATTAAGTCCCATCTGACTTGCCAGACGTTGTAGTTCATACAAGGCTTGCACCAAATTGCGTTCTGTGCTGTTACGAATACGAGTGCGTTGCTGTTGTCGGCGTAGTCTTCCCAAACGCTTACGGAACTCACCCTTGATAGGTGCGCCTGAAGAATCTTTATTCATACGACAAATATCTGTGGTTAGACCTTTATCGTGCAAAAGCCATGTAGCAGCCATACCATGTCGTTCATTATTAGCACCTGCACCATCAGCAAAGACTCTGTAATCCTTACCCATGTCAATAGCCAATCCAAGGATTAGTCCACAATCAGGGCATTCATATTCTCCGCTATCGTTTTCTCTGATGCTGTCTTTATCAGCACCGCATTCATTACAATTACTATCCCACATACTGCTCACCTTTTTATTTGTGCGTTTCACCCTTATATAGTTTTCGGTTGATATATAACCTAATCGTTCCATCCCACAGGGAGGATGGCCCCCTGCATGAGTTCTTCCTTCTTGACATTATATATAAGTTTGACAAGTTGAGTTTCACTACTACCACGAATTATTTGATATGGATATGATTCACGGATTTCAGTTATAGTGATCTGATTGTTATCATATCGAGTAGTCAAAGCAATAGGCTTGAAGCACTTATCTTCTTTACTCCACATTACTTGTGATTTACCCAACATCATTTTAATTAGGCGTGTCTTAGCGATTTTCTCTCCGACCTTCATTGTAATCAAGCCTCTACTTTAATAATGAAATATAAATCATCTTGACACTTTTTAATGTATTCCATGGCATTCTTCTCATCGCCTCGCTCGTGTGCAGCCAAAGCAGCATCTAAACAAACGCTGGCATGAATCAAACGTTCTCTACCAATCATGCCAACACTTCCCCGGATTTTGGATAGGTTTGCATCAAGCAATCTAAACAGTAGGCTTTAACATTACTGAATTGAGCACCACGAGTAACCCGACAGATTGATTCTTGTTTATTACAACAATCGCACATCAAGCATCACCACGCTTTAGTCGGTAAGGATGTCGATCTTCATAATCTCGGTCGGAACGGCCAAACAACCATACTTCATGGCTTTTAGTGCGAGCAACGCTATCAACCTTGACCTTGCGAATCTTGCGGAATCGCTTGTCGGCTTTAAGCACACAAAATATCTGTCGTGGACGGACTTCGTGCACATGGTCTTTGTTCAGTATTTCTGCCAACTCGGTAGTCAAGTAGGCTCTATCTTCCATTAAATCAAAGGCGTTCACTCTTCGGCGTTCAACCCATGCGTGTTTTCTTCCCATATTTTCACTTCCTGTATTTAGTCCCAGCGTAATCCCTTATATAAAGGCCACCGTTAAGCAACCTCGTATTCTTCAAAGATATATCCACAATCACCACAAAGGCATTCTGCGTTGCAGCCCTCCCTTATGATGCGGTATAGTAGTCGAGACATATTACTCCCTTTGATAACCCCTATATAAAGGCACTGGTGTCAATGGCGGATTACCACATCTTCCAGCCTGTTCGGGCGGAAGTCAGATACATCTGCACTGCTTTGACATGATGACATTCTTGACGCTTGATTTTACTAACGGGACAACTACACTTAATGTTGTTATCATCCCAGACTGCAATATTCCAGTCCTTTCCAGAATTACCTGTAACCCTGAAGTAGTCTTCTTTTACTCGCATCACCTTGCCTTGTCGCAAGAGGCTGATGGCCATTTGTTGCCGATCTCTATCATCGCTCATGGGTTCTAATCCCTGTTAGCACCCTTATATACTTATCTAAGCACACAAAAATACAATCAATGATACTATGAATGCTAAACTAATAATGCCCTCTACCCATGGGAACTTACCATCATGTGGGTCAGGGTCATATGTTTCCCAGCCGGTCATAACATGGGTGTATGTCACGACCTACTTATATTTACTCACGATGCTTTTCGTATCGATCCCGATTTAATGCTTCTTCATAATCATCCTGTTGGCTTTCTTCGTATGATGCTTCTCTCTCATAACAATCTTCACATAGTCCGATATGTTGTAACATCTTTAGTTCGTGATAGTTTTTAGCCTCGGCATCGCATTGATAACATTTAAGATTAGGCCAGAAAACATAATTTATGGCTGCCACCCAATTCTGATGCTCAGACATAAAGAATGGGACCTTCATACTTTCACTTATCCATTGATTCCAACGTTGCCATGATTCTTTTGGCCTCTTCTTGGTTCATGCCTGTTTCCTGCATTATTCTTCGTAACTCTCCTGTAGCCCCATAGCCTTCGGGCGTAGTGGTGTTTAACAACGCAAATAATCTATTACTATCTATCCAATTTATAATCATTCTAATTCCTCCGGTGAATGTTCATTATCTACATATAAATCAAGGAAGGCAATCATTTCGGCTTCTTCCTCGGGAGTTAATTTGCCTGCGTAATAGTCTTGTTTTTTCTTTTTCAGTGATGATTGAGTTAGCAAAGAGTAAAAACGATTGCTTTGAAACCAGTTAATTGTATTAGACATTATATCGCCTCCAATTAACTTCATAAAATGATTCTGAAGTCAGATGCCTGAATCCACATACCCACTCAGTATGCCAAAAACGCCTGATCAGTCGGACTAAATCACCAAGAAATGCTTCCGAGTCTTCTCCATCCCACTCTTGTATCGTCCATTGTTCCTTTAGAGGTTTGCTAACTTCTCGAAAGAAAGTAAAATGTCCACCATTTATTGGCATATTATTTTTCTCAAAGTGTAGATTCCAACTATCGCTTACCATGTCTATAAACTCTTCCAAAGTGGGTTCGTCAGCGTAAGTATCAAAATCCTCATCGAACACAAAACCCCCAAAGATAACATAAGTATCTCGACGAAACCAGTTAATTACTTCAGACAAAGTTTACCCTCTCCCATTTTACTTCCCAATTTTCGTTACCTGATTGCCAACCCGATATTTTCCACACCGAATCCCAATTTTTCTTTAGTAAATCCATTACTTCATTGACTACCTTCGTTTTGCCTTGGTTTTCAATCATCGCTCTATCCCAACTCTTGGTCGTTTCCTGACAGACAATATCAACGGAATTATCTTCCGCATCCGGATCTACTAAATCATCTAAAATATTATTAATCTGATTTATAGCGTCATCCTTATCTTCAGGTAGTTGAAAGATTTGGGTAGTCATTTCATAATCATAAAAATCTGCCACTACTACAATTGCATTAGGACCTCGGCGTGAAACCACGCTATCGTCTCTCAACCAGTTTATGACTTCAGATATCTCAATCACCTCTTGATAAGTTTAACGTATCCACCGTGTTGAGTGCTTCCCAAAGTAATTAGTAAAGCATCTACCAAGTATTTCTTAGTATTTTTATATTTCCATTCTTTGTTAGGTTTAATCCAGCCTTGTATCTCTATCACAGATCCGGGACGCAACACTGATTCTAATTTCCGAGCAGGTTCACCAGTTAAAGATACATATGCTACGGTGTCATTACACCCCGGCGTAGTTACAGGGAACTTAATTTCTCTGTAAGCAATATCGGCTTTTGTTTCTTTATAATTATTCACGACCCCACACTTCCAGCAACGCTCTTTGGCTTTGTTGCTATTATCTACATCCTTTTGTGATGCTACCCATGCTTGTCCACAACCATTACATTTACGTTGGTATTGAGAAAAAGCCACATCTGTCCCACGAGGTCCCGTGACGAACTCCTGATTTCCAATACCTGTTCCATCCGTGACGACGAACTGTTGAGGTGGTTTAATAGCAGTCCCTAAACGCTTATATTTACTTTTACGCTTCTGGTCTTGTTTCTCTAAAACTTCATAGATAGATTTTAGGCCACACCATGATTGTCCAGCAGGAGGATACTTAGGTAGTTTCGGAGTGCGCTTCCATTGTCCAACGTAATCAGACTTAGCACCCTTTTTAGCAGCATCTAATGTATCTTTATCTACATCTTTGTTCCATTGTTTGCCTAAGTCTTTGGCTCTTTGCATTCTTTCATTAGTATCTGCAGCCCAACTTCCAGCAGCGGTTTTCTTTTTAGTATTTTTATCTCTTTTCATCATATCAATCATCTCGTGAACTGAACTTGTTATTGTGGCATTACTCCACTCTGCGGCCTTGGTTTCTTCCATGGTTACCATGGGTTCACCATTTCTTAATATATCTATATCATAGACCGGAGTATTGTGCGGGATCA
>Ga0206682_10002239_pt1 | contig 17923 bp, 18 predicted proteins | sample M240m12015metaG_FD_155444 | JGI IMG/M metagenome (GOLD analysis project Ga0206682, IMG submission 155444) | Ammonia-oxidizing marine archaeal communities from Monterey Bay, California, United States - M2 40m 12015 | ecosystem: Environmental > Aquatic > Marine > Intertidal zone | place: USA...
TTGTGGTTATCTTTTGCTGTCGGAGTTGTATACCCTTTAAAACTTGCACGCATCCGAATAAACAGGCAGGTTAAACTGGCAAAGGCTCTTTTGAAGTCCCTTCCAATTTGTTTGTAGATTATGCCGTCTTTTCTGATCGCATTGGCTTTTTCTGGTTCACATTCTTCTGGATGGCAAAGGTCACACCCCTGACAAAGTACACTACACGATGCTGCAGTAAAGAAGAAAAATTTCAAATCTCCAATATCCGTGACGGACCGTGACGAAGTTCTCTGTCGTTTATTGACACTCGCCCCTGAATCTGGTGCATTTCTTTTAGACATTTGTTGATTATAATTATATTCAAAATCTAATATTTTCCAAAATATGTGAAGAAAATATAGGTTTTTCAGATTGTAGATTTAGCTGAAAATAACCAACAACAATTCTTCAGTATAAATAATGATACATAATAAATAAATAAATATGTTCTTTTCTTTTCAATCATCAGAATCACGATCCAGAAAGATGAGAAATAAAACTATCATAGCTAAACGCAAAAAAAGGTTGTATACAATTTATATTGATTGTGTGATATTGACTGGTCAAAGATATCGAGTAGAAATAGATTCACGCAAAAGTATAACTGAATTGTATGAGAAAATAAAGGAAAGTATAAGAAAAGAACAAACAAAAAGAACACCACAATCACAAAAATACAATAGTTTTGAATTAAAAGTTGTCTACATGGATGAAGGAAACAAAATTTTATTTGATAAGAATAACACATTTAAACCTAATGCAATACCGCCAACAATAGGTAATTATTTTGGAATTACAGAAAAACAATTAAGAGTTCTTGCTATCAACCGCGCTAAGAATAAGAAGGAACCGTCACTACTACAATTATATGTCATACTAATTAAAAAAAATCCAGAAATTGAAATTATACAAGGTCACACCAAATTATATATAATTGATGGAACGACAAATCAAGATGGCCAAGATTTTCCTCAATATGTACAATCTTTACTGAATAGGGATGACAGACATAGTTTGAAAATCATACAAGATTTGTTAGAAGAGATGAAACAAAGAATATCTATGATCGATGAAAATAAAAAGGTGGTCCCAAAAAAAATGTTAAAACGAATAGAAATGTTAAAACGAATTGATAAAATATTAACACTGATGAAATAATTTAACCCAGTGTAAATTCCTTTACTTTTTAATTCCTTTACATTCCAATCCTCTTTGTAACATCGATATTACAACAGGATGATCTCTATTTTCAACAAGCTCTTGTATGTCATTTTCGATGTTATTCAAACAATTATGCACCTCATTTAAATATGCGGGTACAATGTCTTCGGCGTCGATCCCTTTTAGCACGCGTTGTTTGGCAGCTTCTGTTTCTTTGTCACGAAAAGGCGCTTGCATGTTTTTTATCCAATTAAATGTCATATGAGTCATACCAAATAAATGATGAACTGTCAATTGTTTGTTTTTCATAAGCTCTTTTAGAAAATCAACGTCAAAATCTTCGTGTACTTTATTATAGGTTTTTCCATCCTTTTTAACGAAATTGCACAGGCTATCGCGTATTTCGGCATACAGTTTGCCAATGAATTCATAATTGCAATTATCAAGCGCAGTTCTGACGATATCGTTATAAGCGAAATGCATCTGTGTTTTGATTTGTTTATTTATTGCGTCTATTTGTTTTTCTGTTTGATTTTTTTCTGTTTGATTTTCTTCGTTTTTTTTTTCCATTTTGCTACATATGGACAGCTTTATACTGTATCTGGTAAAGGATGTTCATGTACCTCTAAATTGATACAAAATTCTGAAAAATGTCATCTAATGAGATATCATCAATGGTATTGCGAGTCTTGAATGTTAATACATTCACTGGTCTATCCCTACCAATTCTAATCACTCTGTTTAATGCATTTTGTCTTCCGTAATGACACGGACGGATGAACACAATATTATCGACAAAATCCAGAACAGTTTTCGTGTCTTCCGGTGCAATATCCATTACAATGATGGACATATTTTTATCATCCTCAAACTCTTGTATTCGTTTATCTCTCTTATTCCTATTCATGAATTTTGAAATACTGGTAAACAATATACCAGTATTCATCCTCAATCTGTCCGTGACATGTAATATTTCCTCAGTACCAGTAGTATAGATGACCGTCTTTCCCGATGTAGGAACATTTTGCAATATATAATCCATTTTATTACATCCATTATCTGTACGTTCCTTAACAATTTCGTCATAAATCTTCTTTTCAATTTTATAATTCGTGCCCCAATGATTTGTAAATCTAAAGAATAAATCTTCAACAATTTCCCCATTGGTTAATTCTACCAATGTCGAACCAACCCCAGAATTGCGACACAGAGGACATTTCTTTTGTTGTGGGTCGTGTTCATAACACGATTGAATGCATTCATAACAAAAAACATGATTACAGCTGGTCATCGTTGGTCTTTCAATCTCACCCATACATATTGTACACTTTTCTTGTCCATCGGAACACGATGCTACCAACATTTGAACTGCTGGTGTGCGGTCTTTTAAGCTATTTAAAAAATCTATAATGCTTTTCTTTATCGAAGAATGTTGTATATTGTCTGTATCATTTTCAGCAAAAGCTTCCAGTGGTAAAATTCCCGGATGTATGGTGGCTTGCCTAATCCACCGTATCGTTAGTGGATGTTTTGAATGAGTGGCCATCAATTTTGCCTTTATGGCATTTATCAAATGTTGGTACGCAATAGAATAATTATTATCTGTCCACAAAGAGATTTCTTGAGATGGTCTCGGTAATTCTGTTTCTACAGACTCGTATGTTTGTGAAAATGTCATTTCTACCAACATATCTCGAATCATAAGTCCATTTTCACTGTTGAATTTTTTGTCATTGGTAAATATCGAATTAAATGGTGTTACATTGAAAACCCTGAACAAAGTACCAACTGCAGAAATCCGAGACTTAAAGATGTCGTCTGACATACACCATTTGAAATCGGCATTGATAGATTGTAATGGTGTCTCGCGGTATAATGGTTCTTTGGTAATCTTATCAAAGTCATCAATTACCATTCTTCCCCACTCGATGTCTTTCAGGTTCATATTATTTGTTATGCCAACCTTATCGTTATTCACAATACGGAAAGTTGTTAATACTATGTTCACATTTGAAATATTGTTTAAATTTCTTTTAGAACCGTGATATTTACGTATATTCAACAAAGGTGTATGTTTGGCAGCTTCTTTAATCCATATTTTCAACGTATATGGCGACATAATGACCAGTGTTGGTTTAGTACAACCTGAAGCAGCTATCAATGCTAACATTTCAACAGTCTTACCAAGTCCACTGGATTGAGCAAGTATTCCACCACGTGTTATGCCATTCGGTCTTGAATATGAAAGAGAACCAAATTTATCGGTGTAAAATGTAAACCCATCGTTCAGTTGATGTCTTTGCCAAGTCATATGCGATATTGGCGTAGCGTTTGATTCCCGCATTTGCATCCAATTGACCACTTTTTGTTGAAATGGCAATAATTTTGAAACGAAAAGTGATAAACTGGGTTGTGTTTTTGTTTGGTGTTGTTTTTTGGATAATTCTAATGTGTGATGCCAAAAGTTCGTATCAATTGTTACAGGTGGTGGTCTACAAACATTGTCAAACATTCTACGAAAAAGTGTTTGAAAATGTTTTCGTATAATTGCTTTATTTTGATCAGGAGGCATAACAAAAGTCATATCGTGGAAAAACACTTTAATATTAATGGTTGTCTGTGACTCATCAATGGTGTTCAAAGAATTCTCTATTTCAAAATCTACCATTGGTAAATTTTTATTATGATATTCTTCAACTTCAGACATAATGTAAACAGTCGGGTCACGCCATATCTTTAACATTTCCAACAGTGTATATTCGTTATGCAAATAAAGAGCTTTTCTCGGATCAAAATCTGCTGGAAATAAAGTGATCACTTTATTTAAAAAATCATCCTTATTATCATTATCAGCAACCATTGTTTCTGTAAATTGTTGCATTGGAATATTGTAAAAATCACACAATGTTATAAAATAAGACATTAATTCAATACGTAGTTCATGACGACATTGTGCCATAGGTAACCCCAATGATGTTGTTATCGGCTTCATATTACTTGGAGAATACCTTGGTGGTATTCCAGATGGGTGATGGACATGACAAGAAGTGAAACCGTCCATAGCTTCCCATAAATCATTATGTGTAAGACTTGTCTTGCCATAATCTAACCATAATGTTAACATGTCGGTGTTTCCGATTGAAAGAAGTCCGTGCTCGGCTTCATATTCTGACATAGCATCGAAACCATCCTTTAATGGTATTTGAACAGTACCTACTTGACGACGCCATAACTTTTGTGGCGCAGTATTCATAGGAATGTCGTTGTGATTACATACTATCCATTCCAGATCAGTATCGGATATATGGAGCCATTTACGTGTCAAGTTTGACTGACGAGCATTAAAACGAACAACCGAGTGATCAATGTCAAACCCGTCAATTGTCCCAGATATACCTTTCCATTTGACCATTGAACCATAGTAAGTGACTGTTCTTGTATCTGAAGGCTTCAGTTTAATTTTTTTTGGAATTATACCAACGGTTTCCTGTGTCAAAAGCCAATTTAACATACTATCAGGATTGGAAGCGAACCGCGAAACGGCTTCCGTCACGTTTGACTCAGCAAAGCCCATTTCTAAAAAAGTTGTCATGGGCATTAAAGTTGATTGGGACATTTTGATTTTTGATTGTTTTGAAAAGTTTACATACTATATATTTTCTGTATTTTCGTTACATATATTGGATTTTTTTTTTGAAGGTTGGAAAGAGAAAAACACTCGTACACAATGTTATATAAATAGGTAGTAAACGATTATAAATTATGGTAAGAATATTTGTTGACGGTGTTTTCGATTACGTCCACAAAGGACATCGCGAGCACTTTGATAGAGTCAAACACCTGTACGATGACGTACATCTAATCGTCGGTGTGATTTCAGACGACGTATGCACAGAATACAAAAGAAAACCAGCAATGAATCAACGCATACGGTCGGAACTCGTCTCAAAAGATAAAAATGTTGATGGATGTCTCGTCACGCCATTGATAATTACCCGTGAATTTATAGAAGACCACGAAATTGATTTTGTTTATCACGCTTTCGCCAATCGCGAAGACGAATTTAAACAGAACGAATGCTTCGAAATCCCGCGTCAAATGGGTATATTTAGAACAGTTCCGTATGTAGAGGGTGTGTCTTCGACCTCTATTTTGACAGAATGGAACGAAATATGGCAAAAGAAAGGGTTAATAGAATCGAATGATCTGCAGCTTCTGAACGGCTACGAGGGTACGACATTTGACCCCGCAAAAGCTTGGGAAACTATAAAAAATCAGCTTGCTATTGAACCAAGCGATGAAGTATTGGAAGTGGGATGTGGAGCTGGTAACATAGCACAGCATATAGAGAATAGCTACGTCGGAGTTGATCCCTCCCAATCTCTTATTTTGAAACACTTGCAAATATTAAACAATGCAGTATGTGTCGCAGATGCTGCAGATATGCCGTTTGCAGATAATACATTTGACCACGTCGTATGTATTGGCGTTCTTGCATATTTTAAAGATAAAGAATACACTTCTAAAGCGATATCTGAAATGGAACGAATCGCTCGCAAAGGGATTTATATTGGAAATATAAGACATACAGCACAGGGGGTACGAACAAAACACGTTTACAAGGGGACGACGACGCATTTGTTACATGATATAAACGACTTCGAAGGTTTCGAGGAGAGTGAGGCGTTGTACGACGGAAAATATTACTTTTGTTGTTATAAAAAAAAATAATTATACGTTCCACGGCTTATGTATTGACAGTTGGCGTTATTAAAAAATAATTTTATTTTTTTCTATTAATAAAGGGTTTTTATCGGTGTATATAGACTGTCCATATGGTCCCTGGTTGAGACCTGACCACATAAAACGTGTCCAATCGCACGCATGAGATAAAGAGCAACATTTAGAATGTTCCCATTGAAGCCATGTATGTGTTTTTATTCCGATTAGAACATTTCCGATCGTCCCTGAGATATCATATACTGGTAATTCTGACACATGTTCGCACAAAACCCTTGTTACCCCAATACTCCGAAACTTCTGATATAATGCGCCATTGTCTTTAAGAATGACATACGCGCCATTTCGTATCTGTTCGATTTGGTTTGGACTAAGTGTCCTTAGTTTGGATATTTGTCTGACCGGATCCATTCCATTTTTGGTTGGGACTGTAAATAGTATCAAAGAGTAAAATCATAGGTGCTCTCTGGTTCATAGCAGTCTAACTTGTAGACATACAAATAAAAATAGTATATAAAACATTTCTTTAAACTTTGTTCATTATTTTCTCAGAAATTATCTTAGCTAAAATATTGCTGTACAACCATATTCCGTCTTTGCTACCTCTAAAGCTTTTCTCGCCTGTTTCCAGCGGTATATTCGACATAAGCCCAAAATTTAGACAATTTTCACCGCCAGGTATTCCTCTTTTTTGATAGTTGTATGCAATAACTACATAGTCATAATTGCTTGACAAATCACAGGGAATTGTCTTTGCTATGAAATGATTTATGTTCGGGTACAACCCGTTGCGATGATTTCTCCAAACTTGCTTAGAGTCGCCTCTCAAACCACCAAAGCGATGTATTTGATTCGTTTCAGAGCAAATATCGTCGTCGTTATAATCGTAATTTTCCAAAACAGCGGCATGTGTGGTGCGGAAGAAAACTCTGGTTTTATTGCGAGAATAAATATCTATCGAACTAAATTTTTTTCTATAATCTTGTAAAAAAGTCCATACCACAGACCAAGCAGAATGTGAATTTCCAATAATCGCAATTCTTTTGTTCGTAAAGTCATGGTTATTATTCGACAACACATCGGTTGATGTCAACACATTCCTGCAATGAATGTATTCGGAAGGTATTTCCTGTACAGCCCCAGCTGAAATGACTATACAATCAGATTTGATTCTTTCATCCGGCTCCGCCAAAACAACATTATTTTCAACTGCAATGACGTTCGAATTAGTTTTCGCTATTACATTGCTGTATTGATTGAGAATAGACTTAACAACACCTGCCATCATTTCAGAAACCAATCCAAGCGGTGCATAGTCGTTCCCAACATTATCCAAAAGTTTTTTTAACAGTGGATCAAGTTGAATGCAAGTTGGAATAATTGAACGGAAAGCAGGCAATACCGAATTTGATCGAATTTTATAATTCCCGAGATCCCCAATACCTATCCGTTCTCTCTTTTCAAGAATTAACCAATCGTGTGCTTGAAACCATTCGTTTTCTTCTCTGATGAAATAACACAATAGAGAAATTGTGGATATGCCACCGCCGATAATTATTATTTTCATTATTTTGAGCAAAGTGATAGTTTATACTTGGCACTGTTAAAAATTAAGAATTGTCCTTGACCCGTATTTATGAATAAAAGTGTCAGAATTAGTACTAAAGTAAAAAATATTTAAATAATTTATGATTTATACCTTTCATTTTTTATTGATAGTTTTAGTTTGTATTACTTCATTAGTGTCAACATATTATGTATTTCAAATGCAAAAATTTGATTACTACTGGAAAGAAATCTCAACTACTTGTGAAATAGAAGCAAATTGTAAGCGGTTCCATACTTGTGTTGGCGGTGACTGTCTACAATTTTACCCTAATAATACACCAACAAACCAAACCAAGTGTCATCAAAAATGTAAATACGATTTGAGATTGTATGAAGAAAAATACTACCGTCGTGCCATTGGTAATATCATTTTTTTTAAGGGTGTCGATTCAGATCACTGTCTGATAGCATATAAACATACGGGCGTGAGCGAAAATTACGAAGATCCGTACCCAAAATACTATTTGGAAAATATAAAAAGGAGAGTAGAATCCAAAGGTTGGTTACTTGGATTATGTATTTGGCCTACTGATTAAATTATATATTTACATATTTTTCTTGCATTCTTCTTTTAATTCTATGAGTAAGTTCAACCTCGCGACAGTTAACATGACTCTTTTCATTCTTTTCTGTTAATAATTCCTCATTTTCATCTATTTTATCCACTGAAAAATATAAATAGATGACAATAAATACAAAACAGCCGATAATGGCATAACTAAACATGTCCTCCTCTGTACTCATTTTATTATACATATGAAAATTTGAATATATATAAAAAAAAACTTGAATATTCGTAACAAATATTGGATTTTTTCCGCAGGCTGGGGTTACAATGTTCTATATAATCATATTTTTCCTTTTTGTTGAATGAATCATATATGTTAGGAATATTCTGAAATATTTCCTATAACAGTAAGGAATATTCTGGTTTTTTGTAAATGCTGAAGAAATGGGGGCGGATGTCGATAAACGACAAAGACTTTCGAGTGATGAACCTGACATTTTGGAAGAAGAGTCAGAGGCATTGATCGAACCGTTTAATGGTGATGTCTCTAAAATTGTGGCCAAAATTGGGTCGATTTATAAACGAATAAATAGTATTCGCCGTATTTCATTACTTGGATGTTTTGTATTTATAAATGTAAAAAAATAGAATAAGAATATTATAGTTCGTTTTTTAATTTATATTTTAATACATTATAAAAGCAACCTTTTTTTATATTATTATGTCTATTCATTATTTTATTGCAGACGAAGCTACTCCTTTGTTAAAAACCGACCCGACTTACGGTATCCGAAAATCATCCGTTCAACCGCCTTCTTTTAGACCAGCGTGGAAAAACAATAAAGTAGACGCAAATGGAGCATTTGCTACATTTTACCAAAGTCCTTTAAAGGGTAAACTGGGCGTACTTGGGCTTTTTTCGAGTCAACGTCATTTAACAGTTGTTATTGAACAGGGCGGGCGGCGCACTTCTATAGGGTTTTACCCCACTGACGGAAATATGTCTGCATCTGTTTTTTTTCATACAGACGGTGAATTGTGGTCTCCAGACCCTTTGTTCAACAAGAATAGCGTCCCTTTGTGTGATGTAAACGATGTAGAAATTCGTGTACCGATGACACGCAAACAATGTAAATCTTTTAATGGTATATTTCGAAAAAATGCACGAGAGTGTCGTTTAATTGATGGTACAACGTCTTCTCTTTGTAAATCTGGAGAAGATTGCACCAAATTAGATAGATTTGAATGTCCGGATCCTACAAAAAATTACAGTCTTTTGGCTCCCGTAGGATATGTCAATTGTATTACGTGGCTAAAACATATATTTCCAAAAGAATTGGTACATCTTTAATCCGATAAACTTTAAAGAATATTGTTGATAAGCACATCGAAAAAACCACAAAAACTAAGGGGAAAAGATACAATGGTAAAATAGTAATAGATGGCAAAAAATACTTCACGAAAACATACGGGAGCCGCGAACAAGTCCAAACAGAATTTGACCAAATAATAATAAACAATCAATAATTATTTTTAAGAACGAGTATATAATGTATTTACATTTTACAAATGAAAAGCAAAGGAGTTTATTGCTTGTTTTTGATAATAATTGTTGTTATGATTTTTGGCGCCCGAAAAGGATCGACCACACCTAATAATGTAATAATAAAACCGATATCAAAACCACGGCTGAAGCCAAGAAACCCCAGAAAAAAACCAAGAAAATCCAGATTAATTCCAACAACACCCAAAATTCCAACATCCAAAATTCCAACACCCAAAATTCCAACACCAAATACAAAACCCAAAATCCCAGATCCTATCATATTTCCTGCCAAAACAATTGCCAAACCCAGTTGGCGAAATTGTCAGAGGATTACATGTTCGATTACAGGTGAATGTGAAAAATTGTGGAAAAATCGGGACAAGACAGTTCAAAACTGCTGCTCCGACAGTATTTACACCATGTTATCGGAGGTTACTGCCGTATTGAAAGAGCAGAACCCTGTAATTATGTACGGAACTTTAATTGGGAGTCTTCGCACAGGAAACGATATAATTCCGTATACCCCCGACGCAGACATTGCCATAACCTCGGACGTGTATAAACGCGTCAATATCTGGAAATCAAAATTGAACAATGCTGGATACATCATTTTTAAAAGCACTATCTTGCGCATTTGTAAAGCAAGCAAAACAGTTGCTTTGCACAACTCTGCGCCGTGGTCAAAAAAAAAGGAATGGTTCCCATACGTCGACGTATATAATCTTCAAATTCGGGGAGGCCGCGTTTCTTCCACACACCTTCCTCAAGTCCGCTGGCCCACAAACTACATCTGGCCCATTGCAGAATGTAAAATTCGTGGGCAAAATTTTCCTTGCCCAGCAAAAGGGAGTCTGGGGCTTGATTCTCTTAAGAAATATTACGGAAACTGGCGTCAGCCTCAAAAACGCGGTAGTTTAATCAAAACGAACAAAATCCCTGCAAATTATCCTTCGTCTCTATCTTCAAACATGACTCCAAAATACCACAGCACTTGCAAAGATAAACGCGTTGAAAAAATAATTGATATAATTCGATCAGCCGCAGTGTATAACATCAGTATCTTTCCGCGGAATGGATTTCTGCTCGGCATTGTGCGTCACGGCGGGTTTCTACCAAACGAATATGCCAAAAACGTGGTTGACATGGATTTGGGCATGTTATATTCAGATCTTGAAAGAATACAATCAAATTTGCAAATTCCATCGTTGAAATACCCTAATAAAAAAATAAAATTCAAAATTCAAACGATGAACTCGCATTACGACCGATCTGTTTGGGACGGATTTCATCCAAAAACGAATGAATATCTACCGTCACACTGTTCTATATATTTAGCCAATGAAAAATTTGGCTCTGGGTCGTTTTTCTATTCGTATAATACATCTTCTTTATTCTATCCTATGTACGTGATCCGAAATCATAATTTTGAAAAATCAAAAAACGAACAAAAGGAGTATGCCAAACACAATGACGGTTTGATTGTATTGGAAACTGGCTTACGTGGAAAGTACGGCGAAGGTCGATTAGGCAAATTGTTCGATGTCTCCGCATTTAGAGAAACAGTGCCGATGCCATTTTACGATACACTGATTGATATTCCTGCAGGTTATCAATCAGTATTGCAAAGCTTTTACGGCGACGATTGGCATGTAATGAAAACCAGATCAACAGGGGGTGTAAAATTATGGGGGAATTCTGATAATTGGAGCCAGTCAGAGATGTACAAATATGAGGCTGTAGCAAACATAATCAATACTCTTCGACAGGTTGGCATTGATAGTTTCCTAACTGGTGGATCGGCTCTGGGAGCTTATAGGAATCACGGTTGGTTCAGTTGGGATAAAGATGCCGATTTAATTGTAGTCAGTACAGACTATGTTAAAATTGAACAGGCTTTGAAATCAATACCAATATATTTTTATGAGACCTCGACACACAAAAATGTGACAGCAGATATTCCATCCGATAAGGGTGGATTTGGATACCATGTCAGTATCCCAGGAGTCGGAAAACACAAAACACCTTACATCGATTTGTGGCTCTTTGAAAAAAACAAAGATAATAAACTACAATGCAAAGGTTTCAATAATGGATGTCAACGTTGGTGTCAACAACATTCCAAAAAAACCTGCAAACCACTGAGCCATTCTTTATTTTATCCAATAAATTACGTTCCATATGGTCCGTATTTGATGCCCACCATTCGGAAACCATATTTAGATTTCGTGTACGGAAAGTCATGGCCTTCAAAGTGTGGATATAGAAAAACGTCATGCAGTGATCGATATCGTACCGATGTTTTTGTGTTTTCCTCGAAAGATGGTGATGGCAATGTCATCGAAACGGCTAAAATTGGAGCCATTGTCAAACATCGTTTTGTTATAAAAGGCGGTGAATATCAACTTTTAGGTGCCAACAAAAAAATAAAGTCTGGAAATATCCTGAAAATAACAGAAGGTACATTACCCCCAAAACAAATATGTAAATAAACGAATAGAAATAGATATAAACGAATAAAAATAGATATTTAACTAAAAAATTTAATATGAGCCAATACAATTGAACATTCGGATGACGTCAAGCCGTGCTTTGTGCCTAATTTTTACCATTCTTCCCATTGAAAGAGAAGATGATTTGACAAAGTTGATTTCTGTGGTGATGTTCAACCTTTTATTAATTTCTCTTATTTTAAATTGATTATAAACAAAAAGTATTTCATTGTGGTCTTCTTTTAATTCAATTTGTTTTTGATCCAAAGGGACCGGCGTACCCGTATATTTCAAATTCATCAACCTGTTTGATATTTCACTTGCTGCTTTATCGGGAATTATGTGAGTTGAAGCTCGACCAGCCAGATTTCCCAAAAACTCGATACGTCTTCTCACTTCTGCGGATACCATATTTCGATGTTTTTTGATGTAATTGTTTTTTGATGTAATTGATTGTTTTTGATGGGCCTTGACTCTATACACTTTGCTCTAAAAAAAAAACAAATATGTGAAGAAAATATAGGTTTTTGACTTGTAAATAAAACCTATATTTTCTTCACCGCTTCGCTTGTGCCTTAGTCCTCGGTCCAAAAAATGAAAAAATGACCAGTATAAATAGTATTCGTTTCACTTGTAAATGTCAGCCTTTCGCACATTTATACCGACTGAAGTAAAGAAACAAAAGGGAAAAAAAACAAAAAAGGGAAAAAAAACAAAAGGAAAAAAAAACAAGGTCAAAATCAAATGGGGGAGGCCTTACAGGAACCAGTGGAAATGGATCAATGAATTAGCTATTTCCGACCAGGTCGCCTTATTTTCAGACATGGAGGAGTGGATGAGCAAGAACGTAGGTATTATGTCGACCATCAAAACAGAATTCAAATGGCGAAATTTAATTAAAAATCTGAAAAATTTTATAGAGAGAACGGGAGTGCCAATTCATATGACTGGTCTTCTAACTCCACGACTTCTTTCATTTCCTAATAATTTTACTTCAGAACAGCTGCAAGATATACTGGAATGGTACGAGAATACATTAAAAACAAATAAGGTTCCAAAATCAAAAACTATTCCAAACGTCCCACCAATCAATAATCCTGCATACGTTAATGCCTTGAGAAAAGCCTCTAAAAACATGACTAAAAATCATTTTGTATTTGAGGGAGTCAACTACTTTTTTGAGGAAATCGTGGGCGGAATACCAGTCCAGGGTCTATATCAAAAGAAAGTGCATCAACGTCCAATGAAGGTGAAAAGGCTCCACCCCAACTGTCGCAGACAACTAATTCCTCCAAAAATGGAAATTTTCCGCGATGAAAATAATAATCTCATATATACAAGGAAGTTTGAAAACGGCCTTAGAGTGATTTGCACAGAAAAGGGCAAAACTATTTACTACATACCTAAAAACTATTTACTACATACCTATCGAAAATCCTGAAAAAAAAATATAGGTTTTTCAGGTTTAGTACGGTGACCCAAATTGAGGACCGTGACCTGAACTTTTTTATTTTGATGAAAAAAGTTCGTGTCACTTATTCTGTTTTTTTTTCCTGAAGTGTCAGTGATAAAATTAAAAAAAAAAAAGAAAGTCTACTACAAACATCCAAACTAAAAAAAAAACAAAAAACAAGTAAGTTCCAAAAAAAACTGCTCTAAATCGATTTTTAATGCTGTTTTTGCAAACTGCACTGCTGTAGGATTTGTTTGACCAAAAATCTGAAAAAAAAAATTTTGGGCCAAAGAAATTTCTTTACAGCTTCATTCCAACCCCCATAATTAAAAAACCTATATTTGTATCACATATTTCAGAAAAATTTTATCTTTTTTTTTAACCAGGGATAATAACCACTTTAAGTTTGACTTACCTAACCCCTTTCTTTTCCTTTTTAAACCCAAAAGAATGGCTATGATGACTGGTAATAATTGCAATTTAAATAATTTTCATGATGTTAAGTATCTGGAAACAAAAATAAGTTTAACAAATCTTGAATGGGCATCTGGAAATGTGGTCATTTACCGTGACACTCATGCAAAAGATGTCCGTGTTGTAATCGATTCGTCTTGGATGAAAAATATGAAAAGAAAAAACCAGGAAGAACAAAGAGGTCAAGAAGAGACAGACGAAATTACGTTCACCCTTCATTTAAAGTTGCAAGATGAATCTAACCAAACTTACAATCCAATAATAAATGCACCAATATTGTCTGACACCGCAAGAAGAAGTGATAACGATATGATTAGAGCGCATGGGCTCAATATACCAAAAAATCATTTAGCATTTAAGAGAAGATGTGATGACAATGAACCGGAATTAATATTATTAAAACAGAATGGCAAATCATTTCAATTATCATCTAAATTTAAAAGCAATAGCACGCAACGTGGCCAAAAGCAGTTCCTTACGTTTGTTATGGTATGTGTACCAATTATCAACAACATTAGCCGATCCGAATTAGCTGTGAGAAGTCCTTTATTTACGGTTCGTTCAAAAAAAACTGAATTGAAGAATCCAAATGCTAAAACTCGTGTGAGAGGAAAAGAGGTCGAAGCCGAACAAGTAGTTGAACAAACAATGCAAGAGTTATGTTTTGCGATTAAAAAAAAAACAAAAGCACAAGAGGAAATGGATTTACTTTTTGAGAAATTGTCTTTTATTAAAAATTCAATGAAATTCTTGCCGAACGCAGACAGATTAAATCATGTTACAAATCAAAAAATTGAGCAGGTATATACGGAAATAATAAATATGAATAATTCGGTATACAAAAAAGGATGGCAAGACAAACAAAGTGATTCAGTAAGTAGTTCCAGTGTTTCGAGCAGTATGGATCATTGTTCAGACGAGTCAGCTACCAGCCAATTGAGTACTAAACGAAGCAGAACAAGCTACGAAGCGAAGCCAAATGCCGCCATCAGCAGCAGCAATTCTTCTACTGTCTCTGTGGATAGTATGGAGATGGATGATATGGAGATGGATGATGATTCGGATGATGATAATATTGTGGGTACTTTGATGGACAAATATCTTTGAAATATAGGTGAACTGTACTTTTTTTAAATCCGTAAGGAATATTTAAGTTTTTTTTTACCCATGTGATAAGTATGTATTGTAACCAAAAGTATAAATGAATATTGAACAAATTTGCACTATCATAATAAACCATTATACTAAGACTCTGAATCAAGGGAATGAAAAAAAACAATGTTCTTGTTGTAAAATCAACTCTTCCTTAACTTGGCGGCCCGGACCAGTTGGAAGTAGATCATTGTGTAATGCTTGTGGTTTAAAGTATAAAAAAAACGGTGAACGTCCAAGAATGATTGACCTTGTATTGTTAGGACAAAAAGCTACATGGATCAAACGGAACAATAAAACATTAGAATGGCAAGAATATGCAGCAGACGAAAACGATCCGAGAATAATAGAATGGAAAACACACGAGATAAATAAAAATAATTTTGTAAAAGCAAAGAAACGAAAGTTAACATTTTTTTGACTGTATTTGAGGGTCATATGCCCAATGTACTCTATCACTGAACGGTACAACATGTAAATTGTTTTTGGTGTACAACAATGGTCGTAGGAGATGTGCCTTCTACTTGAAACGACAATCTCGGTGATGTAGGCATTACTATTGATGGCGGTGTCGGCGATATTACTATTGATGGTGGTGTCGGTGAGATGGTAGATGGTGTCAATGCTGCGATTGGAGATATCGGTGGTGTAACCATCCTTCTACAGTAAGGGCAATTCCTTTGATAATCCGTGAGCCATATGTCTATACATTTTAAATGAAAAGAGTGACCACATTTCAATTCTGTGCTCGCTTCCATTTTCTCAAAACAAATCGGGCATTCTTGAAATCCATTTAATGGATTATTACAGTAGATACGGAGCCGATTGCTCATATAAAGTAAGTACTGGCTTACTTTATAGTACTATTTAAAGTATAAAATTATATGTGATATGGCTACGGTTCGCTCGACTGATCATCATATTACTGACAAATTGAAAGATGTAGCAAGAAATGCACCTCCCTTACCATCTGTTTTTCATGGTATGCTCAAATTTTTGGATCAAAATATCAAGAAACCAATGGAAGGTACATTAATAGATACATTTTTATTTGAACCTGCTAAGCGATATTATGTTGATGCAAAGCGACTTGATTAACTACAAGAACTACTCGATATGGTACCAATGTCTTCCATTGATTTAGAAACAATAAAATTTAAAGTTATGTTGTGTTTTATTTTTTATGTTCATTGTATTTACATATAAGCGATTGCTTATCCTCTTCGGTATATTTTCCACCTTTACTCCGATTGTCGAGTCCCCATAGTGGTTGGAGATTTTGGTACCAACAAACAATGAATTGTTCATCGCGATTCGATGTCCTAACATATTCCGTATTATGACTAAAGTAAAATAATACATAGTCTCGATTAACTGCAAGAACTACTCGATATGGTACAGGTTTGCCCTGCGCTACACCCCGTTGCACTCTCTCCACAGTAGCACGATGCCGCATTCACACCAGAAGAACATAATTTTAGACACGTACTGGCGTCATTGTCTTTACAAGCGGATACACCGTTCGCTAATGCCGTAAAACTATAACCAAGACTCATTGCGAGTATTCGTAGAGCCCTCTTATCATCACTATCGGTACTTTCTAAGTACCCGGTAACAAGTTCATTGCCATTTACTATAAATTTGTCAGCCGCATTAGCATTTCCCAATTTGAACATGTGTACGTCTCCGTTTGGTTCCTGTGTCAAATCGAATGATAGTGTAAATGGGATTGTTACAATAAATAACAATTTAAGAAACATAGAATATAATAAAAAAACATATATAAATACTGTAAATTATTAAATTACAATGCTATATTTTATTTTAATAATTCTTCAAATTGTTACGTCAGAAATTCTTCATGAAAACGACGACGGATCCGTTCAAATGTTTCAAGCTTCCCACCGAAATTTAGTAGGACATTTGAAAAATGCGAATGAAATCGATAAATTTACAGTGCATGGCAATAAGCTGGTCACTGGGTATGCAGAATCGGTAGACTCGGATACGAAGCGTGCTCTTCGCATTTTGTGTGAAACTTCTGGCGTTAGTTATGCCAGTGTTACGCACGCAGTGGAACAATGCAAAAATGGCGCGGATTCAACATGCAAAAAAGTGTGTGGTGAAGGTGAAAATGGTGCCGAGTGTTACTGTGGTTCTTCCAATACTCTTTGTACTGCTTTAGATGATTGTACAATGGCAACAAGCACTTGCTGTGCAACGTGTACAGATCTATTAGATAGTGGAAATACCTGGGCAGATGATCAGAGCAGGACTTGTGTTGATTATAGAAGTAGTTTGTGTTCGGACGAAGAAAGAATCAGAGTAACTGGTTCGAATCCCACTTCACCTATAGTGTATGACGGAGTCTATAAACTACAATCGTCGTTTAACCCCGCGGAGAATTATTTGATCTCTACAACTCCATTATACAACGGATTATACGTATATTTTGGTAGATTGGTACGTAAACAAGGCACATGTACGTGTACGACGTACACGGGAGGCGATTCAGAGTCAGGCAATTGTGTTGATAGCAGTGGATTTAACAGGTTTCGTAATTTCTGCACGGATCAAATATATCCAGATTTGTGTGCTTCAGCGGGCGGAAGAAATTGGATACCATCTGGCCTGTGCTCATTTACTCAGACAAACGTCGCCAATGAAAACGACTGGATTTTTGCTACTGGCTCTTTAGTACCTTCTTATGACCGCAATAATCAACCAGGACTTACTTGTGACTATACTTCTGGAAGCAATACTGTCACTTC
>Ga0206682_10002240_pt1 | contig 17901 bp, 9 predicted proteins | sample M240m12015metaG_FD_155444 | JGI IMG/M metagenome (GOLD analysis project Ga0206682, IMG submission 155444) | Ammonia-oxidizing marine archaeal communities from Monterey Bay, California, United States - M2 40m 12015 | ecosystem: Environmental > Aquatic > Marine > Intertidal zone | place: USA...
CGTACGTCCCGAGCGCGACGAGGCCGTACAGCGCCAAGACGCGCGTCGCGATCGCGTCGACGAAGGTGTCGCGCAGCATCGCGCGGGCGTACGGCACCGGAAGCGCCCACAGCACGCCCATGTTTTGCGACGACGCGTTCGAATCAATGCGGCGCGAATCGCGAATCGTCGACCGCGCGATGCGCGAGCGATCGCGCGCGTCGCGAGGCGTACATGAATAAATACAATAAATATATACGTTATGACTGTTTACACACACCCGTATGTCCGACCCCCGGGCCACCCACGCCCCGACACCCGGAAAACGCCGAAATCCCGTACTCAGGGGGCCTCGAGCGCTATTTTCGCGCGCCGCGCGATCGATCGAGGCCCCGAGGCCCCTCGCGAGGGAGGGTGCCGCTCGATCGACGCGTCGTCGTCGCGCGCGCGTCACCGCGCGACGCCGCGACGCGCACGCGCGGTGAAGACGCGACCGATCGTTCGAGCGCGCGCGAACGACGTTCACGCGCGCGCCGACCGTCGCGACAACCGACGATGGCGCCCGGCGCGCGATCGATGCCGACGGCGACGGCGAGAAGGCCAACCGGCGCGAAAAAGATGGCGCCGACGTCGACGACGCGGAAGCGCGCGAACGGGGCGCGCGCGCGACGTATAACGCGCGCGTCGGTGACGGACGCGAATGGGAACGAGGCGACGGACGCGAGCGAACGCGCGATCGCGTGCGCGGGAGCGGGGGGGCTCGGACGGGTGTTTCGATTCGGAGGGGGACGGGCGGAGGGCGCGCGCGACGCGAAGGCGCGCCTGGGAGGGAAGGGGGCGAATCTGGCGGAGATGTCGCGCGTCGGGCTGAGCGTGCCGCCGGGATTTACCGTGGACACGGAGACGTGCGCGGACTTTCACGCGAACGGTGGGGCGCTGCCGGAGGGGGCGTGGGAGGAGATGGTCGCGGGGCTGGCGCACGTGGAGGCGGCGCTGGGAAAGACGCTGGGGGACGCGGAAAATCCGCTGTTGGTGTCCGTGAGGAGCGGCGCGGCGGTGTCGATGCCGGGGATGATGGACACGGTGCTGAATCTTGGGTTGAACGATTCCGTGGTCGAGGGGTTGGCTCGACGCGCCGGTGGACGCTTCGCGTTTGACTCGTATCGCCGATTTCTCGACATGTACGGCAACGTCGTCATGGGGATCGATCACGGCAAGTTTGAACACGCGCTGGAGACGCTGAAGCGCGACGTCGGGGTGGATTCGGACGAAGGACTGAACGAGCAAAACTTGCGCGACTTGGTTGAGATCTACAAGGGGGTGTACGCCTCGGAAAACGTGTCGTTTCCGCAAGATCCGCTCGAGCAGTTGCGTCTCGCCACGTACGCCGTCTTCGACTCGTGGAACAGCGACCGGGCGAAGAAGTACATGGCCATCAACAAGATCACCGGTTTGCGAGGCACGGCTGTGAACATTCAAGCCATGGTGTTCGGGAACATGGGCGAGACTTCCGGAACGGGGGTGTTGTTCACGAGAAATCCGAGCACGGGCGAGAATAAGCTCTACGGCGAGTACTTGGTCAACGCTCAAGGCGAGGACGTCGTCGCGGGCATTCGCACGCCGAGCGATATCTCAACCATGAAGGACGCGTTGCCCGCGGCGTACGAGCAGTTGGTGAAGAACACGGAACTCTTGGAATTGCACTTCAAAGACATGCAAGACATCGAATTCACCGTCGAGGACGGCCAACTCTTCATGCTTCAATGTCGCTCGGGCAAGCGCACGGGCGCGGGCGCGGTGAAAATGGCGGTCGACTTCGTGAAGGAAGGCTTGGTGACCAAGGAAGAAGCCGTGCAAATGGTCGAACCCACGCACGTCGATCAACTGCTTCATCCGCAGTTTAAAGACGAGGGCGCGTACAAGGCCGACGTCATCGGCACCGGCTTGCCCGCGTCACCGGGCGCCGCCGTCGGACAAATCGTCTTCAGCACCGAAGACGCCGAAGCCGCGAAAGCCGAAGGTCGCAAGGTCATCTTGGTTCGCGTCGAAACCTCGCCCGAGGACGTCGGCGGCATGGACGCCGCCGAGGGCATCTTGACCGCGCGCGGCGGCATGACGTCGCACGCCGCCGTCGTCGCTCGCGGCTGGGGTAAGACGTGCGTCTCTGGCTGCGGCGAGTTGTCCATCGACGAGCACGCGCGCACGTTCACTTTGGGTGGCGTCACGCTTCATGAAAACGACTGGTTGAGCTTGAACGGTACCACGGGCGAAATCATTCGCGGTCGCGCCGATCTCATGCCACCGACTGTGAGCGAAGATTTGGGCACGTTCATGTCTTGGGTCGACGAATTCCGTGACATGAAGGTGCTGACAAACGCCGATACGCCCGAAGATGCCGCCGCGGCGCGCGCCAACGGTGCCGAAGGCATCGGTCTCGTGCGCACTGAGCACATGTTCTTTGGCAGCGGCGAGCGCATTCGAACCGTGCGTCGGATGATCATGGCCAAGGACACGCCCTCCCGCGAAGCCGCGCTCGATGCGCTGTTGCCGTTCCAGCGAGATGATTTCAAGGGCATCTTCCACGCCATGAGCGGTTTGCCGGTGACCATTCGCCTTCTCGATCCTCCGCTTCACGAGTTCTTGCCCGACGGCGAGTTGGACGACGTCGTTCAACTTCTCAGCGAGGACACTGGCGAGACTGAAGAAGACATCGTCGAGCGCATCGAAAAGCTCGTCGAAGTGAACCCGATGTTGGGTTTCCGCGGCTGCCGATTGGCCATCACGTATCCAGAAATCGCGCGAATGCAAGTTCGCGCCATTCTCGAAGCCGCGTGCGAAGCCAAAGCCGAGGGCGCGTCGCCGATTCCCGACATCATGGTCCCGCTCGTCGGCACCGTCGCCGAACTCGAAGATCAAGTGGCGTTGATTCGTCAAACCGCGGACGTCGTCTTCGGCGAGCGTGGGGACTCTGTGGAATACCGCGTGGGTACCATGATCGAGATTCCTCGCGCGGCGCTGTTGTCGAATGAAATCGCCAAACACGCCGAGTTCTTCTCGTTCGGTACGAATGACTTGACGCAAATGACGTTCGGTTACTCTCGCGATGACGTGGGTAAGTTCCTGCCCACGTACCTCGAAAAAGGTGTGCTGAAGCACGATCCTTTCCAAGTCATCGACGTCGACGGCGTCGGGCAACTCGTCCAAATGTCCGTTGAGCGCGGTCGCTCCACGCGCCCCGACTTGAAGGTTGGGATTTGCGGTGAGCACGGTGGCGAACCGATCTCTGTCGAGTTCTTCGCGAAGAGCGGTCTCGACTACGTCTCGTGTTCGCCGTTCCGCGTGCCCATCGCACGTCTCGCCGCGGCGCAAGCCGCGATTCGAGCCAAGAAAGTGTAAGCCCTCCGACGTCGCGCCGTCGCGAGCGAGCTTTATCGCCGCCACTATAATCCCTCTGTACGATTCGCGAGAGTTCAAGACTACTTAAAGGAAGTTCACTCGCCAAGATGTAATTACAAATTCGCAAGCAAGCAAATATGCTAAAAAGTGGTGCTCGACTAACTTTTCTTCGAAACCCTCTAACGGTAGCGACGGTAGGACAAGCGGTTGTTGTTTCTCCAGGTGGCCCGCTTGGACGGACGAGACTTGGTGAAGTTGTGACCCTTGCCGTGCAAGCCACGGTACTTGCGCCCCGCGGACGTGAGACCGCGCATTTCGCGGTGCTTGTGCGTCGGGTTGCAGATCCAGTTGATGCGCGGGTCGTTGCGCACGCACTTGTGCATCGGGTCCACCATGATCACCTCATAGTACTTGTACACCGAGTCTTGGTTCAACCAGTACGAGTTCAACACTCGCAAAGCGCCGCATCGTCGCGCCGCGCGTTCCTCCGCGACCGATCGCAAGTTGCGCGCAAACTTCAACTTCGTGATACCGCAGTGCACCGGCTTCCCGTACACCTGACCCTTCGCCACCGGTCGTTTGCGTCCACCGCGGCGCACGCGCGCGCGGTAGATGCAGAAACCTTGCTTGGCCTTGTATCCAAGTCGTCGAGCCTTATCCGGTCGCGTCGGTCGCGTCACGCGGCAGATGGACGGCAACTGCCGGTACTCCCACACGCGAATCCGCTGCAAGAAGCGCATCACATCGGATTGCTTCTTCTTCCAAAGTTCTTCCACATACTTGTAAGCCTATCGAGCGAACGACTCGCGCGCGATTCGTCAGTATTTCTTCTACGTTTTCACTCGTCTCGCGCGTCGGCGGTCGTCGACGCGCGCTCGCGCATCGTCGTCTTCCGCGACGGCGCGCGCGAGGGCTCAAAGCCCTAGCGTCGCGTTCGCGTCGCGTCGTCGTCGTCGTCGCGCGTCGCGCGCGCGACGCGAGATCCGCGGCGCGCGTCGAGCGCGCGTCGAGCGCATCGCGTCGAGCGTCGAGCGTCGCGAGACGCACCCCCATGGTGTCGACGGACGGTCGCGCGTCGCTAAAAGGCGGATCGACGACGCGCGATCGCCGCCTCGCCGGGGCGCGACACCTCGCGCAAAACCCTCGATTTATCGCGCGCGGCATTTTCGAGCGAAAATCGCCCGTGGTGTCGTATTGTGCGTGGTTTATTGGGCCGCCGCCGGCGCGCGCGCGCGCCGCACTTCGCGCGCGCGACGACGCGCGAGACGCGACGCGAGGTGCGCGCGACGACGACGCGATGCGCGCGACGACGCGCGCGAACGCGACGCGCGCGACGACGACGCGACGCGCGTCGACGACGACGCGCGAGACCTCGACGCGAAGAATCACGCCACGCGAACATCAATCGCCCGAACGTCGATGACGAAAACTTTTACGCTTGGCTACTGAGACGCGCGCGCGGCCGGATTAGTTACCCGGAATAAAACCGCGCGCGTCGTCGTGACGTCAATTGAGCATATCGGCCGAGACGCGGTGGAGAGGGATTGTTGGTGTTGGTTGTTTCGGTTGTTTTTCTCGCGCGCGCGGGCGTTTGTGTGTACGGGTCGCGGGGCGGCTGATAACCGCCATGCCGCGCGTCCGAAGGGAAACCTAACGCGCCCGAGAGTGAATAGAGAGGTCGATCATTGTCACGCGCGCGTCGGGGGAATCGACTCGACGCGCGCCCTTATTCGATTTCACATTTGGCGCGTCGTCGTCGGCGTCGTCGGCGGCCTTCGCGCGAGAGCAACGCCCGGGATCGAAGCGGCCGACGTCTGGGATGTAAACGTGTCCATACTGGCTGAACACCGTGAAGAATCAAAACATAATTCACCATCTTTCGACTGAGGCGATCGCGCCGTGGGAGTCGTGAACGGGTGCTCGCTCGGGGACGGGACGACGAACGACGCGACGTATTTTTCGTCGGCGAAAGCCTTCGCTGCAGAGCTGCCCGCAGAGAATCGAGGAATTAGAACCCCCGCGATTCAATTCCGCGTGTCAGTTTTGAGCGAAGGCGAGATTAAAAGGGGATGGGCTCTCCGTGGAGCTTTGGCGTTTACAAGTCGTCGAAATTCCTCCGTAGTTCCACCACATTCGTTCGACGACGCGCGCAAGACTCACCTTTACGCCTCTTTTCTTTCATTCGCAGGCATGGCAAAAACTACCATTGAGGGTCGTGAACGCCAGGTACGTGTCACGGCGCGTTCTATCGATTCGGTTTGCTCGTCCTCGTTTCCTTGACAAAGCAGAGGGCTGATCAGGCTTCGGCCGCATGTGCTGCTCTCCCGTCGTTCTAAGGTACAGCCGACAGCGTTGACATGGGTGAGTAGGTGGCTGCTATCCACAGTCGCCTGCTCAATCGTCAGCGCGACATCTCTCGACGATTGCTTACGTTTTCTCGCTCGCGATGAACGCTTTGCCGTGATTCCAAAAACCGATGCTGATTTCACCGTGAGGCTTAATCAACCTCTAAGAAGTAATGAGCTTTGGTTCGTCGCGAGATTTTCTTCCTGCGGACGAATGTTTGATTGAACGAACGATACCGGGTGTGCGAGGTGTGGCGTACGAAGTCGATGACGAACAACTCGTTTCTTAAGACGTCGTGAATGAACACTAATTACATTGCTTCAAACTTCCCGAGGCTTTGTACACCGCACCGCCGCCGCCGAATCGTTCCGACGGCCAAACGTCCGAGTCCAACCGAGGACGCTTTTTCGACAAAACCTCCCGCGACTTTGCCTAAGGCGCTCCTTACTTAACGGTGGAGATGATCTTTTTACTTCCGTCGCGCACATCAATCTTGTCCCGCTCGCGGGACGCCGGCCAGACAACCGGTTTGTGGTCCAATGACTCCACGACGAGCGCGCATCCTTACGGCGCGAACGTCACTAAATTACGGACTAAATCCAATCTCGCGTTTGCTCGCATTCGAGACGCTGACCACACGACGTTACTTTTTCCTCACACCTAGGCCACCATCGCTCGTCGTTCGTTGTAACGCACACAACGCGCGAAAGTCATCCCTCGCTTCTCAGCCGCCGCTCGCGCTTTATCTCGTCGCCGTAGCGCCTCGTTCCACAGTTCTCGACGCTCCGTCGTCACCGCGCGCGCCTATTCCGCGCGAACGAGCCCCGCGCGTACGCACACGCACGCATTTATGTCCGCTCTGCACGCCCAGCGCGCCGCGGCGCTCAACACGGCGTCGTTATCCACTTTCACCAAGGATCGACGTCACTCGCACATCGCGCGCCGGTTCTCCGTCGTGCGCGCGGCCAAGGGAGACACGTACGAAGGTACGCCCAGAGCCACTTTCGTGTGTTCGTTCGCGCGCGATGACTGACGATGAAACGCGCGTTTCCTTTCCACACAGCGACGCTCCCGAAGCCGATCGAGCTGAAGTTTAACCGAGGCAACGACGGCGGCGCGTACGTCGTCTTCGTCCCCACGGACCCGATCTACGACCGATTCCAGGTCGGCGATAAGATTGAAGCCGTGAGCGCGTCGTTCGGGGATGAGATCTGGGGCGCTGAGTCGTACGGACAGGTGATGTACGCGATTAAGAATAGAAACGGCGACATCTACTTGAAGATGACGGACATGGACGGCGACTTGTCGGCGCTTCAACAAACCGAAAAGAGCTCGGCGTTCAAGAGCGAACGCGCGGGTGGTAACTACGGCGCCGGGACGAAGGAACAACAAATGAACAACTACTCCAAAAAGCGCGAGTTGGAGAACCAGAGATTAGACATGTTCGACGAAGCCATCGAGCTTTACAACGGCAAGGATTTCGACAACGCGTTAATCGTCTTTGAGGAAGTCGCGGCGTTGGAACCGAAGAACTACATGGGTGACGATTTTTCCAAGACGACGGAGATCTACAAGGTCGCTCAGTACAACATCGCGTGCTGCTTCTCCAAGCTCGGCAAGGCGGATGAATCCTTGCTCGCGCTCAAGCGATGCATGTCCGCGGGTTGGATCGACTACCGCAAGATTCGCACCGACCCGAGCTTGGAATTCGTGCAAAAGCAGCCCGAATTCACCGAGCTCATGGACAAGTTCGACGAGCCGCTCATCAACACCAACGCCATCAAGGCGTTCAAGTCTTTGTTCGGCCAAAAGTGAGCGTTTCTTCGCCGTCGCGTCTCGTCGCGTCCCTTGCAACGCATTTGGACGCACTCTATCCACTCGCGTCCGCGTCACACCGCGCCTCGCACGCGTCGCACCGCGCCTCGCGCGCGCGCTCGCGAATCGCGACGATGTTCGGCAGCGCGCGCCTCGCCCCCGAGCGCGCGCGCGCGCCCCTGGCGCGCGCGCGCGCGACGCCGCGACGTCATCGAGGACGTCATCCGCGCGCCGTCGCCGAGACGCCGCCCGCGCCGCGCGCGCTGTCCATCGAAGAGCTCAGCGCGCGACCGCGCTCAAACGCGCGCGGTGCGGTGGTCGGCGACGTCGCGTCGGCGAAGACGCGGACGAGCGCGCGACGCGCGAGCGAGGGCGCGAGCGCGAACGCGACGCCGCGAACGCCGAGCTGGGCGACGACGGAGAACGCGGCGATCGCGCTCGGGGCGCTCGCGGTCGGACGCGGGATAAAGTACGTGTTCGATACGCCGAGTCGAACGTACGTGGACGGGGCGAACACGGTCGGGACGGAGTACGACGCGTGGACGGAGGAGGGGATATTGGAATATTACTGGGGCGAACACATACACTTGGGATGGTACAGCGACGAGGAGCTGGCGAAAGGGGCGGGGACGCTGCTCGGGTGCAAGGTGAAGGATTTCATTCAAGCCAAATTTGATTTCGTGGACGAGATGGCGGATTGGAGCGAGGCTGATAAGCCGGCAAAGGTGCTGGACGTCGGGTGCGGCATCGGCGGGACGTCTCGACACTTGGCGAAGCGCTTCGGTCAAGGCACGTCGGTGACTGGGATTACGCTCTCGCCGAATCAGGTGAAACGCGCGACAGAACTGGCGGCGGAGCAAGGAGTGCCGAACGCGAAGTTCCAGGTGATGAATGCGCTGGCGATGGAATTCGAGGACGACACGTTTGATTTAGTGTGGGCGTGCGAGAGCGGCGAGCACATGCCGGATAAGAAAAAGTACGTCGAGGAGATGGTGCGAGTGTTAAAACCTGGTGGTAAAATCGTCATCGCGACGTGGTGTCAGCGCGAGACGCCGCCGGAGTTCACGGAGAAGGAGAAGAGCAACTTGCAATTTCTCTACGAAGAGTGGGCGCACCCGTACTTTATCTCGTACGAGGAATACGAACGTCTTTTGCAAGGCACCGGCGCCATGGCGCGCACGGGATCGGAGAACTGGGTGAAGAACACGCTCGTGTCGTGGCGTCACTCGATCTGGGTCGGGGTTTGGGATCCGTGGCCCGTGGTGTTCGCCGGGCCTCGCCAGTGGTACAAGGTTGTGCGCGAAATCGTCACCCTCGAACGCATGGCTCGCGCGTTCGAGTCAGGGTTGATGACGTACGGCATGATCAAGGGGACGAAAAAGTAGTGAACGAGTACAGTATTTTTTGTGTTTAGGACGACAGTCGGTGAAATGATATTGCGCGCGCGCTTCGTTACAAAACCATTCGTATCGACTCACGCGGCTGCGACGGCGGCGGCGGCTTTTTTGATGTCGTCCGTCCCGTCGACGACGTTGGACGCGCTGTACGTCCCCATCGCGCCCGCCACGCACGCACCCGCGACGTCTTCCACGCTCACCGGTTCCGCGAGCGTCAACGCGATCGGTCCCGGCGCTTTCGCCGCCAAAGCCTTGACGGGTCCGCTGCCGAGCACCTTGGCCAAGACGTCGCCGTACGTCTTCGTCACTCGCGGCGGCGTCAACGAAAACGCATCCCCGCCGTAAATGAAGCTCGGTTTCACGATGAAGTAATCACCTTCCGCGTAATTCTCGCGCAAGCACGCCTCCGCGTCGCGCTTACCCTCAAAGTACCCCCTCATCAACGGCGTCTTGCCCACGACGTCCGGCACGACGCTCGCCACGCTCACGTACACGAACCGCCCGACGCCCGCTTTCTTCGCCGCCTCGATCGCGAGCACGTTATGATCCCCGTTCCCTCTCCGCATCGCCTCGTCATCGCCGCCGATGACGCCGACGCACGACACGACGCAGTCGACGTCTCGCAGCGCCTCCGCCAGCGCCTCGCGCGCCGCGCTCGCCTCCGCCAGATCCACCGCCCGCGCCTCGCGCGCGCCCGTCGCGTCGCGTCCCGAGCGAGAGATGGTCGTCACGCGCGCGCCCGCGCGCGCGAGCGCCTCGACGACGCGCGCGCCGACGAATCCCGACCCTCCGAGCACGACGACCGACGGCGCTTTATCCGCCGCGGCTTCGACGCGCGTCGCGCCGCGCGCTCGGCGCGTCGTCCGGTCGCGCGAGACGCGCGAGACGCGCGCGACGCGCCCGCGGCTCGCGCGCGTCGCGCCGAGCGCGCGCGTCATCGCCGTCGGCACCGCGCGTCGTTTTGTGTCGCCGTCGCCGTCGCATCCATCGTCGACGTCATCGCGTCGTCGACGCCGCACACCGCGATGGCGCTCGCGTCGGCGCGTCGCGACGCGTCGACGCGAGTCCTCGAAGCGCTTCGCGCGTCGCGCGATGGCTCGCGACGCCTCGGCGACGCGCGACGGTCGATGTCCCATTACGCGCGCGGTGTCCCGCTCGACGCGCTTTATCCGCGCCGCGTCGTCGTCACGGGCATCGGACTCGTCACCCCGCTCGCGCGGACGACGGCGGAGAACTGGCGCGCGCTGCTGGCGAACGCGGGCGCGACGCGGGCGCTGCGCGAGGACGATCTCGCGCGCGAGTGCTGGAACGCGCTCGCGGCGAGCGACGGCGCGCGGGCGCGAACGCGGCACGCGGGCGTCGTGAACCGAAGGGAAGGGTACGACGCGAACGCGTGGAGCGATGGAGGAAGTTTGGCGTCGTTCGTGGCGTACGGACGGTGCGCGGCGAAGGAGGCGATCGAGGACGCGGGGATGACGAGCGCGAGGGACGCGCCGAGGGACGACGTGGGGGTGTCGTTCGGCGCGGGGATGGGAGGCGTGAGCGATTTAACGCGCGCGGGAGGTTGGATGGCGAAGGGTGAACTGCGGAGGATATCGCCGTACTTTGTGCCGCGGATTTTGGCCAACGCGGGGGCGGGGAGGATATCGATGGATCACGGGTTTCGAGGGCCGAATTTGGCGGCGGCGACGGCGTGCGCGACGTCGGCGCACTGCATAGGGGACGCGTTTAGGGCGCTACAGCGCGGCGATGCGAACGTGATGATCGCCGGTGGCGCTGAGGGATGCATAGATGCCGTTTCATTGGCGGCGTTCGCCAAGGCGAGGGCGCTGAGCGCGACGGGGAGAGCGAAACCGTTTGACGTCGCGCGCGACGGCTTCGTCATGGGCGAAGGCGCGGGGGTTTTAGTGCTCGAAACTCTCGAACACGCGCGCGCGCGAGGCGTCGATAAGGTGTACGCCGAGATACGCGGCTACGGCGCGTCGGGAGACGCGCACCACGTCACGCGCGCGAGCCCGGATGGCGAAGGCGCGGCGCGCGCGATGCGAGCCGCCATGCGAGACGCCGGCGTCGACGATCCGCTCGACGTTGGATACGTCAACGCGCACGCCACGGGGACGCCTTTGGGCGACGCCGCAGAAGCCATGGCGCTCAAAACAGTCTTCGGTGCGGACGCGATCGAGTCTGGGCGCGTGCTCACGACGTCCACGAAGGGCGCCACCGGGCATTTGCTCGGCGCCGCGGGCGCCATCGAAGCCGCGTACACCGTCATGGCTCTTCACACCGGAGACGTGCCTCCGACGTTCGGATACGACACGGTCGACCCAAACTTACGAATCCCAATCGTCGGCGCTGGTGGCGTCGCGGCTCGACTGCGCGACGACGCTCGAGCGGCGATGAGCAACTCGTTTGGTTTCGGCGGCACCAACGCCAGCCTCGTCTTCGCTCGAGCGCCACCGCTCGACGCCGCGCCGTAGACGCGCGGATCCCCTAGCGACGTTAGTTTAGCGTTTGTAGCGACATATTTAGCGGGCGAGCGATCGCCGTGTCATCGTCGCATCCACGGATGTTCGTTCGGCGGCGGCGGCGGCGGCGCCGCCAGACGTCCCGAGACTCCGACGCGTCGCCGTCCTCAGTCCACGACGCGCGCGCGGTGATCGTCATGTCCGACGACGACGGGCGCGCGTTCTTCGTGGGGTTCACGCTCGTCGCCGCCCTCGCGTCGACGGTGCGCATCGCTTCGCCCGCGCGCAGAGTTGAAGTTTGTTTGAAATCCAACGCCTCGGACTGACGGTTGACGCTCACGCGACGCGCAGCTCGCCATCGCGTCGGCGTACGCGCTGAAGAGCGCGGCGAAAGACTTTAGTGAACAGCAAATCGGCCTGCTCACCGCGCTGGAGGCGATAGAACGCGAGAAGCAGCTGGCCGAGCAACAAAACTCTGGCAAGAGCTCGGGACGAGGCGCGCGCTCGGGACGGCGACGAACCGGAAGCAGCGGCGCGGCGTCGCCGTCGGGACGAGAGAAGAGCGACGCGACGAGTGTCAGTCGGTTGTCGCAGTCGAGATCGATCTCGGGGAGCTTGGCGGACGTGGAGGAGTATCCGGCGTACGCGTCGGCGAACCGGTCGACGCCGGGGACGCCGACGAAGGCGAACGCGTTCGGACAGACGGTTTCGGACGGCGGTGAAGATGGCAGTCATCACAACGGACGATTATCTCGAGACGTCAGTCTCGGCACTCCGAAGAAACGCGGGCCGCTGAGTCAACTCGCGTGGGCGGCGAACGACGGTTTAACGGAGACGGAAGTCGAACCGGAAACAGAAACAGAGACCGAAGGTGAGGAAGAACGCACGCACATAGACGTCGTGGAATCACCCATGGCGCGACGTGGGCGAGCGTACGGTGCGCCGGACTCGAGCATAGAGCGGTTGATCGAGTCGCCGTTGCCGAGAGCGTTGAGCGCGAGCGTCGAGCTCGAACGCGCGATGGAAAAGCTTCAGGAGAAAATGCACGACAAAGCGACGCTGACTCCGACGCCCTCGGCGTCGAATGAGAGTGGGGTCACGTCGCCTAGGACCGTCAAGACGCCGTGGACGGCGACCCCCGACGGTAACATGCCCATCGGTTTGAAACCGGCGGACCGCGCCATCGGACGAGAATTGTTCCAACGATCGGGCAGTGGTGGTGCCGCGGCGAACGGTCTATTTTCGTCGCCGCGCGTGACGCACGCCGGAGAATCAGATATGCAGTACGAAAAAGTCGCGACTGAAATGATGGAAACCTTGGGTGACGAATGCGAGGAAGTGTGCCTCATGCTAGAGTACGCGCTCGGTTTACGCGACAAGTGGTTATTCGACGACAGTGAAGGGGCATGTCCTATCGTCGGTAAGGTGGATAAAATGCCGCCGCTACCACCTAAATCGCAGCACACGTTCGAAATGATCGATGGAGTCATGCACGTGTACCACCCGAACGCGCAAGGCGAGGTCGAGTTGGCGCATAAACCGCCCGGCACGGCGACAGATTTCTTCTACGACTTGCACGCATTACTAAAGGTGCAATCGTACGGTCCATCGAAGACGTTTTGTCACAAAAGGCTGTTGTTGACGGAGCAAAAGTTCAATCTACACGTCATGTTGAACGCTGATCGAGAGTTTTTAGAGCAAAAGAAGGCGCCACATCGCGACTTTTACAACGTCAGAAAGGTTGATACGCACGTGCATCACAGCGCGTGCATGAACCAAAAGCACTTGTTGCGCTTCATCAAGTCCAAGCTTAAACGAGAGCCTCACGAACTTGTGGTTTATCGGGACGGCAAGTTTTTGAACCTTCGAGAGGTGTTCGAATCGATCGGAATGACGGCATACGAACTCAACGTCGATACATTGGACATGCACGCGGACAAGAATACGTTTCATCGCTTCGATAGGTTCAATCTCAAGTACAACCCCATGGGACAGTCTCGCTTGCGAGAAATTTTCATCAAGCAAGACAACTTGATTCGTGGTCGGTTCCTCGCCGAGCTCACGAAGCAAGTATGCTCGGACTTGGAGGCGAACAAATACACCATGGCGGAGTATCGCATCTCCATCTATGGGCGTAAACCCGGCGAATGGGACAATCTCGCGGCTTGGGTGCTGAATAACAACGTCTTCAGCGAAAATATCGTATGGATGATTCAGATACCGCGATTGTACAACATCTACCACAGTAATGGGACGATGAAAAACTTCCAGCAGATGCTCGATAACATTTTCAAGCCTCTGTTTGAAGTCACGGTAGACCCTTCGTCGCATCCAAAGTTGCATACGTTTCTCCAAATGGTGATCGGGGTGGACATGGTAGACGACGAATCGAAACCTGAGCGCAGACCAAGTAAGCACATGCGTGTACCAGTGGACTGGGACGTGTCTCACAACCCCGCGTACGCCTACTACGCCTACTACGTGTACGCCAACCTGTACACGCTCAACGCATTGCGCGTCAGTAAAGGGTTGAATACCATCGCCTTCAGGCCTCACGCCGGTGAGGCGGGAGACATCGATCACCTGTGCACCACATTTATGCTCGCGAAGAATATTGCGCACGGCTTGAACCTGCGCAAGTCGCCGTGTCTGCAATACCTGTACTATCTCACGCAAATTCCGCTCGACATGTCGCCCTTGAGCAACAACTCGTTATTCATCGATTATCATAAGAACCCGTTCCCGGTGTTCTTTGCTCGAGGTTTGCGAGTATCACTCAGTACGGATGATCCACTCATGATTCACATGACCAAAGAGCCTTTGGTCGAGGAGTACTCCGTCGCCGCGCAAGTTTGGAAACTCAGCGCCGCCGACTTGTGTGAAATCGCCAAAACCAGCGTTTTAAACAGCGGATTCCCGCGAGCGTCGAAAAAGCACTGGGTGAGTGATCAGTATTGGCTCAATGGCACACGTGGAAACGACATTCAAAAGACCAACGTCCCAGATCTTCGCGCACATTTTCGCGAAGACGTTCTCGAATGCGAAAAAGAGCTCGTGCGTCGAGGCGTCGTTCAGGCGCGCCAGAAGGGCCGCGAGCTCAAAATTCGCGGATAGAAACGGCTGACCGCTCGGTCGCGACGTTCCATCGCAGTAGTCTACATCGCTCGCGCATCTCGTCTCCCCCATTCTCTTTGTAACCATCGGCAAGTGTACACCTATCGCGGCGGCTTCTGTTCAAACCAACACCCCGCCCATGGATGGAAATCATCATCACGATGGCAGCCGCGCCACAACGCGCTCGCCGGCGCCGACATCGTCTGGTCGACCGTAACAGCTCGACGAACGTCGCGAACTTTCGTTCGCGTCGACGATCGCGCGCGCGCGTCCGTGCGACGTCGCTCGACGCGAACGAGACGGACGCAACGGCGTAGGGTGTTGAGCGCGGTCGAACGGCGACGCCGACGCGATGAGCGGTCGCGGACCGGCGCTTGATCGCGCGAGTGGGTCATTCAGACACTCCGAACGATATGCCGCCACCGCGGCGCGGTATTCCAAGGCGATCGAGCGGGAGAGGAACGCGGAAGAGATCGCGCGGGACGGCGGCGGGGCGACGTCGCGAAGCGGAGGCGAACGGGAGTCGTTGTTAGACGCGCCCGAGTATTTAGAGCGTCAAAGGGCGCGGAATGAGTCGTTTAAGCGCGGGTGTGGACGGATGTGCGCGCTGGTGTTCGTGCTCGCGGCGTTCGCAGCGGTCGCGGCGATCGGCTTTCAACACTTTAACGGCGACGATTCGCCGGCAAAGGTGACGGTGGATTCGGACTCGGCGTCGAGCTCCAGGAATAGCGATTTAGGGCCGAGTGCGGCACCGAGAGCGACGACACCGGATGTGTCCACGACTTATCCGCCGCCGCCGATGCCACAGCCGACGCCACAGCCTGAGCCGTCATCGCAGCCGGCGCCGCAGCCACAGCCGGCGCCGCAGCCACAGCCACAGCCGGCGCCGCAGCCACAGCCAGAGCCGGCGCCGCAGCCACAGCCAGAGCCGGCGCCGCAGCCACAGCCAGAGCCGGCGCCGCAGCCACAGCCAGAGCCGGCGCCGCAGCCACAGCCAGAGCCGGCGCCGCAGCCTGTACCGACACCAACGGAGCCGACAACGGAACCGTCAGACGATCCATACGATCCATACTCCGCTGACTTGGCGCTACCAATGCACGCTGGCGCCATCGAAGAGGAGGCAAACGAGCTCGTGGAGAACGCCATTCACCACGAGATCGCGGGTGGGTTGGGACGAGCGTTCTTACGAAACAGCAAGGAGAGGTTTAAGTTTGAAGCCGCTGCTGAAGATGAACCAGCAGTGCCCAAGGATCCGATGCCCGCGCCGGTGGACGATCCAAAACGAATTCCGGAAGTACGCTCAAAGAAGTGAGTCTGATTACAACAGTAGTACGTAGTAACAACATGATTTTAGTATATAACAGCCTAATTTGGCGTGCGTTGAGATGCTCATTCACTTGTCGATGTCGAACACTTGCTTCATGAGCTCGTAAACGTAAAACGAAATTGCCGCCGAGGGTAAAATCTTGGCGTAATTCGGAATCAAGCCAGCGTAAAGCGCACCGATGCCTTCATTCTTTCCGACGACGTAAATCCCATGGAACATGTTTTTATAGGCGTATCCTGCACCTTTCTTCATTCCGGCGACTTGGATTCGACGTTGAATCATTTCGAGTGGATACACGCCCGTTTGCGCCGCGGCGCCGGCGAGCGCGCCGAAACACATCGTCGGTAGCGCAGACATCTTTGCCTTTTCACCGAATTGTCGCCGGTACAAACCCTTGCAGGCGTCGTATACGTAGAAATTGATCGCGCCGTAGGGTGCTACGCGCACCATATTCGCACCCAAACCTTTCCACAGCGCACCGTAGCCTTCGTTGGCGACGAGCTGTTTCCAGCAGTCGCCCAACAGCATGCCGGTGCCAGAGACGCGCGACCGTAACGTGTCCACGGGATGCGTCAACGCTGTGCCGCACATGCTCGCCACGGAACCACCGAGCATGCGTTGCGCACCGTCGAGCTCGGTTTGATCGCCGTTTCGTATGATGTAATCCTTGAACTTGTCGTACACGAAGAACTCGACGGCTTTGGTGGGGGCGATTCGCAACACGTTGAGCGTGTTCCCGCGAAACAGACCTCCAGCGCCTTCATCTCGCACGATTCTGTTCAAAGTTCCTACGAGACCACCGTCGCGCGCGATGGTCGTTGAATCGAGCATGTATTCAATCTTCGCCCGCTCGAGCGGCGCGACGACGGTTCTAGAGACGCCTCCAGAGATGGCACCCACGAGTAAGTGCTTTATCACCTCGCCAGCGCCTCCGTTCGCTTTACGTTTGCTCGCAAACGCTAACGACACGTCGCCGACGTCGACGGTGGACCTCGACCACACGCTCAACGCTTCCGTGGCGTCCATGGCGTCCGAGAGCATCAAAAAGTCACGAAACTCGGTAAAGTCGATCGCCTTGGCCAGCGTCACGAATTTTTCGTTCGCCGCGTTGAACAAGCCCTTACCCTTGCTAAACGCGCCCTCCCCCGCCTTGATGCGATACATCATCGCCTCCACGTCGTCGTCGTCCGTCGCGTATCCCTCTCGCATCAGCACCCTCTTCAACTGTTTCGCCGTGAGATACCCCGACCGATCCCCATCGAATTTCTGAAACGTCCTCAGCAGCTCGCGCTCGCGCCGCAGCGCGAAATTCCCGAATTCCTTAAACGTCATCCGCGGTCGCCCCTCGCCGTCGTCGCGTTCGCGTTCGCGTTCGCCTCGCGCGCGCCCCTCGTCGATCGTTCGTCGCACGAAATCGTCCGCGCTCTGCGCCGTGCACGGCACCTTCAATTTCTCCAGCGCGCGTCGCATGTCATCGCTCGTGACGTATCCCTTCGCGCCCTCGTCCAGGTGGTCGAATCGTCGTTTGAGCGCCTTGTACGCGTAATCGTTCGGCGACAGATCGTCCATCGTCACCTCCGTCGTCGCGCGCGTCGGCGCGGGCGCCGCGACGGCGCTCATCGACGCTCGAAGCGGTCGTCTCCGTCGTCGCGCGCCGCGCGCGCGCGACGGAGGTCCCGCGGCGTCGTCGTCGTCGGCGTCATCGTCGGCGGCGGCGCGGTCGTTACGCGCGCGCGACGGTTCGCGCGCGCCGCGCGGCCAGAGCGACGCGAGATGGGCGCGGGGGGCGACGCGGGCGACGGGCATCGCGCGCGACGCGCGCGAGCTCGACTTCGGGCGAGGCGCGCGCGACGCGATGTCGAGCGCGACGGTCGGGACGACGACGGCGAGCTCGAGCGCGCGCGCGCGGCGACGGGGAAACGTCTGCGATGTCTCGGGGTTGATTACCGACCGCACGTCGCGCGCGATCGATCGACGACGCGCGGGGTTAACACTGCGGACCGACGTTGGCCTGGACGACGTCACCGCTCGGGAGCTCGGCTTGGATCTCGCCCAAAGTTTT
>Ga0206682_10002250_pt1 | contig 17840 bp, 22 predicted proteins | sample M240m12015metaG_FD_155444 | JGI IMG/M metagenome (GOLD analysis project Ga0206682, IMG submission 155444) | Ammonia-oxidizing marine archaeal communities from Monterey Bay, California, United States - M2 40m 12015 | ecosystem: Environmental > Aquatic > Marine > Intertidal zone | place: USA...
ATATTCAGCATATAACGGAGATTATATAAGAAATGCTGATGCAGTATATTCAGAACATGAAGATAGTTATATACATATAGATGATACAGTTGAATGTGTAATACATTCATATATTCATTCTGACAACTCTAAAACAATTAGTATAGATGATAACGAACACACTGTTCACGATGACGTTACAGAAGAAGAATTAATAAACCACTTAGGATTATGAGAAGAAAAATAATTGCAGAAATAATTGGTTTGATACATTACATAGCTTGGATAATTGGATTGATTATATTATTCATAAGTTGTAAGATGAAATAAGGTGTTAAAGCCTTATTTCGTTTTAATGTTCACAATCACATTACTGACGTGACCAGACTGACGTGACCTAATGTGACCCGCCTAATGCGACCAAAAAAAAGGGATTTTGTTAATAAGATTTGGGGATTTATAAAGCGTTAAAACGCTAGTTAACAGAGCGTTATAAAAAACACTGGTTCAAAACCCTCTGATTTTAATGGATATTTATTAACAAAAAACTTGCACAGAAAGTTAAAAATGATTAAATTAGATATATGAAAATTAAAGACTACCTACATTCAGACTTGCTTCATGAAAAAAGTAATGATCAAGTATTTCAAAAAACCTATGATCTCATTCAAGAGATGACAGACAAATTAACAAAGACAGAACTTGCTTATTATAAAAATTGGGAAGATGACTTTGTTAGGGAAATTACTACTAAGAATGCTAAATACTTTCAGAAAAACATTTGTTATTTAGTAAACTTCACAATAGCTAAATTCAAAAAAAATGAAAGCCTATGAGAAAGTGTAATAAATGTTCAACTATAATAGAAAAAAAAGGAAGTAAACTTTTTTGCTACAGATGTCAGGGGTTTAAATTGACGTTTGAAACATATAAATTTTACTCATTAATAAATAATTTAAATAAGAAAATATGAAAACTAAATTAACTGCTTGGGAAAAGCAAGTAAAAAAAGATGGAGGTCTTACTGCCCATTGGGAAAAGAATATTTCTAAATCATTGGTAGGGAAGAAGATCACTAAGGTGAAGTACCTGTCTAACGATCAAACAGAAGAAAACTATTGGCACAAAAGACCGGTGGCGATTCAACTTGATAATCGATATTGGTTAATTCCGATGTCTGATGACGAAGGTAACGACGGAGGTAGTATGGCAGTATCTTTTATGAAAGGGCTTACAACTATACCAACATTAAATGTAAACGATAAATATTTAGAATAAACAGTTATGACTAAAGATAAAATAATTAAAGACAACGCAATAAGTATTTTAGATTCAGCATATTCTGGAATACTAAGAATGGTCAGAAGCGATGATGACTATGAAACTATTAACCTTATCCAACCAATCCTTGACAAGATTGATGAGATACAAAACGAAATTGAAGAGTTATGAGTAAAAATAGTATAGAAATAATCTGGTGTGTTGATGACATTGGTTTAAAATTAATAAAACAATAATTATGAAACAAACTTATAGTGGTTTTATAAGAAACCAAGAAGACACAGATTCAGAATCATTTGTGCCAACAGGGGTAGTATATGAATTTAGAGAAGAATTAAAAAAATTGTTTGGTAAATTTAAATGTGATTTAAAAAACCCTGAACACATAAAAGGAGTAGCTGAAATAATGAATAATTGGAAACCAATTTTAAGAAATCAATAATTATGAAAGAATTAGATTTTTATATGTATGCATTTAAAAGTGGAAACTTTGCTCCTTACGAAATATCGGGAGAAAAAATAATAGGTATTTGGAAAGTTTATAAAAACAAATAGAAAATGAAAGTAAATAGAGTATATAAAACAGTTAGACCAATGCGTAAATTTGGAAACTTAATTAAAGATTTGTTAATGCCAGAAAAATCAAATCATTTTTGGATTAGAGTACATGAAAAAGCTAATACAAGAAAAGAAAAAGAAAATCAAATATTTGCAATTATCGAATTGTTAAACAACAGAATAAAAATAAATGAACATTAAGATTAGAAAAGAATTGCTTAAAAAAGCATACAAAAAAATCAAAAACACAAAAGGTAAAAAGCTTTTCACAGATCAAAAGTCATATTACTACAAGACATTTTGTGTTGAAAAACTAGGAAATGTAATTGAAATGTTTGATACTACAACAGACGTTTACAGACCTTTGAAAAATGATGAAATAGAAATGTTTTTAAAAGTAAGTTGCGACGACTTTGCACAAAAACTTTCATACGAAAGCAACTATCAATCATTTAGAAACAATAGAAAATTATTTCATATAGCTATAGCTAAAAAGAGCGAAAAAGAAAAGCTTTTTTACTTCAAGAAAGCTAAAAGAAGGCTAAAAAAACTAAGAAATATATTGGATATTAACTAAAGTATAGTTAATTTTGTTAACAACTGAAAACTAAATAAACAATTTAATATGAAAACAGACAAGCTTAGGGCTCTCTATGTAAAATATGGTTTAGAGAGGGACGATGTATTCAAGCATCAACATTACGTTATTATTACCAGACAAGGTATTGATAAAATTCAAGCAAAAGAAAATATCACAATCACTTATGATGTTATCGAATGTAAATCAAACTTCTGTGTTGTAAAAGCAAACGCACAAGTAAATGAAAACAAAATACAAACTTTTGGATCTGCATTAAAAGGAACAAACCACAGAGACGGCAACTGTAACACGTGGTATGTAATGGAAATGGCTGAAAAAAGAGCCATGTCAAGAGCAGTTCTAAAACTAACAGGATTCTACGAATTAGGTGTATTTGGGGAAGACGAAAGTGAAGACTTTAAAAAAGAAAAGGTATGGAAAAAATAAACGGCATACCTAAAAACAAAGTTCTTCAAAAGCTAAAAAACGATGAAGACTATTATGGGGAGTTTGGTAAACAATACTTATCAAACTCTAACATATATGATTTACTAAGCGATCCTTCTTCTTATCTGAAGCAAACAAAAGAAAGTGTAGCCTTTTTATACGGCAAAGCTTTTCATGAACTTATGATGTTTAATGAAACTAAACATGATAATTTTGTTGATGCGTCCACAAGAAGTACAAAAATATACAAAGAGTCTTTAGTGAATCAAGATCAAGAAGTTCTTTTGTTAAAGAAAGAATACGATGATATATTAAACCTTGTAGATATTGGAAAAAATCATAAGATTATAAAGCCAATTTTAGAAGATAAAAACACTCTGTTTGAAGAGCCAAATATATCAATGTTGACTGACAATAATTTATTATGGAAGTGTAAGGCAGACATTGTAACAGATAATGCAGTATACGACATTAAAACAACGTCCAACATAAAATCATTTAAGAAGTCAAGCTTCATGTATAATTATGATTCACAAGCCTACATATACTCAACAATGTTTCAAAAGGAAATGGTGTTTTTAGTTTTTTGTAAAACCACAGGAGTTGTTGGGAGGTTTGATGTAAGTCCAGAAACATATCAAAGCGGTATGTTAAAGGTTAAGGATGCTGAACAAGTTTACTTAGATTATTTTGTTCACAAAACAAAAAAACTAAAAGATCATTTTATAGATGGATTCATATAATATACGAGAAATAATATATTTCGCAATAGCTGTTGTAGTGATACAATATCTTTATAACTTTAATTTTTAATTTTTTAATTTATGGGAAGTTTAATTTCAGCCTCGATCAAGGCTTCTGAACTCAAGAAAATTGATCCTAAGAAAATAATTACCGGAGAAAAAGACAAGTACATACCTGTAACAATATCAGTTGATGATATTTCAAGGTTTGGAAAAAATGTTTCAATCTACATTCAACAATCTAAAGAAGAAAGAGAAAAGAAAGAAACAAGACAATACTTAGGTAATGGTTCTGTAATATGGACTGACGGAAATATCGTGAAAGGTCAGAAAGATGATGGTCAGAACAACAATCCAGCTTCAAAACAAGAAGATTTAGGAAGCGACTTGCCGTTCTAGTTTGATAAGAGGTTTACTGGACTAAAGCATAGATAAAAAACAACCAGTCTATGCCCTCTATTAAATTAATTTTAACAAAACATTATGAAAAATAAAAAAGTAGTAGACAGAATAGCGGCTATAGTTGCTGATCACAATCATGTGAAACCTGCATATATGTTTCAAAACAGTAGAAAGCAAGATGTGTCAGACATACGTTCGGTGTTTCAATATATGTGTACTAAATACACAAGAGAAACATTAAGTGACATAGGCATGTATTCAAAATTAATGGGAAGGAAAAGACATCACGATCATGCTTCAGTGTTACATAGTAAGAAAAAGATTGCGTCTTTAATTCAATTTGATAAAAAATTTAGAATTAGTGTCGGTGAAATAGAAGAAAAAGTGTTAAAAGTGGTAGATAACGAAGCTTTTAAGGCTAAGAAAAAACAGAAACAAATTAATGAAATAATAGACGTCGTTTTTGAAGAAGAAGATGATAGGTTTATAGAGTTAATACATGACTTTATTGGGAAAGCTTATCATAATAGAAACGAAGAAAATATTTTAAAATGTATAGATTTTATAAACACAATTAAAGATGAAGGGATACATCAAACTACACAGGACAATACTGGAGTGGGAGTGGTATAAAGACACTAACACAAAAATATTATTCATACACTTATTGCTAAATGCCTGTTACGATAGTTGCAGATTTATGGGAAAATCTGTAAAAAGAGGAGACTACATAACCTCCACAACAAGACTATCTAATGACCTCGGGCTTTCTGTAAGACAAGTTAGAACATGCTTGTCCAGGTTAAAGAAAACAGGGGAAATAGACATGCAAACGACAAACAAATACACTAAGATAACTATCTGTAACTATGGAAGTTATCAAGTGAAAGAGCAAAAGGAATCAGTAAAAAAGACAAACAAAAGACAAGCAAACGACAAGCAAACGACAAACATAAATAAGAAAGGAATAAAGAAAGAAAATAATAATAATAATACTTTCTTTGAAACTTCTTGTACAGACAATATGTGGCTTGAATCTGTTTGTATGAATTATAGTTTGTCTAAAATAGTTGTCTTAAAATCTTTAGAAAAGTTTAACAAACACTTAAACATGACAGAAGATTATAAGTTTAACATGAAGAATTACAAAACGCATTTTATTAATTGGCTTAGATACAACAAAGATGATGTGATAAAAGAATCCAACAAAGGTTTTAGTTGGAAGTGGAAAGGTCAAGCTATTAAACATGGGAGTTTAGTAGATTTAAATAAAGATAAAGCGAAATTTGATAAACAGGGATTTGAATTTAAAATAATAGAAAATGGAAATTAATGGTTACGAAATAGAAGAGTTTAACATTTACAATCTAGATACAAAAGCAAAAAAATCTACATGTCCAAAATGTTCAAGCGAAAGAACTAAAAAAACACAGAAATGTTTGATGATAGATTGGGACAGGGGTTTGGGAACCTGTCAACATTGTGGAGAAATATTACAACTTCATAGCTACAAAAATTCAGATAATTATTCACAATCATACGAAATACCTTTAGAAAAACTCAACCCTATTGAAGAAAAAATATATAAATGGTTTGATTCTAGAGGCATATCCAGAACAACTTTAAATTCACTTAGGGTTAGTAATGGAAAAGAATATATGCCACAAATTCAGAAAGAAGTCAATGTAATAATGTTCAACTATTATGTAGATAATAAATTGATAAATATAAAATACAGAGATGGATTAAAAAACTTTAAACTTTTTAAAGGTGCGCAAAAAACATTTTATAACATAGATTCTATAAAAGAATCTGATTGGTGTGTAATAGTAGAGGGAGAAATAGATTGTTTGTCTTTTAAAGAAGCTGGTATTGACCCAGTAATAAGTGTTCCAAATGGATTTACTGCTACAGGTCAAATTAACATGGATTATTTAAATGATTTCTACTCTTATTTTGAAAATAAAGAAAAAATATACATAGCTGTTGATAATGATGAAGCAGGAGATAATGGCAAAAAAGAACTTATAAGAAGATTTGGGTCTGACAAAGTATTTTTATGTGATTTCAAAGATTGTAAAGACGCTAATGATTATTTGTTAAAGTATGGCAAAAAAGAATTAAAAGACACTATTACAAACGCTATACCATGCCCTATAGAAAATGTACTAAGAGTGTCTGATATGCATAAAGAATTAGATGATTTTTATAAAAATGGCGTAAAAAATGGGTACACAATAGGTTTAGATGAATTTGATAATATATTTTCAACATACACTAAACAGTTTATTGTTGTTACAGGATTTCCTAGTAGTGGTAAATCAGACTTTGTAGATCAAATGACTATAGGTTATAATCTAATGCATGGTTGGAAAACAGCATACGCATCTACAGAAAACTATCCTCAATATTTACACGTAGATAAGTTGGTTAGAAAAGTATATGGACAAACTCCTGATTACAAAGAAACACAAAGTTTAAAGTGGAAAAAATGTTTAGAGCATGTAAACAAAAACTTTTTCTTTATAGATTATGAAGACGGCTTTGATCTTGACAAAGTATTAAAAAAAGGAGAAGAACTTGTAAAAAGGATGGGAATAAGATGTTTGGTTATAGACCCATACAATAAAGTAAGAGACAAAGAAAACCTTAACGCATCTATAAACGATTATACAAACATTTATTTAAACAAGATTGATAGTTTTTGTAAAAAGAATGATGTCATTTGTATTTTAGTTGCACACCCAACAAAACCACAAAGCGATAATGGTAAACTTTTAGAGCCTACGTTTTATAGTGTTAAAGGTGGAGGAGAGTTTTATGATATGAGTCCACACGGAATATTAGTTCATAGAAATTATGAAGATGGTACAGTTAAAGTAAAGGTGTTAAAAGTAAAGTTTGCAAACTTAGGAGAAAATCAAGCACACACTAATTATTGTTGGGATGTAAATAACGGAAGGTATACAAAGATTAAAGAAGGTATTCCTGAGTGGGACAATAGTTGTTGGATAGACAATGACAATAAGTTTAAAATCAAACAAATGTTAGATATAGACTTTGAAACAATAAATAAATTAGAAATCTAATGGAAATACATGAAGCAATAAAAGTGTGTATTGATAACGGGATTACAATTTATCCTGTCATACAAAATAAAACACACTTAATCATAGAGATAAATTTTAAAGGAAGAAAGAAAAAAGGTAAAGAATTATATAACGCAATCAATGATCAAAAAAAATTACAACAAAAAGCCAGGGATCTTTATATCGAGTTGGCAACAAGAATACAAAGTAAAAAACAAGACGTACATGCTTGATACTGATTCTTTGAAAAGACAATATAAATCGTTCACAATCATGGACGACGAAGAGTTTGTTAAAAACATAAAGCTTGCGTTACATTTTGCTTGTTATGTTTGTTGGGTAAAAAACTTACCCACAAATAAAATACTTTCTGATGAAGGCTTAATACATCAACTAATTCACTTACTTGACAAATCAACAGCTTCATACGTTGACATTAAGAAATTAAGACAAATTTTTAATAACAGCTTGATTATTAACAAAAAAATCACTAATTTTCCATATAAATAATTAGAAATGGCTACTTTTAATAACGAAGAATCAATTATTAAGTCTTTAAAAGAATTTAATAATTCTTTTGGACTGCCAATTTCAAAAACTCCTTGTTTAGTAGAAAAAGATCAATACAAACTCAATTACAATCTTTTAAAAGAAGAACTAGACGAATACATTGAAGCTTGTAAAAAAGAAGATTTGGTGGAAATCTGTGATAGTATTGTAGATATGTTCTATGTATTGTCTGGGTTTATAGTTAAACACGGAATTGATAAACAATTTTTAGACATGTTTTTTGAAGTTCATAAATCAAATATGAGCAAATTAGAAAACGGGAAAGTTTTAAAAAGACACGATGGAAAAGTGATGAAAGGGTCTGAATATTTTAGACCAAACCTAAAGCAGTATTTATGATAACTATAAAATAAAATGCCTTTAGAATACAGAGAAAAATATCTTATAAAAACCTTCAATCACATGCATGATAAACTTAATAATGCATTTGAAGAAATCTCTGACGGCGAATTTGAAGAGTGTAAAGAAACTGTTAACTCTTTAATATTCGATTTAAAAGAAATTAAAAAACGCATGGAAGCATGACAGGTAAAAAAAGAATTTGGATAAACAAAAGTGAAGCAGAAGCTTTAGGGATACCGCCAAGGCCTTCAGAAAAGGGAAGAAATAAGTTCAGAATTTGGCTTTCTGGAAATCAACAACTAGAATTAAACAAAATAAAACACTTTGGAGTATACAAGTACTGTCAAGAAAGAGGGATTAATTTTGAAAATGTACGTCAGTATTGGGACAAAACAAAAGAGTATTCAGTACAAGTAAGACCCGAAACAATATCTTATCATGATGTGTCACAAGACATAATGGACATGATGGATAAACATTCTCCAAATTATCCAAAAATAGTTAGAAAAAAATCTAAAAACGCACATTTATTAGTCATTGATCCTGCTGATGTTCACATAGGTAAACTTAGCGATTCATTTGAAACAGGAGAAGATTATAATGCAGAAATAGCTGTTAAAAGAGTTAAAGAGGGAGTTCAAGGTATATTAGACAAGTCTTCTGGGTATACTATAGACAAAGTTCTTTTAATTATTGGTAATGATATATTACATATTGACACGCCTAAAAGACAAACAACATCAGGAACTCCACAAGACACAGACGGAATGTGGTATGATAACTTTTTAAAAGCTAAAAAACTTTATATAGAAGTTATAGAAATGTTAATGTCTGTGGCAGATCTTCACGTAACATACAATCCTTCAAACCACGATTATACTAACGGATTCTTTTTGGCTGATGTTATAAGAAGTTGGTTTAGAAGATCACCACAAGTAAGTTTTGATGTAAGTATTTCACATAGAAAATATTATGCCTATGGAAGTAATCTAATAGGAACAACGCATGGTGATGGAGCAAAGACACAAGACCTTCCTTTACTTATGGCAGTTGAATCAAAAAACAATTGGTCCAAATGCAAATATAGATACGTTTACACTCACCATGTTCACCACAAAAACTCAAAAGACTTTGCCGGTGTAACAGTAGAGTCTTTAAGAAGTCCAAGCTCTGCAGATTCTTGGCATCATAGAAATGGTTATCAACACGCGCCAAAAGCTATAGAAGGGTTTTTACATCACCCAGATCATGGACAAGTAGCGAGATTAACACATCTTTTTTAGAATGGAATGGACAATGTTATCTTTAGTTTTCAGGTGGCCACATGAAGGTTTAATACTTGGTTTTGAATACTACGACCCTACAGAAAAAGAAAATTGGTATACTTGGAAAATACACTTATTAGTGTTAACAATTAATTACGAATACGGGTTTGATGAAAACCCATATAAAGAATAAAATACTTATATTTGTAACGATATATCCCAATATCATTGTTTTAGTTTTCATCCCTAAGAACCCTCAATTTTTTTGGGGGTTTTTTCATAAATTTATATTATGAACTTTAAAAGAAAAATCTTTATAAATAAAGATCCTAAAAAAGAGGAGCTACAGGCAATAAGAAAAATTCTAAAAAAAATAAACGTCAAAGAACGTTTAAAAGACTCTTTTATATATGTAAAAATATCAGAAGAAGAAGGTGTAGAAGTTTTAACATTTATGGATACTTATGTTTTTCTAGCCTCTAAAGAATTAAATGTAAATAACAAAATGGCTATTGAATATTTAATTAGAAAAGAAGAGATAGATCAAAATGTAAATAGTGTTCTTTATTGGTCTGGAATAAATGATATTAAAAAGTATGTTCCTGTACTTTCAGAAGAAATGAAAAAGGGTGTTTTACAAAAGGAATATGCTAATATAAATGTATATGCTAAAAGCGTTACAGAAGCTTTATGGAAAATGCCTGAGTTATCTGATCTTTATTACCTATATTTAGAGGACGTAGATGAATAGATATAAAAAAAAGAACAGACAAATAACAAGACACAAGAAAACTAAGATTGATGGAATACAATTTCAGTCTAAGTTGGAGTCACACATGTATTTACTTTTGAAGGCTCACAAAATAAAAGCTGGATACGAATCACACAAGTTCACAATCATTGACGGATTTGAGTTGCCTTTTTCTTCTTATGAAAAAACGCCAAAGAAAAAATACCTACACGATAAAGGGTTTAAAAAAATATTACCCATAACATACACTCCTGACTTTGTAGACGCACAAGATCCTCCTAGATTCATAATTGAGTGTAAGGGAAATCCAAACGAAAGGTTTCCAATGGTATGGAAGTTGTTTAAACGCTATCTAACGCTTAATAGTATAAATCCAGTGTTACTTATGCCAAGAAACCAGAAAGACTGCTTAGAAGTGATTAGAATAATAAAAGAAACTATTCTCTAGCTTTTTTCATTTGTTTTAAGGTAGACTCTTCATAACTTTCCTCTGTCATTGGCCCTCCTTCTAATAACAATAAATACTGCGGATCTGGAGTTGTGCTTTTAAAGTGTTCGTCGATAGATCTTTCTATTCCATCTGCAATTTTATCTAAATCAGCTCTTGGAGTTCCTGGTAATGTTAAAGCCATTAATCTCAATCTAAGTAAATCAGTTGAGGCTTGTTTTAACGCTTCTCTCATTTTTGGAGTTTGAGCTGTTAAATAATATTTTTGTGGACGAAAATCTCCACCGTCTTTAGTAAATGTTCCGTTATTATAAATTGTAGCAGCAGTAATTAAAGCGTCTGCTTGTTGTTTTCCAATACTTAACATTCCTAAATTATCACTCAAAGCTCTAACAAAACCATTCATTGTTTGAGACCTTTCTATATCACTAGACGAAAACTCACTTATATCTGTTTCAAACAAATCATTAGAAAGTATAGCCAGTCCATCTTCTGCAAAACCTACTCTTGGTAAAGGGTTCATTGTAAAAATCAAATCTTTCATTACTGATTCTACAGCGCTATAATTTTTTTTAGGTATATTTTTGTTTTCGTATTTTTTTGTATACTTATTCATTCTTTTAGTATGCTCAAACAAAGACTTATAACCAGCCACAGCTTTATCATAATCTTCTTTATTGCCTGTTGTTTGCGATGGTGTAAATCTAAAATCAAAATTTTCACTGTCAGATGTTATAGGTAAATATTCTTCGTTAATTTCTTTGTTTGTTGCACCAAACTCTTCTATATCATCTTCATCAACACCTAAAGCCATTGCTAAACCTGCTCCAATACCAGCAACATCAAGAATTCTTCCTGTTTGTTTAATAATATTAAAAGACATTACCTCTCTTACCCTTCCTTGAAGTCTTTTTTTAGCAAAATCCTTTTGTTCTTCAGGAATAGTTGGATCTAAAAGTATAGAGACTTGATTGGTAATATCTGCTTTAGCATTTAATATAAACTTCTGAAAAGGAATAGCCATCCTAATAGCACTCTTTGTGGCTTCACTTTGATTTTGTTGATATAAAGCAGCTTCACTTACAGCATCTGTTTGTCTCATTACTAATCCAACATTATAATCAGCATGTCTAATAGCCTCTAGATCTGGATTTTTATTTTGTTCAGCCCACCATAATTTTAAATCTTTAGGTAACTTTTCTCCTTTTGAAACTTTATAATCTAAATAGTGAGCTTCAAATACGTTATTTGCTGCAAGCTTATCAGCATTTGCCAACCAAAGATTTAAAGATAAATTGTTAGATGTGTTTAAAACATCTATTACTTGATCAAAAGTATATCTTGCTGTATCTGAAAACAAACTTTTAAAATCAGGATCGTTTTTATCTATATTAAAAGCACCAGCATAATAATCAGCAGGTAATGATTGATTTTGATCTATAGCAAGCTCTGACAATATTGAATTTCTAAAACCCGTTCTTGACTTTGAGTATAGGTTTTGTAAATCTTGACTCCCTAATAACCCTTGTATTCTTTTTTTGATGTTACCATCAGTAGCAGTTTTATTAGTCAATGCGTTTGTAAAAGTTGTATATAAAACATTCTTTTTTTGAACATACTGTTTAGCTACTTTATTTCTTAATAAAGGCATTGAACCGGTTACGGCACTAGCATACTGACTTATACCTTGCGACCATCTACCTAGTGAAACAACAGAAACTGAACCATACGCAGTGTTTATAACGTCATTTAAAATTTTCATAGCACCACCTTTTGAGCTAGTAATGTCTATATCTTTCATGTTTGTTCTTCTCACATCATCATAAAAGAATTGTTTTCTTTTTTTAAGAGCATTAAATAATCTATCTTTTTGATTACCCTTCTCAAATAAGTTGTTGAAAACCTTACTATCTAAAAGATTGTCTAATGTTTGCCAATTTTTATATGCTCCTATCTCCATGTTTACTCCTCTATTTGCTGAATAAACACTATTAAAAAAAGATCCAGGACTAAGTCTCATGTTTTCATCTAACAAGGTTACACCCATATTGTCTTTTAATGGACTTGAATTTAAGCCCTGAGAATTTTCACCAAAGAAATCACTAATTTTTGAAGAATCTGTTCCTCTCATAAATACAGGAATATAGCTACCTTTCTTAAAGAAAGTTTTATCTCCGTTTTCAAAATCTCGAATTCTAGAAATAGAACCTTCATAGTTCTCCTCAAACATTGATCTCATTCTTTCTACTGCATTTACATTGAATGAAAAAGCTTTACTTGAAATATCTTGATAGCTAGTTGCGTTTTCTATATCTAATTTTTCAATTAAAGTATTCCATGTTTCATATTTAGTTTTGAAAGCTTTTTCTTTTTTATTTTCATACTCTTCTTTTGCTCTATTTCTTTCTTGAAGAAGTAATCCTTTTATTCTAATAAACTCAGTGTCTAAACCTGTTTTTGGATCTATTTCTCCTGTTTTTCTTAGTAAAGAAGCTAGAATAAATTGCTCATAACTATTAACTAAACTATTAGGGTTTTTGTCTGCTGCTTTTAATTTGGTAACGTCTTCGCCCTTTGCAGCAGCATTTTTAAACAATAATTTATTGTAATCTAAAACCTCTTGCTCAAAGATATTATAATCTATTTCTGATTTAACAAACGCTTTGTTTTGTGGTTCTGCTGTTGATCTTAAAGATTCTTGAACTAAATCATAAAATGGTTTTCCTTTTACATTGTCTTTCACAATCATTTGCATCAAAACATCTGCTGTTAAAACATCAACACCGCCAGTGAGCTGACCTGCGTATATGTTTTGTGACATATTATTTAAAGCTGCTAATAAATTTAAAGCCATACCTTCATTATTCCCACTACTTGAAAGTTTTATTTTTTCTGAAAAATCAGCAGCCATTCTAGTTGCGATTTCATGTGATTTTAAAATAGATTCTACATTTCCAAACTGAGGAATATTACCTTTAGTTAAGTCATCAAAATATTTTTTTACAACTTTTTGTTGTGTAATTGGTAATGTTTTTAGAAAATTTCCATCTACATTAAAAAGATCTATTTTTTCAAGTATATCTCTTTTTCTAACAACAACAGGGTCTTCAATAGACTCTACTTCTGGTTCAATTATTAACGGTGAAGCAGGTGGTATTACTACAGCTTTTTTATCATCATCTTTCTCTTCCTTACTTAATTCTAAATCATCTTCTAAAGGTAATTGAGTCTGATCAGAATCAACTGGTTGTCCTAATCCTTTTTGTTGATTAATTGCCGAGCTTAAATCAAAATCAATAACCTCACTATCTTCTACAAAATTATTTATATCGTTATTTCTATTAGATAAACTTTGAAAACCAAAAGCATAAACCTCGTTATCAAACTCTTTTTTATTATTAAGCATATCTTCATAGTACAGCTTAGAAGCTCGTTCTTTTACTTTTGGATCTTGAGAGTCTATTGTAAAACTTGTCTCTCCACTTTGTATCTTTTCTTCTTGTATAGCTTTTATTGCTAAACCATCATACTTAAGTTTTATAGTATCGTCTGCAAAATCATAAGAAAGTTCACTTGGATATTTAGATAAATCGTTTTTTATTTCTTTTTTAATTTTATCTAAGTCATCTAAAATTAACCTTCTAGTTTCTTCTGTAGTGTTAGGATCTTGAAATATTTTATTTTTTTCTTCTAATGTTGCTAATTTATCTATAAAAGAAATTTTATCTCCTTGAGACATAGCCATTAGTAATTGTTTTTTTCTTTTCTCAAATGTGTTTATTTCAGAGCCTATAACCCCTCTTCTTTTAATCAAAGACTCATACTCAACATTACCGTCTAAAGAAGTTTTACTAGCAGCTGACTCATCTTCAAATGCTTTTATTTGACTTTCAATAAGCATGCTTTCAATATGAATCTCATTTTCACCTTTAACAGCTAAGTTGTTTAATATTAATCCATCTGCTGCTTTTTTAAGTCTTTTTTTATTAGCAAACTTCAATGCTGTAGAAATACCTTTTGTACTTCCTAAAGTTGAAAACCCTGTCTTAACAAAAAGTTCAATAGCTTTTTCTTTATCAAATTTTTCATTACCTGAATTTACATCAATAGCATAATTAGTAAATGCTATTAATTGTTCTTCAGAAATTTCGTTTAATAAAAGTTTTTTATCTATACCAGTAAGTTTTGAAAACATACTAACGTATTGTTCTTTAAACTGCTTGGAATATTGTTTTGAAAAAACATTTACATCGAAAGATGTTTTATCTTTTGGCACAGCTTTGTTTAAAGATTTAAAATATTTAAAAGTAAAAAGACTGGTAAACCCTACCTCAACTCCTGACTTTAACAAAGAGATTGCTCTTTTTTCTGCATTAGACATAGACTCTAGATTTACTTCTTCCTCTGTCAAAAACAAACCTTGAGCTTTCTTTTCTTTTATAGATTTAATTTGCTGATCATAAGACTGTAAATTACCTCCATAACCAGTAACACCTACTAAGCTTAATCCAAAAGCTGGATTTAATATAAAAGCTCCTGTACTAGCCATAGAGTTTGCTACAGGGTCTACAAGTTTAGAAACAAATTCTCCAGCGCTTTGAGACTTAGTTAAATCTCCTCCATATACAGGAATATACTCAGACTTTACTCTATTAAAAAATTCAGGGTTTAGTGTTTTTTTGACATTACCTATACCAGGAAGTCCAGCTAGTCCATAAACAATAGCTTCAGCTGTTTTTTCATCAACACCCATTCCTTTTAAACTATCATAAGCTATGTATGCAGTATTGACTCCTAATTCCCAAGCTGAAAATCCTGCGCCTTGTATAAAGTTTTCTACATTTTCATAAGATTGTCTCATCCAATTAAAAACCCCTCCTGCATATGAATTTGGTTTTGGTTGCCAACCAAATATTCCGTTTCTTGTAGCTTCTTGTGTTCTTATTAATTCTTTTGCTTGCTGAACATATCCTTTTAAAAGACCTGCTTTGTTTGGATCGTCAATATCTATTTTTATATTTCCTTTTCTTACTTCTTGTAATTGATTAAAATCATAAAGCTTTTTTGATAAATCATTTAAAGAAGAAGCTTTGCCATTTATTTTAATTGCATCTAAAGGCATGTCGGAAATATTCATTCCTGACTCTTGTAATGCGTTTAAATAATTAGCGTCGTTTAAATTTATTTCTTTATACTTTCCAGTTGCATTTAATATGTTTCCAAAGTCTTCTCCAATAACTTCTTTTCTATCATTATATCTTGTAATTATACCAGAAATTTTTTGCTTTAATTCATTTACCTGTTCTTTAGCCTGTCTTGTTGGATCCACTAAATCTCTTTCTCCATAACCAGAACCAGATCTTCTAAGTTTCTTTTTAGCTTTTTTTAGAATTTCTTTATTTCTTTTACCCATCAACTTGTTAGCTGACTGTAAATCTTCTTCCCACAATTCTTGATTAAATCCATCAACTCCGTAATATTCTGTAACTGATCTACCAGTGCCTAGAAAATCAACTAAGCTTCTCATGTCTTCTGTATTAGGGCTTATTTGACTTCCAAACCATTCAGAGGACATCTGAGGTAAATCATTAATATCAGTATTAGAAAACTTAGAATAATTAAAATCTATAGCACCTTTATAGGAAGACGTTAAAAACTGTTGGAATTGAACAAATCTATTCTTTTCTAAATCTTCTATTCTTTGTGTAATTTCGTTTTCTGAAAGACCAGATGTTAAGTATTGAAGTCTTTGGTTTTTTTTATAAGTATCTGTAAAAAGATTAAATTCTTTAGATTCACCTTTTGCATTTGTAACTATAACTTGATCTAAAACTCCAGATTCTTTTATAGTAACACCATAATCATCTAATAGACCAGACAAACTTCCAATAACATATCCTTCATCTTGTGTAAATATTTCTTGTGGAATATTATAAATAATTTCTTTATAAGAGCCTTTTGAAAAATCAAAATAAGCTCCATTGTTGTCAGATGGCTCTTGGAGTATCTCTTGCTGATCAGGCTCTATAGGTGTTTCTGATGTAGGAAATGATGTGCTAAACTCTATTTCTGAAGGTGATGGAGAACTCCCAGGTAAAAAAGTACCAGGTGATTCCGAATTTTTTTTGACGACTGGATTTTTTTTTTCAACAACATCATTGCTTTCTTCTTCATATAAGAAAGAGTTATATATACTTAAACCCTTGTCTTTTGGAGTAATTTTGAAATTACCTGAACGTCTATATATGTTAGCGATATTGTTTTTTAAATTTGGGTCTGAAGCAAACCTTAATGCTCTCTTTTCATCAATGTTTTTTCCTCCATCTTTATATAACTTGATAATAAAATCCTTTGCTTTTTGAATGTTTACCTTTGGGTCTGGATCTAAAACACTTTGTTGTTCGTTAACTTGTTCGTTCACAATCATAATTTAATTATTTAAAAAGCATCTTGTGCAAATTCAACAACAGCATCAAAAGCCTTTTCTGTCTTTTTATACATTTCATTTCCAGCTTGATTTACCCATTTGGTAAAAGCAGGATATTTTTTTATTTGTTGATATAGTTTTGTAATTTGTTGACTTGATAAAGGTTGTGATATTGCATTAGAAATGTTTAATGTAGTTGTTTCTTCTTCAACATCCATATCCCCTTCTTTTTTTGCTTTTTTCTTAGATACAGTAGCGTTACCACTCAAGAATATTTGTGGATTACCGTCCAAACCATCAACGACAATAATAGAATTTAAAGACTCGTATTTTAAACCTCTAGAAGAAGTTAAATTTAAATCATCGTTTAATTTCTTTTCACTTTTTTTATCTTTTGCAGGCACATTGAAGCCATAAAATTCAGATTTTGGATTTCTAATAATCTTCTCTAAATTTGTATCAATACCAGTTATACCATCTGTATTAAGATCTAAAGAACTATACCCTTTTGAAGCCACATCTTGATTAAATTGATCAACTTTATCACCAACATCTTCGTTATTAAATTCACTGTTTAAAAAATATTCATTTAAAATACTCGTTTTGAAAAAATCATTATCATAAGATACATCTTGAGAAGAACCACCCTGGAATTTTCTATAAACAGCTCCAGATAAATCATTACCGCCTACTTTTTGTTTATCTAATTCATCTTGTGACAAGTTCATTCTTTCTTGATTTATTTGTAATGAACTATACACTTTTCGTCTATAATGAGCTTTTGCAAGTTTTAATGTTTCGTCTTTTAAACTAATATCTCCTTTCTCATCAAACTTAAATCCTAAAACATCATCTTTTTCATCTAAACTAATTACATTACCATCTTTATCTAGATACTTCATGCTGTTATAACTTGCATCAAGTTTGTCTTGTTTTAATGGACCTGAATAACCGCTTT